>Ga0193958_1000686_pt1 | contig 11868 bp, 3 predicted proteins | sample FB_1_MG_FD_140320 | JGI IMG/M metagenome (GOLD analysis project Ga0193958, IMG submission 140320) | Microbial mat bacterial communities from the Broadkill River, Lewes, Delaware, United States - FB_1_MG | ecosystem: Environmental > Aquatic > Freshwater > River > Microbial mats | place: USA...
CTCATCCGTCGTTTAATGGAGTGATTCAGCTGTTTATGCGTAATGCCTGCATAACGGTTCACGCGGTTAAACGCTTCGATCTCGCGTAAGACCTTCGCCACATCCCCTTGGCCGTCCATCCGCGCACGCGCATAGCGGTTCATCAAACCTTTGCGACGTAGCTCCAGTTTCTTTGCCAAAGTGCGCTTGGCATTTCGTTTGTCATACGTGCGCACAACGTCAGACGGTGCCAGCCCTTGGGACTGCAACACCACGTCATACCACGATAAATCATCAGGATGAATCACCACATCGCCCTTAGCTGAGACCACGCCTTCAGAGGCATAGCGTTGAGCCTTGCTGATATCTCGCACAAATTTCGGTGACAACTTCTCTAAGCCACGCTGAGTATTGCCCTCACCCAGCAGGCGCAAACCTTCCGCCGCATTCACCAGTGTGGAGGCATTCACCCCCATCACATCCACCAACAACGCTTTCACGGTATCGCCTCCTTCAGCTGCGACATCGGGGTTATTGAATAACAGGTTGGCCATACTAATCCGACTGGAGAGATCAAAGCCCACCAGCGGCAGGGCATTCACCGCACCGCGCGTCACCAGATTGGCCGCCATTTCACCGCCTTCATCACCCAGCACCTGCCCGAATGAATCTTTCAGAAACTCCCCCCAAGCAGCCTCAGCATCAAAGGGTTCATCCTCATCATCAAAAAGACCATTAATGAGCAGGTAAACCGCCCCCAAGGGTAAGGCCCGTGTACCACCCATCAGCGCCGTCATTCCCATAATGCCTAACAACTCCTGACGAGCCATTTTTTTCAGCTCAGGGTCATTTTCCGCGTTGATTACATCCCGCACCCGCGTCAGCATTAACTCCAAGGTCAAAAAGGAGTAGTTCATCAGGGGCGTTAATGTCTTGGCGAGATTGCCTTTTAATAACAGTGCGCGGTTAGAGTGGGAATAGTCATACTGCGTGCGGGTCGTCATCCATCGGGCCATATCTAAGCCACTGCTGCCTTCTTCACCGTGCAGTTTTTTAATGCGTGCCTGTGTCTTGGTATCCGCCTGCTGCATCAGCCGATACGTTGCTAGCTGTACCACTTGCCGGTTGAGGACTTCTGCGTTATGAAACCAAAAGCCGGTCAGTGCCATAACCTTTTCAGCCTTCAATGCCACACTGCCGATCTTGGCTTTACCATCACCACTGGCAACACTGGCCATGCTATTGGCTTGCGTGGTATCCGTGGTGGAGTCCATCTCCATGGCACGCAACACGTCCCGCTCTTCTTGTGTTAAATGTTCCGCATTGGCCGCATCAAACACGCTATCACGCACCTGCCAGTTCAAAGGGTTCTTGCCTTGTACCACATTGCTCACCGGCTTCATGCTCTTGGCAATATCCGCATACGCCCGTTGTAGCTCCCGACGCGTTGCCCCCATGCCAAAATGAGAGGCCATCAGTGGGTAGGCGATCTGTGGTACCTGCGTGAGGTTGGCAATGGCTGCACCAGGACTGCCCGCCAAATACCAAAAGAAGGCAAAGTTTCCAGAAAAAGCGGCGATCTGGTTGGTATCAGGGTTCATCATGCCGTCTACTTGCTTGCGCAACACATTCAGAAACTGCGTAACCTGCACCAAGTCTTTCGGGTCAATCAGTGAATTATCCTCAGCCGCTTGCTTCTTGAGCGGCTCATCATCAAACGAGCCTTTTAACACACGTTCATGCAAGGCGACTTGATCATGAATGCGTTCCACTTCTGCCGTGACCTTATGCGCAAACATGATCCGGCTAATATCATGGCCACCATGCAACATGGCATGGGCAAACGAGCGTTCCATATCTGCCGAAGCGCCTGTTACGAAAAAGCGCCGCATCTCTGCCTTACGCGCAGAGACTTCCGGCAAGGCATTAACCACAAAGCGATTAATCGTTTCACGCACCTCAGGGGCCACACTGCCCTTAGCCTCCTCACCAAACAGTTTCAGCAAGCGACCGGCTGCACCCGGTACATCCTTAAATTGACCGCCCACGTCTTTATAGTCGGTCAATAGTCGCACTGAGGCGTGTGGGTCTTCTTGTTCAATTTTCGCCTGTACATCCAGTGCTTCAGAACGCCGTTCAAAGTGATAACGCTCATACTCACCCTCGCTCCGTTTTATCAGGAGTTGATAGTCACCATAACGACGCAATGGAAAGTAAGGCCCCAACTCCATTTGCTTGCGATGTTCTTCGCGTAGCTCCGTCAATAAGGTCTTAGCCGCAGATTTGTCTTCCTGACTCATGCCTTTAAGGTCGGCAATCTTTTGCTCAATGGACGTTTGCTGCTTCTCCCACAGTTTATTCAGTTCATGATTCCATGCCTGATACACCGCCTGTTCTGACTCACTGAGCGAGTTCCAACGCTGCTTGAGTCGTGCATATTCCATGCGGCGATTGCGCTCATGTTTCATCCGTCGTTTTAAGTGTTTAATCCGCCGCTTTAAGGTCACGGATTCTTCAAGGGCTTGCTGAGGTGTGAACGAGCGGTTCTTGGTCATACGCCGCTGGTCCGCATCAATCGCAGCCAACTGCCCTTCTAACTGCTTGAGATAATCCGCTGCCGCTAAGCGCTTACCTTTAGCCTGTAAGCTACTATCCGCCACAAAGCCACGATCAGGGTGTACACCGGCCATTGTCGCATCATGCATCATCATCGATACTCGTTGCTGTTGTTTGGCACTCAGTGCCTTGTACTGATCCTGTGCTTTTTGGTAACGATCCGCCCAGTGCTGAACCACGGCATTCATCAAGCGCTTATACTCTTCAATCGCCTCCAGAGGGTTACGGCCACCTTCCTCAGCGAACCGTTTAAAGTACTTTTTGTTACGATCCAGCAGCACATTAAATGACTGAAGGTATAACGATGCCTCCCCTGCTTTGGCTGCCATATCACTCACCCGTCGCCACATCAGTCCCGCCATATCCTGCCACTTAACGCCCTCGATGCGGTACTCACCCGTTTTCTTATCGTAGACTTCCCGTAAGCGCTGAGCCTCCAGCACCTTTTTCACGGAGTCTTTGAAAGATGGTTTCTGACTAAACTGTGTTTTCTCAGCACCCTGAGACGGCTCCTGACGGCTCGCCCAGTGACGTGCACCTCGCACCGCCAACGCCTGAATATCCGCAGGGGTCAATTTGATCTTACGCGTCATCCATTTAGGCAGCTTAGCCACCGCCCACGCCTTCACCGCCGCCATTAGGCGCTGCACCAGCATCTTAGCCCCACCGGATTTCACCGCCTGATTCGTGAAATCTTCCACCAAATACGCCAAACGCTCAGAGGCTACCTGCGCATCGGGTGTACTTTCAGGGACACGTTCTACCGCACGCAACGCATCTACATTGTTATTGTCTAATAAGCGCTCAAACTGCTGCACCACCTGCGAGTATTTATCCGCACCCAGCATGGATTCCAGCCCCGCATGTTCCCCCGCTTCATGTAAGAACACGCCATAGGCCTCACCTGCAGTCAGGTTATCCGCCACCAAATATACCGTGTCATGGTGATAAAGACCGGCTGTACTGGCATCAGCACGCACGGGTAATTCAGATGCAGACTGAACCAACTGCACCTTGCCGGTCTTTTCCAGTAGCTTAAGTCCACGAACCTTAGTGGCTAGCTCATGGCGCAGATCCTCAACCGTGGTTCCTGTCTCAGTCACAGCCTGTGAGAACTGCGCCGCTGGTTTGGGTGATTTGAGCGCATCAGGCTCCGCCACTCGCTCACCCAGTTCAATATCACCTAAGCGCTCAAACAGCTCATTAATGTCCTCAATATAGCTTAGGTCTACCCGCCGATGGTCAGGCATTTCTGCCCCTGCCTTGCGCCAACGATCTGGCACACGGTCAAACACCACCAACTTTGTCCGCACGCCGGTACCCGCTCGATTGAATGTCACCGATGGCAACTTAACCTCAATCACCGGATACGCCTCTTTTGCTTCTGCTGACTCAGACCACTGATCAAACTTTTTATCAGCACTCCCCCCATCAGGAATGAGTGCAACGACACGGCCACCAGGGCGTAAATGACTAAAGGCCTTCGCCACATGCTTGACTGCCTGAGCGCCGCCCTGCCCATAAGGCGGGTTCATGGCGATGCCCTCAAAGTTCCGTGCAGGGCGAAACGTCAGAAAATCATCACCCTTGACCGTACCAGCGCCCAACATCCCCAGCTCACCTCGCAATTCATACGACGGCTCAATAAAGGTATTGCTCGCATGAGAAGGAAACGAACGTGCAATCGCCCCATGACCCGCTGACGGCTCCAGTCCATATTCACCCGGCGCTAACTGCAACCAATCAGCCATCACCATGCCAACCGGCTCCGGCGTTGCATAGTATTCTTTACCCTCACGGTCACGGCGATTTTTTGTATTTTTCTGGCGAGTGAAATAGGCCAGCTTCGCCGACTCTAGGGGTGATACCTCTGTATTCTCATAATCCTGCTGCTTTCCCCCAACACCTTGTTCCAGTGAAGGTTCTGCGGCACTGGCTCTGCTATAAGCATCCACAAAGGCTCGCAATAAATTACGCCCCTCATGCCCCATGGCCAGATTTTCTGCGGTACTGGAACGACTGGCCACCGCATCAGCAAAGGCATGGGTCTCATAGTCCAAACCTGTTGTGAAGTACTCATCAATCGCATTGGTCATCACTCCGGTGCGATAAATCCGTCCCTCTGTCTGGATGGCATCGGTTGGTTTGGTGGGTAGCCCTAAGTCCAGTAACACCCGCTGATACTGGCCCGTGGTATCGTGCAGGGAGATCCCTTCCTTGCCTGCATCACGCTGAATCAAAATAACATTCACCGAGCCATCATCATCATTGAACTCGTTCACCGCCTTATTCCGCTCTTTCGACGGTACATCACCATTAAAGATACGTGCCGAGTCTCCAAACGCTTGGCGCACCGCATCGATAGGACTAGGTAGGTGATCCAGTGGCAGTTCCAATAAATCAGGCCGAGCCTCATTAAAGCGTGCTAAGACCTCTTTGGTGACTTCCTGCGTGACTTTGAACTTAAACGGGTGATTAAAGCTTCCTCCTTGTTTAAAGTCATGAAACATCACCACCTTGCGCCCCAGCTTAATATGCTGTTTAGCCCGCTCAACCCCATGTTCTGCTTTAATGGCCTCCAGTAGCTGGAGTCGGGCCAGATAGTTAAACCGCTCGTTTAACTGTGCCGATAGTCCAGGGTAGGCTTCACTGTTATCCCAAAGCCACTTCATCCCCTCATCGATCTTCTTTCCAATGGCATTATCAATCAGCACAAACTGACGGGAGTAATCTGCATCGACCTTTAACCGACGCCCCCGCAACACGCCGCTTTTCTTGAATGCTTCATTTAAATTACGCTCAGCCAATGACACATTCACATCAGCACTGGGTTGGTTGAGCTTGCCGGTTCGCATCTGATAGCCTAGATTTTCCTGCAAAAAAGCCTCAAAGCCTTGCGCGACGTTATACCCACCTTTGCGCTTTTTATTCTCAGACAAGCTGGAGTCAAACAAAAAGCCATCCGCATACCGTAGGGATTTATGGTAAGCAAACGGTGTAGCACTCAAAAAAGCCACTTTACTGGGTAACGGCCGCCCCTCTTTGTCACGATAACGCTTGGCTAATTTTTCCAGACGCTTGGTGGCCGCCCCATCTAACTTCGTCCACCGCCGGTAAAAGGGTGCCATTGTTGGACTGTCTTTAGCATTCTCCCCATGCCCATCAAAGGGGTAACTAAAAGCCTCAGTAAAGTGCTTAAAGGGCAACTGCTTTTTACCCTCACGAAACTGAGGCTTCGCACGCTTACGGTCAATATCTCGCTGTAACTTCGCCCACTTTGCATAATCGGGCATATAAGCACGCCACTGGAGTGACATTCCCGTCACAGCCCCTAACATGCGCTCAGCCTGAGTCACGGTACCGGCTTTATTTTGATTAATTTTGTGTGACTCATCGGGTACCACCAAATCCCAGTCCCGCTCAAGCAGTGTCCGGTTTTGGTAGAAGTTCGCATAGGTTGTGACCACCACACCCGCCCCACCATTATCCTCAATACCACTTAACTGCTTGACCGCTAACTTTAGATGCCGAGCCGATGATGCCCAGTCACGCGCAATCTTGTCACTGGGCACTACGATCAGTACATTATCCTTACCTTGTCGCGCAAAGCGTTTAACAATGCCAAGCCCTGTAAAAGTCTTACCCGTTCCAGTCCCATTGGTAAAAAGTACACCATGGCCATCTGGCTGACTGAAGCGCTCTTCAGCAAACTTCACATCCTCTTGTTGAGGCGGCAGCAATACCGGCAAGGTCTCACGAATATTCTCTAAATCATTATCGGTATGGGGCAACGACTCCGCTGCCGCTTGAATCTTAACCTTCTCCTCCAGTGACAAGCCCGCCTCAGCCCCTTGGGGATCAGGATCAGGCTTATCACTATCACCCACTACCCGTTTGTCATCAACGCCCTGATCTCTTGTCGGGTCTCCTCGGTCAACATCGGGTTCTCTGCGCTGACCAGTGTCATCGCTTCTGTCACGCTCAGTACCTCCGGTAGCATCCTGCGCAGACTGATTTGATCGTGCTCCGGCTGTTGCTTGATCCACGCTGCTATCGCCGCGCTTTCCTTCAGCAATGGGTCGATCACCTGAAACAGAAGCGGGTGAGGCTCCGCGTCCAGCACTTCCGTGATCTGATCCTCGTCCAGACTGAACAGGCGTTGGTAGCGGCTGGTCTTCATCTCTGGCCGCTGTGCGATCTGGTTCCAAATCTCTTGTGGTACTTGGTGCATTTACGTCACTAACCTCTTTGTTAATTTGATTCACTTGTTCAGCCACCACAGCAACTAATTTGCCATCGGACTCCGACACATTAAGATATGCAATACAGCCCATATCAACCCCCCAAATACAAAAAAGGCCGCCTACAATGAAGTGGCGACCGATTATTTATGACTTACTCTCACATCAAGAGTCCCTATTTCAACTGCTCTAACCAAGACGGCGCAGTACAACCAACACCCCGATAACCCACAGCCCCCAAAATCTGGAATCTTTCATTTCAAAAACCCTTACAAAGCAACGAATAGCTGCACCAAAAGTGCTGCTAACTCTGGCGATTTCCACAGTAGTACCAGCACTCCAAACCGAAACAGCACAACACCGGCAATATCACGTGCAAACTCTCGCCACGCATGAATTTTAGCAATACTTGCCGCATCTTCTTCTGACATACGCTCTTCACCTTAATATCTACTTTGCTATCATTCACCCATTGAACCTCTACTTAGGTTTCAATCAACCCGATGGATGCGTCAACATCGCACCGGACACAAAAAAGCCCGACCAGTCGCCAAACTGCCGGGCTTTACTTATTTGTCCTTTGTGTCTTTAACAGCCCTAATAACCTCAGGCAGCTTCCAAACCCCAATTAAAACGACTGCACAAACAGTCAGTAACACAATCTTCGATTCATCCATTGCACTCACCTGATCTAATAATTTAGGCAAAACATTGATATACTCACTCATACGATATTCTCTTTGATCTGTTATCGTCACTCCGATGGATGCGCTAACATCGCACCGGACACAAAAAAGCCCGACCAAGCATCTAACTTGTCGGGCTTTATCTTAAGCGCTACTATTAATTAATTTTCCGTCAGGTTTCCTGCATCAACAAACCACCTCAAACAACCCCTTATCCGCCGTGCCATCCTGATCAACAAACACCAACTCCACCCCAGCATCCGCGTAAGCCTTCAGCTTTTTAGGCGCACTTTTCAGTCTGGCCAATGCCGCTATATCGGTAAACACAATACGCTTAGCTTCTGGCAATGATTTGCGTAAAAACAGCTTGCCTGGTTTATCAACCAGTACGGTACCCGCCGCTGCAAGTGCTTTGCCTACTGCTTGCTTATCAGCACCATTAAGAACCACTGCTTTTTTCCCTGAGGAGAACTGCTGACTCACAGCTTCCGTTAAAGGCTTGGCTTCCTGCTTGTTAATCGCCTCTTTATCCGTTATCGGTTGTTGAGCATCTTCATTGATTTCAGCGCGGGCTGTGCTCAGCCCTGTACTATCAGTAACCTGAGCTTCTGCTCCAGCATCCGCTGCTGCAGGCTCCAGTAAATTTGGGGACTCTATCTGTGGCTCAATATGATCAACACTTGGGCTAGAAGGAACAGGCTGATTATCAGCCTTTCCTACTGACAACACACTTGCCTCACCTTCCCACTCATCTCCATGCTGATCAATCCAAACACCATCTTCCTCTGGATGCTTAACCACCTGCTCACCCGTAGGTAACTCATGTGTAGGCATGAATGTATTGCTTTGTGGAGTCTTAACATCACTATCAGGCTCCATCAATCCATTTAAAAGCTCATCATCATTGACAACCTTATCCGTCTGACTTGGAGCCTCCGGCAACTCACTCACTGGCTGCTTAGTCCGCTTACTCTTCACCCAACTCTTAAACGCATCCACCGTCATGGGCGTCATACCACCAATACCCTGCCAACCCTGATCATAGTTAGCCAAATACCCTTCCCGCGCTGACTGCTCATCAGGATATCCAATCATCACCTTATGCTCATCAAACTGCCCAGTCTTGGGGTCAACCTGATCCACAATATGCACAGGTAACTGAGGGTTCGCCGCTTGATCTCCTAAGAACACATCAACTTGATCACCATCCGCACCATGACTACCTTTCACATAGCCATAGTGAGCATGCATCACAGACTCCCACGGCTTACCGGACTCATCCACACCCTTGCGCACAGAGCCTTTAGGGTTCTCAATCGTCAGAGGAAGGCCCAACATATTCAAATGACCTTTTTTATAATTACCCGCCTCCTTTTGGGCTTGGGTGGGTTCAGGCAAGGCATTGAGTGCACTTTCAGCAGATTCATTAGCAGCCTGATCAATCACGACCGACTGATCTTCAAACGCCTCTAAATCCCCCAAATGACGGGGCATTAACTCCCCTTCATACTGATAGGGTGTTGGTAATTGATTAGGAGTTGTTAATGGTTCATTCTGAGGAGCCGGCACAATGATGTCTTCATTGTGCGGCTGTGATGGGTTGTGTGCCTGAGCAGCCTGTTGACGCTCAAACTCCAAGTAGTCTGGCATATCTGTATCAAAGCCATCGTCTTGGTACGGTACAAAGTCAGGCTCATCCGGTACCCATGAATCATCGACTTTTACCCCACCCACACCATTATCTTGTGTTGGCTGGTATCCTCTCGGAGTCGGGGCGGTTTGATCCTCTGTCATACTGTCATGAGTAGGCTTGCTGGAAGGATTTACCCGTTCACCACCCAATGCTTCATAAAATGAAACCACTTTTTTGACATAGCCTTGAGTTTCTTCAAAAGGAGGAATACCGCCATGCTTATCCACATTACCAGGGCCAGCATTGTAAGCTGCCAATGCCAATGACACATCACCCCTATACCTCTTCAGCTGTATCGCTAAATACTTGACGCCGCCCTCTATATTTTGAGCAGCATCATAAGCATCTGTCACCCCCATATCACTGGCCGTACCAGGCATTAACTGCATGAGCCCTTGCGCACCGGCATGTGATTTTGCTTTTCGCTTCCCTTGGCTTTCCTGTGCAATCACCGAACGAACCAACGTCGCATCAACACCATATTTCTCAGCCATGCTTGTGATATGCGCATCATATTGCTTAATTCTAGGTAAAGTCCGGCGTACCTCCTGAGGCAAGTCCGACCAGCTACGCCGCTCAGCCACCACCTGACTCACCCCTGAAATCGCCCCCATGGGCGACCCACCAATAGCACCTGCCACACCCGCATTTAACAGATCCATCGGTTCAAAGTGGTCAGCACTAGGGTTCGCCCACTCAGCAGCCCCCTGCCCGATTAACTCTTGGCCAGCTTCTGTCGCACCTTCAATCCCCGCAGTCTTAGCCACTTCGCGTGCAATATGCCGCCCTGCACTCCCCGTTGTTGCCGACTTGGCCACACCGCCCAAACCAAAGCCTGCTAAGGCCCGTGCAGGCCCAATCACATCTAAAGAGCCTGCGGCAATACCACCAAGCATTGCTTGACCAGCGTGCATTTCTCCAGTCTCTTGATAAATTTTAGCCCCGATTTCACCTGTACTCATAGGAATTGAGGTTGCAGCCGCCCCTGTAAGCACACCCGCTAATTGACCTTTTTTCACCTGAGCAGCTGTTGCATTGGTTGCAAGTTTCTTAGCCATCATGCCACCCGCAAAACCACCCACCCCACCTGTCACAGCAGACATAGCCAATGAGGGCACTGCCGCACCTAATTGATAGGCTGCATAACGTGCAGTATCGGTTAAAGGGCCATCCTGAGTCCCAATCTCCTCGAGTCGCGTCACCTGCCCTGTGGAGTGCTGGCGCTGAATATCCTGTAACTCATGACTGGCTTCGGCAGCGGCACCATATCGCCCTAACACCATACCACCTGCAAACTTACCAAGCTGAGGTAAAGACTTGGCAGCACCGGTAATCCCTGCTCCTACGGCAGACTCTGGCTCGGATAACACAGGGTCCTCATCCATCTCATCAAACAATTGTTCCCATGTTGACCCCACCGCCTCATCAGCACTCACGACATCATCCCAAGCCATCAATAACCACTCACTCAATATTCAGACAATAAAAAAGCCGGCATATCCAATGACATACCGGCCTGCTCTTTCATTATTCATTAATCAGTCAACATCATAGTCAGTACCCATATAACGCCTTGCCTCCATCTGTTCCTGACTCACTTGATTCATCCGCAATACCTCAGCCTTACGCTTTAATAACTCAATCAAGCGCCCTTGACGCTGTTCAGATGGCAGGTTTGCAAGATCCTCTGCAATTCCCTTAGCTTCATAGGGCGTAATAGGTGCGGCACTTAAATCAACACCTGCACGTTGCATAATCTCCTTAGGCGTTAAATTCAGAATATGCTGTGTCGTTCTCTCTAAATTTTGTTGCGCTTTTAGCTGTCGTGCATACGTATAAGCATTGGTCTGAGGGCTACCCTCATCACTCATGGCCATCACCGCATCCACACCTTGAGCCAGTGATTCCCCTTCTAAACCCGCAGATTGTTTCAGTATCTCAGAAATAACTTTGCTGGCACTCTCCCCCAAGCCTCCCCCATATAAATCAGCAGCGGGTGCAGGTGGCTGCGAATACTGACCCGTTGCAGGATTATAGACCGAATCATCCTTACCCACTTTTATCAGTCCTTCTGGCTTGGGTTTGGGTGATAGGTAAGCGGCAAGTTTGGTCTCATTCACAATAAACGGCTCACCGGTTCGTTGGTCAATGGAAGGCTCACCAGCCTTATTCACCACCACCATCAGCACATCACCGCTTTTATCTTTAACGCGGTTAATACCTGCTGCATCCGTGATTCCATTCGCTTTCATCTGATTAATTAAAGTCAATGCACCCGTGGTATTCCCCGCACGATACAGACCATAGATCGACTTATAATTATCAAACTCTAGTGCCTGCACCCTTTTTACCATGGCCGCTTGTGAGAGACCTTTCGTCTCACCATGCAACACCTTAGAAATCTCAGACTCACGTTGATGCTGCTGCAGTAACAACTGGTTCATACTATTCGCCGTCTCACGACCTGTATTTTGCAGATTCTTCCCGTGCAAGTTTGCTTGATGCGCTGCATCAGTTTGGGTATTCGTCGTTGCCAAACGATCTACCGTATTCTGCTTCAAGGCATTACCCAGCCCAAAGCCCGTATTGTGCAGCTGCTTCCCATGCAAATTCGCTTGATGCACCGCATCGCTTTGAGCATTTGTCGTTGGCA
>Ga0193958_1000687_pt1 | contig 11867 bp, 7 predicted proteins | sample FB_1_MG_FD_140320 | JGI IMG/M metagenome (GOLD analysis project Ga0193958, IMG submission 140320) | Microbial mat bacterial communities from the Broadkill River, Lewes, Delaware, United States - FB_1_MG | ecosystem: Environmental > Aquatic > Freshwater > River > Microbial mats | place: USA...
ATATGTATTGTTTCCATGTTCTGAGGCTGTGAACGTATTGAAACCGTCGCCTTGTAGCAGGGGGCGTTTCCCTGTGCGGTAATACAGCGCCTGTTATAGACGGTCTGCCAGTTCGTGATGGTCTATCGCCGCACAGATGGTGCCGGGGATGAGTTATCAACTTAACAGAAAAGCCCTGGTTCATTGAACAAGCCCTGTGGAGAATAGCGCCAGCCTTAACGGCGAACCCTGTCTCAGATGAGACAGGGCAATGCTCTATTCAAACATCTAATTGGCAAGGAAGAATATCGATGGCTGATCATCAGGTAGCATCTGTAAAAGTAGTAAATAATACAAGCCGTACGCTACTCAGTATTTCTATTTCCCATAAGTACAGTGATGTATTTAAGAACTCTCATACATGGGAAAACATTGGCATTAATGCGGGTACGAGCACGTCAGAGGTCGATTTCAATACCGGTTTCTTTACGACAGGGCGGGACTGGTGGGTGCTTACATGGGTTGACGATCAGGGTAACACCTATATGACGGACCCGAATAATTTCAGAAGCATTCTGGATTTCCTGGAAAAAATCACCAACCGTATCGCAGAGCCGCTGGCTCAGCTGGCGACAGCGGTTGCTGTTGGTTCACCAGAGCCTACCTCCAAGGCGCTGGCGGCAGCGGCGGCAGTCTCAGGCGCGATTGCGGAAGCATTGCTGAATAATGAAAGTACAGATGGCTTCAAACAACATATTCTGCGCGAAGAAGATACGAAAAAGCCCACCGTTATTACGATTAAAGACGATGAGGTGGAGTTCCGCTCTGAGTCCGGGGTTTCGACCACGGTATTCAAGAAAGTTAACTGATATTACAATCAGTCATCCAGCATATTGGCGCTTCGCTTAAGCGCTCTCCAGTGTGCTGGCTTGCCCGCTCCGCGAATGCCAGATTCGGGGGTTAACTTCTGATATCTGTGGAGCGGGCCGTAAAACATTATCCGGTACGATAATCAATCAGGCGCACATCTGCGGGACAGCTTCCCTCAGCTGGAAGCTCTGCTGTTTGCTCTTCTACAGCCCTCAGGCTTCTTTCAATACCGATGTAACCGGTGGGCGGTACTCCAGCACATACTGGCTGCAGATCAGCATAAAAGCAGCGGCTTTATCCCGTACCACAGTTGTATTGGGTGGCAACAGGTGGCCTTTAACAGGGGCATTATTCTTCTCCCGCTGCGGCAACAGGTAGCTACTGCTCCGGGCACCCGTTTTTAGGGCGACCTGGTTACCGTGATGCTGGAACTGTGCAGCAACAGGGGCCTGAGGGGCTTCCAGTGCAGGCAGACTGAGCTGGCGGTGCTGGGCCAGAGTCTGGTTGATCTTTCGAGTATCAAGCTCAAATACACCAGGATCGGTCAGGTCAGATAGTAGCAGCGCCTGGGGCAGTGCCAGCCAGCCAAGGTAATCGTCCTGTAGTGCTGCAGGGGCCGGGAAAAGCTGCAAATCCAGGCCAGGCAGGGTTATCGGATGGTGACGGTTCAGGGTGGCTGTCTGGCCGTTGTGTTCCAGCAGCAGGCTGTCACGATGGTCCAGCAAGAGACTTATTTCATCGGTTTCATGGCCAGGCCGGGCTGGCATCAGACCATGCAGGGGCAGGCGTAGAAGCCCATCAGTCTGGCGGGAGAGTGCTGCCCGGTGCAGGGCAATACCACGGACAATAATTCCCGAGGGCTTTCTGGCTGTGTTGGCAACTGTACTGCCTTTGATCGGTGGCCGTTTCATGGTGATCACATTACGTGCCTTCGGCTTTGGTATGTCAGGCTGGGCCTGGCAGGCTGCCGCCACTCCCTCTACCTCACAATCTGCTTCGCTGATCTCCTGCGCTTGAGTTTCCAGAGGCTCCGTTGGGCGGATCTTATCGGTAGCCCGGCGATTATATTTAACCGGCTCGGTGACAGGCTGAAAGAACACACTGTGGCCAGGCTCGGCATCCATCTGGGTATGGCTGCTTTGCAGGCAGGCTTCGGCTTCAACCGGGGTATAGCGGACCGCCATACTGTTGCCTTCCATATCGATAATCGTCCAGCCATCGGCGGTAGCCTGAATACCATTCTCGGCAATACCACTCACCGCTTTAAGAGTTACCTGCGCCCCCGTGCCCTGTTGTTTCTGGGCAATCAGCAACTGGGCATCTTTGCTCAGGGGCCAGTTGCGAAATGCGTAGCTGCTTTTATACAGATCCTGACCAACCAGTACGGTGGTTTCTTCCCCGTGCAGGGGAATGACACCATCCTCGGCGGTGTCTCCACCCAGGTGGTTAAAGCGGATATGCCAGCGGGCTTTTTCGCCCAGCCCCCGCACATATATGGCCACGCCAAAGCGGTATTTAACAGTATCGTCCGGCAGATCGGCATCCGGCTCGATACGGTAACGGATACTGCGGTTGTGCTGTTTAATGCCCTTGAGGTCTTCACCGTGCAGGCTGGCCAGCTCGGCCTCTATGTTGGCGGGAAAATCTCCCGCATAGCGAGCTTCCAGGCTGGTGTAGATATTGGCTGAGATGGCGATACGGACATGGCTGTAGAGCTGGCGTTTACGACGTTTATCCGGGGTTTCAGCGATATAGAGGTTCTGCTCCAGCGCATCACGCAGGCACTCACCTGTGTGGGGTTTTAACCAGCTGCTGCGGGGCAGGCGGCTCCAGAGCATAGGTGCAAGGTCGATGTAATCGGTCTGGCTGAAACCCGTTACAACACCACTGTGAATCAGATTTTTGCATACATCATGACCGATCATGGTTTCCTTCCTTTGCCGATAAATAAGCTGCGGCGAGTAGAGGCGCGCAGAAAAGAATCAGATTGCTGCCTGCTGAACTCAGCAGTGGCATGGGCTGGCCCATCACGGGCAAGTACCCCAGATTAGAGCCCCAGGAGACGATAAAGTGCCCGAATAACATACCTGCACTGCCTGCTAGTACGAGGAAAATAAAGTTCCCCAGTGCCCGCCTGCGGTAATCCGCCTGCTGGCTGTACTGGCGGAACCTGAGCCCGGCCAGCAGGATGCTTCTGATTATCAGACACTGAATAATCACCAGCACCGCAGCAAACAGGCCACCGAACTGGTGCAACACAAATGTGGGCATAAAATCATCCTGCACCGCAGGCACACTCATCACCGCACCGTTCTCAATAAAGGGCCGGGCGGCGGCCAGTCCCTGCCATACATTCCCCTCAAGCCCTCCGCTCTGAATCATCGCCTGAGCGGTACGGAACTGATAACCCGAGTGGGGGTGCAGTTGCGGCTGGGCCCAGACACTGAAACGATCACTTTGCGGCAGTAGCTCAAGGTCCTGCAGATCATCGCGCTCAACACTGGCCACTGTAATCATCAGTAGCAGTGCAGCCGGAGCCAGTAGCCCCAGATAGCGGCGCTTGTCATTGCGCGACAGGTATACATAGATCGCCAGCGTTGCTGCACCCCAGAAGGTCATCAATACGATGGGAGAGTGGTCATTCAGCTGCATTAACAGCACAGCGAATACCGCCAGGAACAGAATGACCACACCCAGCACACCGCCCCATAAGCGCAGCGGATCGAGGAAGTAATCACGGTTGATAACATCCAGCCGCTGGGCCAGTGCGGCGGCGGTGATCAGCACCAGTACGGTTTTGGCCAGCTCCACCGGCTGAAATGGCCCTAATCCGCCTTCGTAACCCACTTGCCATTGCAGGGCCAGCAGCCCGAGCGTCGGGATAATCAGCCAGCGCCAACGAAACTCCAGTACATCCACGCTGGGCCGATGCTGTGCCAGCCAGACGCCAAGGGCCAGAATCCCCCAGCAGGCTGCCGCACAGAGGCTTGCGGTTTTCATCACATGGCTGTGCCAGTGTGATTCGGCAGCCCCCAGTGCCAGCTGCAATTGCACGGCGCTGCCAAGCATAAACAGGCACAGCGTCAGCAGACGAACCCCCGCCGCAGTGGCGTTGCTTACCGGTTGCCAGCACCAGAAAAAACTGGCCAACAGCAGATTGGCCAGCGCAACCAGCGGGGAAACCGGCACCACAAACGGGAAGAAGGACAGCGCGACCAGACTGATTAACAGGCTCAGCCGGATACTCTGATAACGGGCAGGCCGGGCAGAATGGGTCTGGCTCCAGCGGAAAGCCAGTGCAAACACCACTGCCCCCAGAACACTGGCGGCCAGCAGTGCAGGCAGAGCATTTGATAGTGGCTGTGCCTGCAGGGCGGTTAGTGGGTCAGATAAAGGATTGTTCAGCCCCAGGGTCAGCCGGTAATCGGGCAGCCATTGTTGGCGAATACGGGGGTCGATATCGGGTGCGTGGAGCATCCGCTGGCTGCGATAGCGAGGCAGTAAGTTCAGTGAACGGCCATCAACTTTGATTTGAAACTGGCTGTATCCGGCAATCAGCGTGCTGTTGTCTTTCAATGGGCTGCGCAGATCACGCAGATGCAGGGTGCGCCCCTGCTGGCGCACGCTGACGGCCTCACCCAGCTGGCTGAACTGAGTGCCTGGCTGCAGCTGCCAGCCCAGTGGACCGTGGTGTAGCTGCAGGGCGTTATGTGGAATACCGGGCAAGCTGACATTAGTGCCGCATTCAGCGATGCCGCCCAGGGTAATGGTGGCTGTGCGCAGGTGGAAAGGGTCCCAGTTTTTCAGTTGCCGGGCCAGCGACACTTCAGCTCCGTCGCGACAGGCGGGCAGGAGCTGGCCGGTTCGCTCAAGTTGTCGCTGGTGATAATGAAACAGCGCCAGGCTGTCAGTCTGACGACCAAAGCGGATTGTCTCGCCATTTACCTCATGAATAACCAGCTCATGGCTGCCAATTCTGAGCCGATCACCGTCGGCCAGTACCAGCCGACGAGCTGGCTGAGACTGCTCATCACCGATCAACAGCCGGTGCTCGGTGGCAATGTTCTGAACCCACCACCCTGTGCTGTCACGGCCAATACGCATATGACGAGGCTCAGCGGCAGCAGCCGCCAGTGACGCTCTGCCTAGCACCACGCTGTCGCCTCGGTCCAGATCGATTCGTACCGCTTCAAGTTGCAGCCAGGGCGGTGCCTGTCTGACCAGAAACAGCAACACGACAATGAATAGCGACCAGAGCAGCAATGCAACAATACGGTGTAGCCAGTGCTTGATGCTGTTGGTCATGATCGGCTCCTTGAACAGGCTCTGCTTTATTACAGTGATACCGGGGAGACACAAACCGTGCTTATAACACCAGCTCATAGCTGAGCACACTGGCAACCAGCACCATGGCCAGCACGACCGCTCCCCGGTGGGATATACGGGTTTGTGGTTCTGGCGGAGAGTCCAGCAGCAGTGGAATCAGCGCAGATGAAGGGGATGTAAGTGGCTTGTCCTGGGTACATGCTGACTGGCCATTTAACGCTTTAAGCAGGGTAATCGGCTCTGCCAGGCTGGTCGGGCGCTGCGCTGGATCACGTCGTAAGCAGCGAATAATCATCGTTTCCAGCTGGTTACACTGGCAGGGTTCAAGCCCGAGGGGGTGCAGGCCACGCTGCAGTGTTTCGATATCCGGTTGCGACAGACCCCCTTCAAAAGGAGCGCCTTCAGCGGTGACGGGCAGGCTGTTGGTGGCCAGCACGTACATCAGCAGGCCAAAGGTATAAATATCGGTAGCAGGGCTGACCTTGTACACGGGCAGGGCGGCTTCATTCAGCTGGCAATAGCGTTGCTCCGGGGCCATCCAGCCTTCAGTGCCACTGCTGATATTATTCGCCGGGCTATCCAGAGTTTTCAGGCTGCCGAAGTCACCGAGGTAGAACCGGTCAAGCTCATAGTTACACAGTATATTGGCGGGCTTGAGATCCAGGTGCAGATATCCGTGACGGTGCAGGCAGTCCAGCGCCAGAGCAATATCCAGCCACAACCGGCACAGCAGCCGTGCTGGGTCACTGTCGAAGCTGACACCGCTGAGATCACTGTCCATTCGTGCCATTACAAAGGCATAGCCTTCACGCCAGCAGCCATGGTGATAGAAAGGCACAAAACGCTCACTCACTGCAGCGGGCAGCACCTTATAGAGAGCGATCTCTTCGATAATGCCCTGTATTTTGTGAGTACACAGATTATGAAACGCTTTGATCGCGACCGGAGTATCAGTAGCCATATCCGTGGCAGCCCATACCCGACAGCTGGCCGTTTCCGCCAGTAACCGGTTAAGGCGATAGGGGTGGCCTGAGATATTAATGGTCTGCTCCGGTTGTGTAGTCATGGTATGCCCCGTAGGCTGAAGACTCTTATCACGGCACGGTGGCCTGCTGCGGGTTATGACCCCGGCAAACGGCAGTTTTATCCCTGGCCACGGTCGTCTCCCTGATTGTTACCTATACGAAGCGTAGCCTGGTATCAGCCTGGCTTTCGACTCTCCCCGGTATTGTCTCGGCACAGCGGGAAGAGGAGGCAACCCATGACAACAGGCCGGATCACTGTGCTGCTAATTGCAGCCATCACAGCAGTATTCAGCTGGCTACTCCATGGTGTGTACCAGAACAGTGAGACGCTGAAAACGGCCAGCCCACCGGCAGACTGGGTGCTGGAAAATGGCCTGATCGTTGATCCTCGTGGAGGCTTTTACCCCTCCCAGCTGGCCTATGGTTCGGCGCTGGTGATCAACGGTGCACAAACGCTGACCCGGCATACGGTGGATATGTGTGAGCAAGCTGCTAATCCACGTGCAAAGCGCACAGGTATGAAATCGCTGTATGTTGGTATCAGCTGGGCAGAGCTCAAAGCGCTGATGGCAGAGAATGTTGCCAGGGGCCGCCGCCCGCATACCGATATAGCCAATCCGATGATTGATCACTCTGGAGAAAGCCTCCTGGCTAATAACCCGGCCCCGGCGCTGGATATTCCTGATGCCCGGCTCAGCACCTACCCGCTTAACCGCTGGCTGGACCCGGTTGCCGACCCTGAAGCTCAGCTGGGTTTTTATCTGCTGGGCGAGAACCAGCCGGTAGCCTGGATTTCTGACACACAACCAATGAGCCGCAACAGCCACCGTCGGGGTTACCGGTTTGGCAAGCTGGGCTGGCTGTTATGGCAGCCTCTTGATGATGACGGTACCCGCTGGCAGTACGCCCTGAAGCTGGAACGTCGGGCTGGGAGCAGTTCAGACCGCTGTGCGACAGATATGGGGCTGTTACATATCAGCCTGCTTAAAACCGAGCCGACAAAACAGCTGCCCTCAGCTATCAGCTACCATTTTCCGCCGCGGGGCAGTGATAAGCCACTGGCCCGACAGCGGCTGGCGGTTGGGCATTATCAGGCCCAGCCACGGGATTATCAGCAGGAAGACAGCAGACTGTTCAGTGATGCCGTGGAGCAACGTCTGATACATGCGGATACAGGCGGACAGGTATGGCTGGCCCCGCGTGACGCCGCCGTTGCTGCTGCACTGGCAGGGAACCCCTGGGCAAAAGACAGGCGCGAGTTGCTGCAGGCCCTGCATTACAGCGCGCCAGGACGATATATCCGCCAGCAGGTGAAGCGCTGGAACCAGGAGTCGCGCCCGGTCGGGCTCAGATACAAGCCACTGAACAGTGGGGCATGGGGGCTGGTGAATGGTGCAGATACGCTACCCTGGCAGGCTACTGTCGCCGACAGGCCGGTGCCCTTCAGTGGCCGGGCACCGCTGCGCTCAGGCGGGCTGTTCGACAGCCTGCCACTGGGCTGGTCTGACTGGTTGATGCTGAAAAACGTTGACTCAGGGCGGCCCGCACACCTGACCATGCGCCTGAACCAGCCCGCCACCGGTAAAGAGCAGTTTCAGCTTTTGGTGATCGGCCAGCAGATACGCCTTACTCAGGGGAAAATACTATCCTCGGCGTACAAATGTATATCACACCGCTGCAGCCCCTCTCAGCAGCTGGCCCGCAGCCTTGTGGTATCGCCTCGGCGGGGCGCACGCACTCTTACTTTGGAGGTGCAGGCACTGCCACCCTACAAAGCCAGGATGATCTACCAGGCGGATCACCAGCCCGTGCAGGTGCGCAACGGCCGGCCAATCTGGAACAGCGAACCTGTACGTCAGCCCGGTGAGCAGCTTGCCGCCATCCCTGTCACACTGCGTGATCGTGAGGGTAAGGTGATCTGGCAGGATTTCAATAACGTGAACCCGGCTGTAGGTGGCTATGCCGACCCACTGCTGGGGCTGGCTCCCGGCCATCAACGCAGTCTGGGGGGGATGCTTTCCCGGCTGGGCAGGCATGGTTACAGCGATGTAACCGCTGATCTGACCCTGGACAGCACACTGCAACAGGCTGTGCGCAGCCAGCTCCAGCAATCGGTGTTAAACAACGATCACCCCGACCGGCTGGGCAGTGTACTGATGATGGATGCTGACAGTGGTGAAATTCTGGCCGCGGCCTCATTTCCTGAAGTCCCCGAAGGAGTCCACTGGCCGGATCTGTATTCTTTCGATGCCTCCGATTACCGCCGCTCACCCCTGCGACCGCGCACTTTCCAGCACGATGGCTACAGCTACAACGCACCGGGTTCTGTGTTTAAACTGGTGGTGGCGCTGGCACTGGAAAAAGCCGCCGTGCAGGACCCGGAGCTGCGTCTGCAGCTGGAAGGGCTGAACATGCGCGCACTGGACAAAGCCGGGCGTAAAGACGGTTACGGCTTCTCAACCCGGTCTGACTGCTATCCCGCGCAGAACGGCTGCTATCACCCACGAAAACTCTGGTCGCCCAATAACCTGAAACACAACCCCATTGTTAACTTCCGCAAACACGGCATCTTCGAGTCACCACGGGAGATGCTGCAGCCGGGCGAAACAACCTACGGCCTGACTGAAGCGATTCGGGACTCACTCAACACCTGGTTCGCCTGGCAGGCGGATAAATCCGACCAGACTCTGCTGTCTGCCGAAGGGGCGATCGGCATGGCCCACGCCAGGGCCCTGACCCCCGAAGGGCTGGATGCCCAGCGGCCCATAACGCAAATGGTTCGTACCCTGGGTTTCCTCGAGAACACCCGGTTGGACGGCGGCCTGCTGCCCGACAGTTTTAACTGGCGCAACGGCGACCTGCTACAGGCGACGGCCTCAAGGCTGGACCCTTACGAAAGTCGTCGCAGCGTTCGTCAGGCAGCTATTGGCCTGCGTATGCAGGTTACTCCGCTGCATATCGCTCAGCTGGCTGCCACCCTGGCTACCGGTAAGCTCAGCCGTGCCCATCTGCTTAAAGGGATCAATGGCCAGCAGGCAGCCACGCAGGAGCAGCCTGAACTGGGAGTTGAGTTGTCCCGTATCCAGGCGGGCATGAAAGCGGTGCCAGTAAGTGGCACGGCCAAAAATGCTTTTCGTAACAAACGCTATGCTGATATTCGCTCACGAATCTACCTGAAAACCGGCACCGCGCCGATTCAGTCCAACGAAAAAGCTCAGGGCCGCTCACTCAACTCCGCCTGGATGGCAGGGTGGCTGGAACCGGCGCAAACTGGCGGCAAGCGGATCGCCTTCGCCTGCATGCTGGGCTACTCAAAACTCACCGGTGGCAGGGCCTGCGGGCCATTGATGGCAGAAATTCTGTTGCAGATGGAACAACCGGCGGAAGAAAAAGAGCAGCAATATGCAGCGAGGAAGCAACCAGAGTAAAAGCTTCCCGGTGAGACACCGGTCCCACAAAAGCGTGACAGATTCCAAAGAGGCAGGTTAAGACGTGTAGGAGCCAATTTGCTGGCGATAGTCGATGGGGGAGCGTTAACAGGCAGGCCTGTGCCGAAATTCAGCTGCCAGCAGGTGGCGGTATCGGCGTAGCGTAACAGGGGAGTCCAGCAGCCGGACCAGCTCCTGGTTACTGAAACAGCGTTGCTGGCGGATGACGGCCAGCATCTGGGCGGTATCAAACTCGAACTGATCGCCAACCTTGATCCGGTTTACCAGCGTTGCCCATACCTGCTCTGACGCCAGTGCGCGTTCTAACTGATTCATCATAGTGGCCCAAATGCTTAGTCACTGATACGGCTCCCCATAGCGAATACTTCCGCCTGTCGGGCGACAAAATCAGCCTGACGGGCTTGAAGCATGGAAAAGTAATGCGCCATTTCATCTGTATCAGGGCTGGAGGCTGTAAATTCTGCCGTGTCTTTCACAATGCGCTGGAGCTGGCGGGCGAGGGTCTGCAGGCGGTGATAAGAGGTGCCAAACGCGGCCTCCATCGACTGCCGGGTCAACCGGTGCTGCGCTTTACTGCGCGCAGAGTTAACCAGACCAGACAAATCTCCCCACTCTTTATCACCCAGAATATCCTGTATCAGAAACACCAGAACTCGATCATCAACGTCTTCACGGAAAAATGCCAGTAAGGCGTCTCTGAAGTCGTCTGCTACTGGATATTTACCAGGGAAACCTGAAAAAACCGGAGATGCAGACGAAAGGGAGTCGCTGTTATCGTCTTCAGGTGTCCGGCTCAAAATCGAGTTGAGAGCCATCGCAGAGCTGACACACTCAGGCTCCGGGATTGGCTCCTTCGTAACAGTCTCACCCTCACTCCTGAGCAGCGGGGAAACCACAACATTGACCATCGTGTTAACCGGCTCCAGCGGGTTGAGGAACTGGTTAACCGGGTTATCTGGTACTGAATCCACAGCCGTCAGGCTGTATCCCGCGTGGCTGTCAAACGAGACAAACTCTGGGGGCTGATGCAGGTGAAGATCCTCAATCATCAATGCCAGCCGTTGCCGACAGGAGGAGCTATCCGGGTTAAACAGATGATTTTTCAGCTTCCGTGGCACTTCACCGGTACGGGTCAGCAGGAAACCCGGTGTGGTGCGGGTGAAGTTATAGATTGCTGTTTTCAACAGCTCCACATCGGTTTGCAGCTGGTTTAACAGCACCGGAGCACTGTACCGTTGCAGATTTTCTGGAAAAACCCAGCTCTGCTGGCAGGGATGTTGCTGAGCGATAGCTGTTACCAGCGCTATGGCCTTGTCAACCTTACCCAGCTCCATCAGACGGTTCGGTGTTATTGGCTTATCCCAGTAAACACTCAGGTTCTCAGCATCCAGGGTGGGGCGAGCGTCGGCTATAAAGTTGAGAAACCGGCTCACCAGCACTGGAAAAGCCCGCTTCCAGTCAGCTTTGCCGTTCCGAGCCAGAGTGCTGAGCTCTTTGCCTGCATTATTGAGAATACGCACCAGCTGCGTTGCCTGGGTAGCGTAAGCCAGCCCCATAAATGAACAGACATCACCGATAATATTCAGCCACCAGGTGGAGCGACAACGAAACGCCGCAAGAATACGGCCCTGCTCAGCGGCCAGCAACGGAATCAGCGTTTCCGGGGCGCGACCCTGTGCCAGCTGCTGCCACAGGGGGCTATGCTCATCCGGTGGAGTAATATTCATGGCAACCGCCAGTGTACGGGCGGCGGTTCTCTTCACCTCACCCCAACGGTTGTTATAGAAATAGCTGCCCTGAATTGCCATATCAAGCTCCCGCGATATTCCGTCTGAATCCGTGAATAGTCGGTACCTGATAACCTGATTACGCCAGCGAAGATGCTGCAGCGTTGTGGCAATAACAGCCTGTCCTTAGGTGGTGGAGTCCCTGTTTGCGCCGTTTACCCTGTACGGGGCAGGACGCGGGCCTGTGCTGTCCACGGTATTAGCATGTACCGTAGGCAATTGGAGTCTGTGTTGGAGGGATGGTTCAGTGGTGGAGGAGGGCTCAGTGAGGTGGCAGTGCCAGCTGGAATACGTAAAATACAGGATATGAATTAACAGACTGATAACAGTCACCTTTTTCCTGGACGCTAGCGGCAATGAGCATTGATACCTACTTTTTCAAACGCAGTATCACTACGCTACAGCAAGCCCACACGTTAATTCTTAAAGCG
>Ga0193958_1000688_pt1 | contig 11861 bp, 10 predicted proteins | sample FB_1_MG_FD_140320 | JGI IMG/M metagenome (GOLD analysis project Ga0193958, IMG submission 140320) | Microbial mat bacterial communities from the Broadkill River, Lewes, Delaware, United States - FB_1_MG | ecosystem: Environmental > Aquatic > Freshwater > River > Microbial mats | place: USA...
AAATAAACTTTAAACTACACAGTAGCAGATTGCCGCAGTAGTGTTCTCATTGCATTTCAAACACTCCCTCGCAATGACGGGGTATACTTTTCAACCGTCATTACGAGGAGCATTTGCGACGAAGTAATCTGTAACTATAAAACTAAAAATAAACTTTAACTAAACAGTAGCAGATTGCCGCAGTCGTGTTCTCATTGTATTTCAAACATTCCCTCGCAATGACGGGGTATACTTTCAACCGTCATTACGAACGGAATGCAATGGAGTGAAGTAATCTGTAACTATAAAACTAAAAATAAACTTTAACTACACAGTAGCAGATTGCCGCAGTCGTGTTCTCATTGCATTTCAAACGCTCCCTCGCAATGACGTTTCACGAAAGACTTCTCACGCTTCACTTCTCACTTCTCACTTCTCACTTCTCACACAACTCCTCCAACAACTGGTACTCCTCTAAAACTGCATCCCAAACCAATTGCTGTTCAAAGCGGTCTTGTATCATGCTTCTGGTAGTACTTGCTACTTTTATGCATAGTTCACTGTTTTGCAATACACGTAGCATTGCTGTTTTAATAGCTGCCTTATCTTTTACAGGAATAATCCAACCATTCTCGCCTTCTTTAATAATTTCATTACATCCATTAATATTGCTTACAATACTAGGCAAGCCCATAGCACCAGCCTGCAATACTACATTAGGAAACCCTTCTCTATAACTTGGAAATACCAACACCTTAGAAATTGCGAAATACGGACGTACATCTTGTTGGTAACCAACTGAGATAATATTTTTATTGTTTGCAATTTCTGCAATAGTTTCTGGTAATAACGGGTCTAAATCTGTTTCTAAAGGACCTACTAATAGTAATTTGGGTGTTAGCTGTTCACTGTTCACCGACAACCGTTCACTACTAACCAATAACGCTTTAAACGCAGCTACCAATTCATTAATACCTTTATCGCCTACCAACCTGCCCACAAAAATAAATACAACATCGTTCTCAGCGATTCCTAATTCTTGTTTTAAGGCTTCATTTTGTGTGTTTGTAAATAACTGTGGATTAAAATGTTTGGTGTTAATACCATTAGAACTACCATTTGCCAACACTTTTAATTTATGGGTTTTAGCTAAATTATGTTTTATAATAATATTTTTTAAACCTTTTGAGTTTGGATATACTTTGGTAGCACAACTATAGGTTAGCTTTTCAACAAAATTTAAGACACTTCGTTTTAAACCTGATGTTTCTAATAAAGGTAAGCCTGCAACGGTATGTAGTCTAATAGGAACATTGGCTAACTTAGCTGCCAACATGCCTACAATACCTGCTTTTGGGGTATGTGTATGTACTATAAAAGGTTGTTCTTTTCTAAATAGTTTATACAATTGCCAAACAGCTTTTACATCTTTAAAGGGAGTTATTGCACGAGTCATTTCAATTGACATAACTTGAACACCTTCTTTTTTACCAACCTGGGTTAATATTTTACCACCAGAACTAACAGCTAGCACCTCATATATTTTTTTCATAAACCCTAGTTGACCTTCTATAAGCTTATCTAAAGATAATGGTACGGTTGTTATTCTGATTAACTTCTTTTTCATGAATCTATTTTATTTTTTTTAAGTACAAATGCCGTAGCTATTAGTTATTCTATTAGGTGTTAACCTCTTTTGTAAACTCCCTTCATTCTAAAATTTTGTTAAAATAATAGTGTTCTTAATTTACTCATTAATTTTATATAAAAATGAACCAAAATTAAAGCTAACAAAAAACTAACACCTTTTTTAACGGAACTACTTAAATCACCTCTCAATAAATAAAACTCGAACCCCAATAAAAATAGGTATCCTGTTTTTATAAATAGCGATTGTTTTTTATTATGAAAACTTGTATCTAAATAAGCATTTAAAATTACAATAAGTACTAAAAACAAGGCAACTCCAGCAAAACCAAAATTAGCATAACCTTCACCAAAATAAGGCATCGCTACATTTATGTGGTTAAAATTTAATTCTGTTGCTAATAATGTACCAGTACCTAATGGTTTTGTATACCAAACTGAATCTTGAACAAAAAATAGTAATGTGCCTATTAGCTGCCTTCCTCCTGTTATAATTTCTTCATTAATTAGCAATAAAAAATTTTGAAAAGCATCAAAATGTCCCGTTTTAAATGCTGCTACTCCTAAAGAAAGTTGATTATTTCCGTTTCTGAATAAATTTAAGAATGGAAATATTAGAAATACTCCCAGAAAATAACAACTTGCATAATAATATTTTGAGTTTTTTATAGGATTTAAAAAAACAATAAAAGGGATATAATAAGCAGCAGCCATACCTCTTGATAATGAAAATGGAAATGCCGTGAGTAACGCTAGTATCCCAAGCAAAATTATATGTTTCCTGTTATTACCTCCAACTAACAAATATCTTAACAATATAATTATTGGAATTGCTCTAACTATTAATAACATTGAATAACCCACCAATCCAAAATTTGTATTGAGTTTAAGAAAATTAGCAGGTGGTCTTAAAAACAACACTTCAAAATTAAATTTTACAATAATTATTGATAAAACCAACGCCCCTAATGATGCTAAATAATACCACCAAAGTTGTTCTTTTTTAGGCTCAATATTAAATGATTTCCTTATTCTTTTAAGAAAAAAAGTATAACTATACTTATATAACAATAAGTATAGAATTAAAATAATTAATAAAATTCCACCTCCTTTTAAATATTCCGTTTCACTAAGCTTGGGGGCATTAAAAAATGAGTTTTCAAATTTAAATTGTACGGCTGGAGCCAAACCAAAAAAGAAAAAATAAAATATATGAAATGCTTTATTTAAACTAAATGAAGCTTGATCTTTTGATAAAAAAACCCCGTACAACGCTAGTATACAAATGGCATAAAACATTGATAATACTTTAAAGCTATATTGAACCCCCGAATTATAAAAAACAATAATAGCAGCAATTAATGCTAACGCAAATACTAAAATTTTATCTATATTTTTAATTAATAGCGTTCGTTTCAAAATTAACTAGGTTATGTTTTATTTCTTTGCTTTAAAAATTCTTTTTTTATTAAATAAGGTAAAAGAACCTAGGGCATATAATCCTCTTGCTGTCAGCAAAAATAAGGCACCTCCAATGTACGTATATTTAGGTATTAAAATAAGACCCATAATTAAACTCAATAACGTTGAAATTAAGGTAATATATCCAAATAATTTATCTTTTCCATATACTAACAATCCGTTAATTCCATATGCAGAAATTACAGCCATTAAAAAAGGTGTTGGACTTAGTATTTTAATAATCTGTATTACTTGTGTTATTGCTACTTCACTTTTTAGCTTTAACCAAGGTGCTATTAAATAATCTGCGCTAAAAAACATAGCTACAGATAATAACACTCCAGTAATTATTAGCACCGTAAATGATGTTTTCATTACCCCTTTATTTCTATTTACAATAGGATAAAACACCTTTGCTAAAATAGCATTTAGAGTAGCAAAAGCATTTGAAAATTTAACAGCCAATTGCATAAAACTCACATGGGTTGAAATACTAAAAAAGCCCACCAACAATACCGCTACATTTGAAAGTACAGAAGGTACAAATAAATTAATAAAGGAACTAAAATTAAGATAGATATAGCGCATTACTTTTTTAAAAGGCAGCAACTTAATTGTTAACTGGTATTCATTTAAAACATACGAAAAACTAATTACTCCTACCACAATTAAACCAATGGCTTCAAATAAAATAATATAAATATAATCTGTAGGTTGCTTAATAAATAAAAGTACTAACAATGCATATATAAGTGTTGCTAACAAATTTATAACGGGTAAAAATTTCATTTTTTCTACGCCAATAAAAAACCACCGTAAAGAAAACAAATCGCTAAGCAATAAAAAAGAAGCAAAAAGGTAGAGTACACTATGTGCTCTAAAGCTTGGCAATACTAAATTTAGTAGCAGTAATACCAATAATAAAAAACCAATAATATAGATTTTAACCGATAGTACTTCATTAAAAATAGTATTGATGTGTTTATTGTTTTTAGTTGGATCTTTTGCTAATGTTCGTACAGCAACCAAATCGAAACCATAATTAGAGATATTCATAAAAAAGAACATTAAGGCTAAAGCAAAAGCATACAAACCATAGTTTTGTATCCCTACTTTTAAAATTAAATACGGAATTAACCATATAGCAATGGCCAAATCAATTACTTTTACTGAAAATAAAGAAAAAACATTTTCTAAAAAATTATATATACTTTTTAATTTCAATGGATCTTTAAATTAATGAATTATAACTAGCCTTATACCAATTTTGAAAACAATAAAATGTCCAAACTCGGAATGTATTATCTACTCTTCCTTCTATATGATCTAACACCATTTTCCGCACAAATAAAACATTAAAAATATTTTGTTTCATTAAGAAATCAACTTCTATAAAATAGAGTAAATCATCTTTTAGTGTTTTTCGTAACCAATCACCAACAGGAACTCCAAATCCTTTTTTAGACTTATTTAAAAATCCTTTTGGAAAGTGAGACTTAAATGACTCCTTCAACAGATGTTTTTTATCCCAGCCATTAATTAAGAATTTTTCGGGAATTTGATTTGTAAAATTCCAAAGCTCTTTATTTAAAAAAGGAGCTCTACATTCTAAAGAGGATAACATACTTGTACTATCAACTTTAACCAATAAATCACCTTCTAAACTCAAAATCTTATCAATTTCCCTAAAATCAGACAAAGAAATTACATTGTTTCCAACCTTATCTTTATAATAATTTAGTCCCAAATGTTTTTTATGATTAAACCTAAATAAATCCTCCAACTCTCTATACTGAAAGCCCAGTGAAATTATATTATAATAAAAATCATTATTATAATTAATCGCTTCAAATAATCTATTCAATTTAAATTTCGTTCCCCGCTGATCATCCTTATGTGAAAACACTTTGGAAAAACTAGCTTTAACCTTTGAATGTAAATTTTCTGAAATTAAATTGGTATATCTTTGGTTTAAACGTCCAATGTAATATTTATTATATCCACCAAAAACTTCATCGCCTCCATCTCCAGTCAAAGCCACTTTTACATGATTTTTAGCTTTTTTTGAAACCATATATGTTGGTATTGCAGAAGAATCTGCAAAGGGTTCATCAAAATTCAAAAGAACATCATTTACATCATATAATAAATCTTTTTCTGATATAATAAACTCATGATGATTACTACCTATTAACTTAGAGACTAATCGTGATTTATTCGATTCATCAAATGACTTTTTTTCAAACCCAATTGAAAAAGTATCTATTGGCTGGTTTGAACTATCTGCTAAACACAAAGAAACTATTGAGGAGTCAACACCTCCAGACAAAAACGAACCAATTTTAACATCTGAAACCGATCTTGATAGAACACTTTTGCGAACCAAGTCTCTTGTAATATTTTTAGCCTCTTTAAATTGAATATTTTCAAAAAGATTGAAAGAATTAATTTCTTTAATCTTTTTTATTTCAAAATTAGAACTTTTACAATCTACTTCTAAATAATGATTTTGCTCTAACTTATACACCCCTTCATATATTGTAAATGGAGCAGGAATATAGGTTAGCTGAAAATAATTGATAAGAGCATTTTTAGATATTTCGGGTTTAGTTTCCATCAATTTAATAATAGCTTTTAATTCTGAAGCCCAATAAAATGATTTTTTTGTTTTATAATAGTACAAAGGTTTTTCTCCAAAATAATCTCTAGCAATTACAATTTTCTCTAACTTTTTATCATAAATACTAAATGCAAACATACCGTCTAACTGACCAAATGAGTTTGTACCAAATTTCTCATACATTTTAAGGATTACTTCAGTATCAGAATTTGTTTTAAACAAAACCCCAGATTCTTCTAATTTACTTCTTAAGTATTTATAATTATAAATTTCACCATTAAAAACAATAACTAATGACTCATCAGCAGAAATAATTGGTTGCTTTCCTGTATTTAAGTCAATAATCGACAACCTTCTCATTGCCATTGCAACATTAAAACTATCCTTTTCATCAAAATAAAAACCATCATCATCTGGCCCCCTATGAATAATGGAATTATTCATTTTCTGAATATTGGCTTCAATTACACCAAACTTTTCATCACTTGCTACTATTCCGTTTATTCCACACATAATTTATTAATCTTTTAAAACATCTTTATATAAATCAATATGTTTTTCTACCATAAAATTAATATCATATTTTTTTGCTCTTTCAACACCTTGAGCTGCAATTTTTAAATAATATCCATTGTCATTTAACAGATTTAAAATATGATTTACTAATTCTTGTGTATTACCTTGTTCAAACAACAAACCTGCTCCTTAAATAATTTCTTTTAGCCCAGGAACATTAGAGGCTAAAAACGGTTTTCCCAAAGCCAGCTCTTCAACAGCTGCATGACCAAAACCCTCCCATTTTGAGTTCAGTATACAAACAGCTGCCACTAATAAACTACTTGCATAAATAAATAACAACATATTAGAAATAAATATTGGTAACACACTTATACAAATTAAAAGTACTAAATACCTAGCCAAGGTTAGATATAATTTAACTGAAAACAATTTATTAAATAAGATATTTATTTTAGAAAAATCACCATGACATTTAGCAATGTAACGCACGGTTGTTAAATCAAATCCGTAATTGGAAATATTTACAAAAAAAAACATAAATGAAACCCCAAAGACATAACGTCTATAATTGTCAATACGAACCATCACTATCAAAAAAGGAAATAAAAAAACTTCCAAACCCAAATCAATGTGTTTTAGGGTAAATAGCGAAAACGTATTTTCAAAAAATTGATATATTAAAGTTTTCTTCAATTACTTAATTTTAAATGCTTAATTAATTTTTCTTTAAAAGAGAACTTTTTACATCACAAATTAAACCATATAAAAGTTCTATATTTGCTAAGTGCTTAAATAAATTTTTCTTCCTACTCTTGATTTTTACTTTTATTGGATATACTTTTAAATCCTTTAGCTCCTGAATATAAGCATCCCTAATATTTTTACTAATATTTAATTTATACATATTAAATAATAACGTTAGAGTCAAATAAGCTATTCGCTCATTTATAATTAATTTATTTAATTCAACCTTTTTATCAATAGTCTTAAAAAAAACAATCGCTAATTCAATATTTTTTTTTAAATCGTGAATCAATTTTTCGTTTTTCACAATAGAAGAATTTCTAGTAATTGAATTTGGAGTTTGGACAAAGCAACCTAATATGTTATTTACACATGAAACACGTTTTGCATAATAAAAGGCCCGCGTATTAAATTCAAAGTCCTCTCCAAATAGATGCTCTATAAATTGCAAACCTTGTTCTTTTAAAAATTTTACATTGTATAATTTATTACAAGCTGAATTCATTGAAACATTATTTGAAAGATATTGAAAACCATTATTAATTTGCTTGGCCTTATTGGAATATCTATATATTTCTTTTTTATTTTCAGTAACTCCAACTGCTCCAAATTCTAAAATATCTAAATCCCATTTTAAACAATAATTTACTATATTATTTAGCGAATTCCCCATTAAGTAATCATCAGAATCTAAAAATAGAATATACTTACCATTTGCATTTTGAATACCTGTATTTCTCGCACCACCAAGTCCTTTATTCTGTTGGGAGATTAATTTAATTTGATCATAAATCACCATTAGTTTTTGAATAATAAAAACGCTTCTATCGGGAGATTCATCATCAATTACAATAATTTCGTAATCCGTTGCTGGTAAATTATTATTTACAACTGATAAGATGCATTGTTTAATATATTTTTCAACATTAAAAACTGGAATTATTATAGATAGAATCATTTTAATTAATTAAAAACATAAAATACGTAAATCCGAAATACAACAATACGGTATATGCCAATACTTTTTGCTGTTTTACAAAAAATTGTTGCTTAAAAAAGGGATAAAAAATAATAATTGCCATTAAAAACCATGATAAATAGGCAAAACGGTTTGAAAAACTAGAACGTATTACCAATATCCAAAATGCATTGGCGGTAAGGTAGATATTAAATAATTGTATATATACGTTATCATTAAAATTTCTTTTAATAATAAAATAATAACCTGCATACACCGCTGCTGCACTATACAGTAAAAAATCCCAACGAAAACCAACCTTCGCAAATTGGTCTGCAAATCGATCATCTGTTAAATAACTAATCCGATCTCCTCCAAACCCTAATGATGCAAATAAGTTTTCCCAAAAACCTCCTAACATTATTGATAAGGGGATTGCTATTAACCACCCTATTAAATAATGACGGGTATTGGTATAGTATAAAGTTAATACATAGGCTACAATGGGTATTATTATACTTCCATGAATAAAATATGCTAGTAAAAAAATAGCATATTTAAGGTACTTATTTTTAGGTAAAGAGAGCGCATACACTACAAAAGAAGTGGCTAAACCATTTCTAATGCCGTTAGTACCATAAGGCCAAAAAGAAAAAGAAGCTACCAACATTAAAAAAATAAAATAACGGTCAGCTCCAAACCATTTTTTGGCTGCACTGTATAAAGGTACTACATATAAAATAGCACAGAGTAAAAAAAAGTACTGTGCAGACATAATACCGCTACAAAATTTCATAAACAAGCGCCATAAATAATCTTTATTATTGGTAATTTCAGCCCCATCTGCAAACTCTCTAAAATATCTTGCATAGGTTCCCATGTCTCCAAAAACCCAACTAATTGGGCGTAAGCCCATATACAAAGTTACCACTAGTAATAAAATAAATGAAGCTGTTTCCTTTTTATCAGGAGCTTGAATTACATAGCCTTTAACAAACAACCTTAATACCGATACAAGTACCACCACCAATAACACATTATAAAATAATAGCGTATAAGAAGGTACGGGTATTATGGAATTAAAAATCATTCTGCTTGTGATTTAAATAGATTTAACCAAGTTTCCTTTATGCTATTTTCATTAAAACGCTCTATGTTTTTTAGCTCAGCTTGCTCCATTTTATTTCTTTAGTTTGAATCTTCGATTAACTGAGCCAATGTTATTACAAACTTAGCTTTAATATTGGTTACAACCAAAAGACCATCTTTAGCTTCTGCAATTAGATTACTGAATCTATACAGACATTTATAAAAAATAAACAAAAATTACCTTTAATACTTCACCTGAATAATAATTATTTCCATTTTTGATTTTTTGCAAAAAATAGATTGTAAAAATAAATAAAAGGATTGTATAAAAAAGGAAAATAGACCAATAAGGTTTTCAAAACAAAAAGTCTTACTCCTAAGTTTTTTACAGGATTATCTTTTAATTCAATACGGTATTGCTTGGCTAATTCCGTTGAAAACAATTGATTTTTTTTTAGAGATTTTAAACTGGTAAGTAATTTTGCTACATAGAATTTTTCTACAACTTCTTTTATCTCATCGTCTTGTAAAAGGAACCTAATTCTTTTCGCTGCTTTATAGACTTCTTCCTCAATAAAGAGGTATTTTGAAGACCGTGAGGCTGATGTAGGATTGTAATTGTATTTGTATTTTACTACATCTTCAAAAACACTTTTATTAGCATTTTTAAAAGCTTCTATATTAAAAAGTAAATCTTCATTAATTTTAATATCAGTAGCAAAACGCACATTGCTTAAAATTTTTTTTTTAAATAATTTAGTACAAGAACTCGGTTCTATCCGAATTCCAGACAATAATTCCTTCAAAGCTTCTACTTTATTTTGGACTAAAATAACTCCAGAATTGTGAAATTGCACTTTCTCGTTTGGTTTTACCAGTTCAAAACCACAGTGGGAAATATCGGCGTCATATTTTTGTAAATTAGTATACAGAAATTCAACCATATCTTCTGCGACCTCATCATCTGCGTCTACAAAACCAATAAAATCGCCTTTTGCAATTTCTAATCCTGCATTTCTTGCTGTGGAAACACCCTGGTTTTCTTGGTAAAGTACCAGAATTCGACTGTCTTTTTGCGACCATTGTGTTGCAATTTTCCCTGTCTTGTCTGTCGATCCATCATTGACCACAATAATTTCAAGGTTCTGATAAGTTTGAGCGCGGAGGCTTTGAAGACAAGCTTCTATAAATTGTTCTGCGTTGTAGGCAGGAATAATAATGCTTATTAAGTTATTCATAATAAAGAATCAAAAAATTCATCAACCGCTTTTACCGTATTCTTTTTGGAGAATAAATGACCTCTTTTTTTTGCTTGTTCTTTATAAAATTTTAATTTTTCTGGATTAGCAAGCATTTCTTTTAAACCCAAATAAATTCCATCTGTAGAATTTTCCGTCACAATTCCATATTCATTATTTTCACCTAAAAGTTCTTGCGCACCAGAACAATTGGTACTTACAACTGGAAGTCCCAAAATTAAAGCTTCTGTAACTGCGGTACTGAAACCTTCACGATACGAGGAACAAACATATAAGTCACATTTACTCATATATTGGTATGGGTTTTTATGAAAACCTAGTAATTTAAAACTATTTTCAAGACCTAATTCTATTATTCTTTTTTCTAACTGCTGTTGATCTTCCCCAATTCCTAAAATATAGATTTGATGTGATAAACCCTCTTCCATTAATTTTTTATGAACTTCTAACAAACGATCAAATCCTTTATTGTTCGTGATTTTTCCAACAGAACAAATATTGAGTATATTTTTAAGAAATGGTTTTTCTAATTTTTGAAGGGCAATATGCCGAATTTGCTCCGTTTCATTTACGTTATATCTAACACAAACTGGCACATTTGGTTGTAGTATTTTCTCAAAAGAATTTGTCACACTTTTTGACACACCTATAATCTGATTAAATTGATTATATAAAATTTGTGCTTCTCTGAAATTTCTAAAACCGATGGAAGCTAGATTCTCTGTCAAGAAATCTGTATGAATCCAAGCAATTTTCTTTGTCTTCGGGTTAGTACAACCAGAAATAATTCTAGCAGCTGGGCCTTCTAAAAAAGATACCAGAATATCATATTCTTCTTTTATGAAAAACTGGTACAAGAATTTAGGCGAAAACAACTTCATTAATTGCGAATTACCTCTAAAAACCTTCTCAAATTTAGATTGATACTTGATATTTTTATTCAGAAATTCTTTGTTCACTCCGCCATCAAAGATGGAATACAAAGTAATGTCGTACTTAGTTGTATCTAAATTATTAACCAAATTCACGAGTACTTTTTCTGCACCACCATGCATCAGCGTTGGTATAAGAAATAAGATTTTGGGCATTATAAATTTTGTTTATTAGTGATAAAATTTTTAAACCAAGTTAAATACGATAGTATTACAATAGTTAAAGTATTAGCACCGATGTTAGCTGCAATTTCTTTTCTCGATAATTTATTTTTTTGAGTTAAAAAGTAGCTATAATACATTTTAAATTTTGTAAAAAAACTATAGTTACAAAGGTCTGCTTTTTCTCGCAACCACAATGCATAACCTTTAGGATTGTCAATAAACATTTTGCTTCCAGACAATGTTAAACCATTTGGCAAATACTTATAAATATAGATAATATCATTGAACACCCGCATTTTATAACCATCTTTAGCCATTCTGTTCCATGACACTGCTTCTGTCATAAATTTCTCATTTTCAAATACTGGAAATCTATATTTTCTATGAATTTCTGTAAAAAAAACAAACGCTCTTTCGCCATCTATTGGATTCTCAGAAAACTGGGGATAGCGTTCTAAGAGACTAGCATCTCGCCATTCTCCTTTATA
>Ga0193958_1000689_pt1 | contig 11857 bp, 11 predicted proteins | sample FB_1_MG_FD_140320 | JGI IMG/M metagenome (GOLD analysis project Ga0193958, IMG submission 140320) | Microbial mat bacterial communities from the Broadkill River, Lewes, Delaware, United States - FB_1_MG | ecosystem: Environmental > Aquatic > Freshwater > River > Microbial mats | place: USA...
AACGCAAACTATTACAGATGTCTTAAAAATCATAGATAAAGGTGCTATGAAAATAGCCATCGTTCTTGATGATGCAGAAAAAGTTATTGGTACACTTACAGATGGTGATATACGAAGAGGACTACTTAAAGGTCTTACTCTTGACTCTACTATAGAGAATCTATATTTCAAAAAGCCTACTTTGGCTACTCTAGATGAATCTAAAGAACAAGTGATACAAAAAGCTATATCTAAACAACTCTATCAAATACCTATCGTTGATGATGAAGGGAAACTTGTTGATGTAGAAGATTTAGCTACTCTTTTAAAGATAGGAACGAAAAGAAATAGGGTTGTTTTAATGGCAGGGGGACTAGGCACACGACTGCGTCCACTCACACAAAATACTCCTAAGCCCCTTTTAAAAGTAGGTAATCAGCCTATTTTAGAAACAATAATAAATAATTTTGTAAAACATGGTTTTGTAAATATCACTATTAGTGTCAACTATAAAGCAGATATGATAAAAGAGTATTTTAAAGATGGTTCACATTTAGGTGCAAAAATAGACTATATCGAAGAAACTAAAAGGTTAGGTACAGCAGGAGCATTGAGTCTTATCCAAGATAAACCACAAGAAGCATTTTTTGTAATGAATGCTGATCTTTTAACAAATGTAAACTTTTTACATCTTTTAGATTTTCATGTCTATGAAAATAGTATCGCAACCATGTGTGTAAGAGAGTATGAATATCAGGTACCTTATGGTGTTATAAAAACTAATGGTAGTGAAATAGTCTCTATTCAAGAAAAACCAATACAAACATTCTTTGTAAATGCGGGGATTTATATTCTTTCTCCTCTAGTATTTAAGTACATTCCAAAGAATGAGTTTTATGATATGCCAACACTTTTTGAAAAACTTATCAGTGAAAAAAGAAATACTATATCCTTTCCTCTTAGAGAATACTGGCTTGATATTGGACGAATAGAAGAGTATAAAAAAGCAAATGAAGAATATAATGAGGTGTTTAGTGTATAAAGATAGAACATTTTTGGCAATCATACCTGCACGGGGAGGGAGTAAAAGACTTCCTAAAAAGAATCTACTTTCCTTATCTGGTAAACCCCTCATATCTTATACAATAGATGCAGCAAAAAAAGTCAACAGTATAGATAAAATAATTGTAACTAGTGACAACATAGAAATATTAGAAATATCAAAAAAGGCAAAGATAGAAGTAATTCAAAGACCAGTAGAATTAGCCAATGATTCATCTACTACATTTGATGTGGTTAGGCATACTATAGAAAATCTAAAAAAAACATATGATTATATAATTTTACTTCAACCAACAAGTCCCCTTCGAGATGAGACACATATTAATGAAGCAATAAAATTATTAGAAACAAAGAAAGCAGATGCCATTATAAGTGTATGTAAAATCGATCATAGTCCTCTGTGGTCAAATACTTTAGACAAAAACTTATCAATGAATAGTTTCTTGAAAGATGGTATATTAAATAAAAGAAGCCAAGAACTAGAAGAATACTATAGTCTTAATGGCGCAATATATATTTGTAAAACAGAAAAATTGTTAGAAAAAAAAAGCTTTTTTCTTGAGAAGAAGATATTTGCATATAAAATGGACAAAAAAAGCTCTATTGATATAGATACGAAACTAGACTTTCTAATTGCTCAAACTATTTTAGAAAATTACTAATTTCTATTTGTGACATAGCATAACTTTCAATACTACCAATATCTCTATGATAAGTATCATTTAAAAAAGTATTTATTTTTCCCATAAAATGAGGTAAAACATCATTTGAAAAATCTATATTTTTTTTTCTTAAATTTACGCAAAAATCAATAACTGATGTTTCACATATGTAAACTGCACCATTAGCAAGATTAGAAGGTGGATTTTTAACTTTCTCATGAAATTTTTTTATTCTTTTTTGAGAGTCTAATTCTACAATTCCACAACTTGTAGGATTATCTGTATAAAATAACATCATTGTTAACTTACAACCTTCAGGTCTTGTTCTATAGCAATTAATAAAATCTTTAAAATTACAAAAAGAGAGATTATCTGAATGTACTAACATAAATGGTTTTCCATCGAAAAAATCTTTATTATGTAAAACTGTACCACCTGTATTTAATAACTCATCTTCATGAACTAAAGTGATTTTATCTCTATATTTACTTTGTTCTACGAAAGTTTCAACCTGCTTTGAAAGATAAGAAGTATTTATTAAAAATTCAGTTACACCTGATTCCGATAAATTTTCGAGCCAATATTCTAAAAGAGGCTTCCCATTAATGGGTACAAGACATTTTGGTATACTATTTGTAATTGGTCTTAACCTTGTACCTAAACCTGCAGCAAGAAGTAATGCTTTCACTTATTCCAATTCCTTTAAAATTTCACTTTTATAAATAGGTATATTTCCTATTCTACTTACTTGTATTGCAGATGCAATAGAACCTAAATAGGCTGACATCCAAATATTAGCCCCTACAGATAAAGCCATTGAACTACAAGTAAGTAAAGAGTCCCCTGCTCCACTTACATCTTTTACTACATTTGCCAAAGCCTTAATATTATCTGTAACCAATTCATTTTCTGCCGAATTATAAATCATAACACCTTCAGCACCTAATGTAGTAAAAATATATTGAGTGTTCGTTTTTGTTATAAGCTCTTCGGAAAGTATAACTAATCCAGATTCAAAATTATTTAATGATAACCTTATTTCTCTTTCTGTTGGTGTAACAATAGTCATATCTTTAAATTTTGAGATATCTCCTACCTGAGAAGAACTTTGTGAATCTGCACTCATTAGAATATTTTTCTTCCTGCATAAGTTAGTAATCTTATCAATAAGGTTACTAGGTAAAACACCATAGCTAAAATCAGAAAAAATTATTAAATCTACATTATCAATTTTGTCCTCTACATTTCTTAAAATTTCATCTTGTATTTCACTACTAACTCCATGCTGTTTAAGATGGTTAACACGTAATAAAGTTTTTTCTTTAGCTCTAAAACGCTGTTTTAGTGTTGTTGGTCTTGTACTATCTTTAAATAGTTTTACTTTAATCTTTAACTCTTCTAAACCATTTTTAACATAATCATAATTTTCATCATCCCCTAATACAGAGATAAACTCAACATGTGCACCTAATGTTTTTGCATGACTAGCTACTATTGCAGCACCACCTATAAACTTATTATTCATCAATGGGGAAACAACTATGGTAGGGTCTTCTTGACTCATACCCAAAGGTTCACAGGTTATATATTCATCAACTATGGTATCCCCAATTACTAATACATTTAAATTTATAAATTGATCAAGCACGCCAATTAAATCTTCAAAAGAAATGTTATGCCGATTGAGATACTCATAGTTATGATCTATTTTTGTATTTTGTCTTAAAAACTCCTCTTTTAATAAATCAATAGATGAAAATCCTATAGCACCAGATGTAAAAAGCAATTTTCCACCATAGCTATTAATTATTGATAATTCTTTATTTTCTTTTGCCTCATACTCTTTCCCTTTAACAACAATATCTGGTTCATATTCTTTAATAAAGCTAAGTACTGGTTTATCTAAAATAAAAGCTTCATCTACATAGCTTGTTGCTTTTATTGACTCTAGTCGCACATCCTGACTAATTCCTTTTTTATTAATTTCATCATTATTTAGTCCTACTATTAGGTAATCACCACTTTCTTTTGCAAATTTAAGAAGTCTTAGATGACCAGGATGAAGAATATTAAAATCACCATTTACAAATACAGTTTTCATATAAAATATCTATTATCTTTTTGGATTAGAACACAATGCTAATACATAATGTGCCATAGGCGAGAATCCTGTATGAACAAGCTCATCATTCATGCTAAATAAAAATACATTATGAAAATATTTTTGACAAAGTATTTTTAATTCATTTCCAGATTTACAATTTATATGTCCTATTTTACTTGAAGGAGAAGCATATTCTTGACTTTCTAAACTTGGCATACCAAGAATCAAACTTCCATAATTTTCTAGCGAATTTACTATATTCCTCATATACAAATTTTCTTGTTCTTTTGAGATATGCTCAAGTACATCAAGACTATATACTCCATCAAATTTATTGTCAACAGGAGACTTTAATATATCATGAACTTGGAAGGTCACATTAGATGTTTCATTTCTTAAGTTATTTGCATTTTCAATAAAAATGAGATCAAAATCTATTGCTGTAACATGAAATACGTTTTGAGCTACCAAAGTTGATCCAAAACCATCCCCACAACCTACTTCTAAAATATTATTAAGACCATCAAACATTTTTGATACAAATTTATATCGGGATAACAAAAAAGTTAATCTTTTTGCATCATATCTATAGGTATGTCCAGAAGTTAATCCAAGTTTTACTTCACCTTTTTCATCATTATCTTCAACTAAAATATTATATTGTTTTTCTTTTGTTGATACCATTTTGTTTCCTTTAATACTCATTTGCATCAAGTTTTATTATTGAACCTGTTAACATAAAATTTTTTTGTTTCATTAAACCTAAGACATATTCTGCGATATCAGAAGGCATTGCAAAACGCCCAAGAGGTTGTCTTTTTTCTGTTTCTTCATATTTTACTCTATCCGTCTTTTTCTTTTTATTCCAAGAACTACCCTTATGTGCTAGAATACCAGGAAGCAATGCGCAAATAAAGATTCCTTTATTCAAGTATTCTTGTGATACATTTTTTACATAAAGATTTATTATTCCTTTACTTATTACATAAGAAGGTGATGCTTTAGCATGTAAACTTGCAGTTGAACCGATATAAATAATTTTCTTTAAGATTTCACTACAATGATTCATTAAATACTCATTAATTTTTAAGGAAACAGTAAAATTATTATAAATACTTTTATCCAAGATATCAATATTTATAGGATGTGAATCATTTAGGTAATTTATTCCATAATTATGCACAACTGCAAATATGTTTAGTTTTTTAATCTTTTTACTCAAAGTTTTTATAAAATCATCTTCACTAAGATCCAATTTAATTATGATATGTTTCAATTCTGAATTTAAATGATTTAATGAGGAAAGAAGGGATTCTTTATTTCTACCAATTAAAATAATATTATATCCTGCATATGACAATACTTTACCAATTTCTAAACCTAAACCTTTGCTAGAACCTGTTATCAGAACATATTTTTTACTCACTACACAAAGCCTAAATGTTCAGTGTCCAAATAATCAAGTATCATTTTATTTTTTGAATCCGCTACGCAATGATTATTGCAATGTTTAGATGGGTCTACTTTAAAAAACTTATCTTTATCATTGAACCAAAAATCTTTAAAAGACTTTTCTTTAATACTTCCTACTAAACCATTATCTAAGTTATAAGCTTTATCCTGACATGGATAGATATTTAAATCAGCACCTATTACTGGTAATATTTGAGAATAAGGACACCATTTATATTTTTTTTCAAATGTTTCTTCAAGAAGATGATATCCATCAAAAACTTCAAAATTTTCACTTTCCAATTCTTCCTTAACTTTTTGAGATAATTCTTTTGCATTATCATAAAAAGGCATATGGTATTCATTATTTTTGACACCATCATTATCAACTACACATGGTGAAATCTTAATGCTATCTACACCTATTTCTTTCATAAGTTTCGAAAACTCATAAATTTTTGAGTAGTTTATTTTATCAACAATATATACTACACCTAAATTACAAATTCTATTTGGGATGCTTACAAAAAATTTCATATTATTTGTTATTTTAGTAAATTCACCAACTTTAACTTCTCTTGCTTTCGCATAACTTTCATCATCCCATCCATCCATTGACACTCTAAGCCATGTAGCATTTTTTGCAAAAAGATCTGCTATTTCACCTCTTAATTTACTACCATTAGTCAAGCTGGCAAAAGACATATTATTCTCAACTAGTTTTTTAATAGTCTGCAAGAAGAATCTATATGTAAATGGCTCTCCCCCTCCACTAAAAGTTATTGCTTTTACTCCCATTTCTTTACAGTCATTAATAATTTCCATCATTTTTTCTTCAGGGATGTAATCTCGTTCAACCATGTCTTGACCAAGTTGAAGATTATCTACCTTATAAGCACAATACCAACAATTTTGATTACATACATTAGTTGGTTTTATTCTTATATGTATTGGTGCTTTTATTTCATTTTTATCTTTTTGTAAACTATCTAATTTATCTTGATAGTGAAATACCTTTAAATTTGAATATTTATTTGCCATTTTTGATCCCTTTAATTAAAATATATAAACTCATAATCACCAGTATAGTTCCATTCTCTGTACATCCAAATCCACTCATCTGGCTTAAAAAAACTTTCACATGTTAATGCCCAACATTCAAGATTAAAAAGTTCAGTTTCATTTCTATAACTTTCTACCATAATGAACTTTTCTTTACCTACTCTTTCAATCTCTTGTACAGCATTTTTTAAATCAAAAATCTTTAAATTATGTAAGGTAGCAAAAGAGATAACTAAATCAAATTCATCATTATTAAATGGATATGTTTCTTGTGCATTATGTTTAATTAAATTTTCTTTTATCTCTTCCTTTGCGTTGGCAAGTGCATATTTAGAAGAATCTAAACCAATAATAGTTGCAGTTGGTAAAAGCTGTTGTAATTCATAAAGTAAAAATGCTTTTCCACATCCAACATCTAGGATTTTACAACCATCTTTTAAATTATATTTTTTTATTAAATCTAATGCAACAACTTTATGTCTACCATCATATTTATACCCACCGTATCCATATTTCCTATCACCATCCCAATAGTCATATCCATATTCTTTCGATTTTATCATACAATTAATTTTGTCATCTATCATTCTATCTATGTATTTTCGTTGCGTTGCAGTATGCAGTTTAGTAACGACATCCAATAACTTACCCATTTATAATGTCCTTAATTTTATTACCAACACTTTTACCATCAATTTCATAATATTCTCGTAAATAATCTCTATTCCCTATTTTATGAATATACTCATTTCTCAGTCCAAATTTATGTATTTTTCTATCAACTTTATCTCTTAGGATTGTACCTAACCCACCATTTATAAAATGTTCTTCAAGTGTAAATACATCATTATAACTATCTAAAAATTCTTCCCAATTAAAATCACTTGTTAACATAGGAACTGTTACAACATTTATATCTAAAATTTCTAGAATTTTTGATACTTCATCTACAATTGAACCATGTAAAATTAAAATATTTTTAGAATCACTTGTATTTATAAAAATAGGTTTTTTAATATCTATATCGTTTGAATGAATTTTTTCTTCGCCATTTTTTGCGATTCTTATATAACTAGGCTTTTTACTTTTATATGCATACTTAAAACACTCAATAGCTTCAATAGGATCAGCCGGTGAAAAAATATCAAGATTTGGCATAGTAGAAGCTAATGTAATATCTTCTACTACATAGTGTGTTACTCCAGCAGGAGCATAAGTGATACCACTTCCTGTACCTATTAAAATCATTGGTAATTCTTGATAACAGATATCATTTCTTACAAATTCATACGGTCTCATTATTACAAAAGGTGCAATATTATAATAAACAACCTTATGTCCCATCAATGATAATCCTGCCCCAAATCCGATATCCATTTGTTCATTTACACCTGGATTAATAAATTGTTTGCTTGTATTAAAATCATCCCAAACTCCAAGTCCTGCATCACCTGCGATTACAAAAAGTGACTTATCCTCTTTTGCTAGTTTTTTTATCTCGTTTGCAACACTATTTCTCATTTGAAGAATCCTCTAATGCTTTTAATGCTTGTTCTTTAATTTCATCTGTTACTACAAAATAATGCCAAATAAGTTTATCTTCCATAAAATTGACACCTTTGCCTTTTACGGTATCACATATAATCATTTTAGGTTTATTTGTTTTAAAAGCAACCGCCTTTTGTATCGCATCGTGATCATGTCCATCTATTCTTAAAACTTCCCAGTTAAAGGCTTCGAATTTTTTATCAATTGGCTCATAAGATAATATCTCTGAAGCACGACCATATCCTTGGAGATCATTTCTATCTATAAATACAGTTAAATTGTTCAGCTCTAAATGAGGTGCTAACATGGCAGCTTCCCACACACTTCCCTCTTGAGATTCGCCATCACCCATTAAAACATAAACTTGTCTATCACTCTCTTTTAATTTTAAAGCGTGTGCCATACCTGTTGCTATTGGTAATCCATGACCGAGACTTCCAGCACTTATCTCAATATATGGATTTGTAAATCTATCTGTATGAGCAGGCAATGTTCCTCCATTTTGATAGTATCCTGCCATCTCGTCTTTTGTCAATAATCCTTTTTCATGTAATGTCGAATATAAAGCCATTGCAGAATGTGCCTTAGATAAAATAAATAAATCTCTATTTTCATAATCATCTAGATTTAATACATTAAAATAAAGTGAAGTTAATATGTCACTACAGCTCAACGCTGAACCAATATGAGGGGAACCTGCTAGATTTGCAATATGCAAAATATTTTTTCTTATATTTTGTGCTATTTTATTCATTAAAACTCTTTTATATAAAATTCAAGTGAGGTACACTTGGATTTTTAACTTCCCATAAATAATTATTTATTTGATGATGACGACAATTTGGTTGACAAGCATTTTTATTAATGCAATCGTTTATATATCCTAAGCTATTTTCTTTCTGTACAGAGGACCAAATATCTTTGAAACTTTTATCAAACACATTTCCCATTATTGTTTTTTTATCATACTGATGGGAGAAACAACTATAAACATCACCTTCTTCATCTATAAAAAGTAAAAATTCTAGTCCATAACATTTATCATATACTCTTTTATTACTTAAGTTTGAAGTACTTCGTACAAGAAAGTTAAAACTATCATCACTAATTTTAGACGCTTCTTCTGATAAATTAGTAATAAATTCATCTGAAACATTTTCTACTACTTTAAACTCATTATGAGAATGATCATAAAAATGTTTTACACTAAAGTAATCAACGCCTAATGTCTTTAACATTTTTCCGTGTTCTAATGCATAATCTTTATTTTCAGGTATTAAAACGAACTGCGTGCCTATTGTTATATTACTTTCTAATCTATCTTTTGTTTCTTTTAATTTTTTAATATTATTTACTACTTTATCAAAATCATTTTCTTTTGTTTGATGAACATGGGCATAATTTTCTTTACTTCCCGCATTAAAAGAAAATCGTATCCAAGTAAGATTATTAGCTAAAATTTCAAAATGTTCTTCTTTTAATAATGCACCATTTGTACTCATTGCAACATCTAATCCTAAGCTTTTCGCTAGTTGTATAGCCTCTATAGTATCTACATGTAGTGTAGGTTCCCCATTTCCTGCAAAAACTAATGCCTTTACTCCCATTGAAGCAAACTCTTTTACAAGCTCTAATATTTTACCTTTTTTAAATTTACCCTCGTGTCCTAGGTAATTATAATGGCAAAATAAACATTTGTGATTACAAATTCCTGTTGGTGATATTTCAACATATATGGGAGCCTTAAGATTCCCCTCAAACATATCATTTATCTCTTTTACATGATAATTTATTTTATGTCCATCTAAAAAACTACTCATTTTTATCTCCTAAGCATTCAAACCAATCTTTTGTAGCAGTTTCTATACTATTTTTGTCCCAAACTGGAGCATCTTTCCATTGGTTAATATTATTCAGCATAATCTTAACACCATCTTCAAAAGTTACTTTGGGTGACCAATTTAACATTCTTTTAATTTTCCTAATATCCGCATAAGTACAATCAGGCTCCCCTGGTCTTTTAGGTATATATTGTTTTTCTCCACCTAAGAGTTCAACTAAATAATTTATGCTGTAAGTATTATCACTTCCAACATTAAAGATCTCTTGTATTATGTCACTTTGACTTGCACGATAACAAGCATCTACAATATCTGTTACATAGGTAAAGTCTCTTGTTTGCTTACCATCCCCTACTATTGTTAATGGCTTATTATTAAGTAGTTGTGCTAAAAATACACCAAATACAGCACCATAAGTTCCACTAGTTCTGTGTCTTATTCCATACACATTAAAAAACCTCATTGAAATTACTGGCATATCATACAATTGACCCCAATGCATTACATATTGTTCACCTACTGTTTTAGTATGTGCGTAAGGATATTCAGGTAGTATAGCACTAGTTTCAGGAGTTGGATAAATATCTGGTATTCCATAACAAGAACTAGATGCAGCAAAAACAAATTTTTTTAGACTTCCAGATTTCCTAGCGGCTTCTAAAACATTTATTGTGCCATCTACATTTGCCTTATGGTATTTTACTGGATTATTGATTGAAGGTACAATATCAGCTAATGCAGCATAATGAAAAACATAATCAACATCTTCAAAAATAGATTTAAAATCATAATTATAATCACCTATATCAGCTTGTACAAATTTTATTTTACCTTTATGGTGCGCTATATTATCTAATCTTCCATTTGCTAGATTATCAATAACTGTTACTTCATAGTTATTTTCAACTAATAAATCGACCATATGTGAGCCTATAAATCCAGCCCCACCTGTTACTACAACTTTTTTCATTTTTTATCACTTTCTACTTCATTGTTGATTGTATTAAAGATTTTCTCCAAAAAAGTTTGATACGTAAAATAGTTGAGCATTTTTTCACTTTTATATTTTTTTGGTTTAATATTATTATTAAGAATATATTCTAAATCTTCTTTTGTTTTAAAATATAAACATTCCTCATCCCATTTTTCTTTCTCATCCGAAATGTCTCTAGAATCATAAACAACAGGGATTGCTCCTGCATGAACTAGTTCACCAAGTCTTTGAGTGTTTAATACCTGTCCTGAAGCAGCTAAAACATATTCTGTGGTATTATACAAATTATTCAATTCACTTTTATCTATACTACCTTGAAAATAATTTTGAATATTTTTTATCTTGCTTTTATCCCATTCATACCCATAAATTTCTATATCTTTTTGATTACATAGCCACTCTACACATTTATTTCGTATATATCCTTGTTGAATTTCATTAAAATATCCATTTTCTTCTTCTATTGGAATATCACTTTTATCAAATAAGGTTTTTAAGTTATCAAAAGTTAAAGATTCTCCTTTTTCAAGAATTTGATCTAATAAAGTATCAATCTTTGAGGTCATATAGCTAGAAACTCTCTCTTTTTGATAAAACGAACCTACAAATACTATTTTTTTACTTCTTTTTAGTTTTTTATCATAAAATTCTTTTTCATCTACTGGAATGATTTCTTGTTTAAAGATTTTACTTTTATCAATTCCTTTTCTTTCTAGTTCATTTGTAAAGATACTTTGATATGAAAAGAAATAATCTCTTTTTCTATTTTGAACTATAGCCTCATCTTTTAAGAATGGCATATAATCTTGAAACCAAACAAAATTAAAAACTTCACTATTGATATAATCATTATTTAAATGATTAATATTTATTGTAACATGTGGATTAAACTCAACATATTCTTTTAAACTGTGCATATCCTCTATCCCATAGATATATCTAAGAAGTACATCAAAACCTTTTTCTTTTAATGTGTCTGCAATATTCTTTGAAATATATTGCATCACTTGTGTATTTACATTTGCTTGCAGAAAAAAACGTAGTGGTTCATTAAAATTTGGTTTTTGAGTCAGTGCCATATTAAAATAATAATTATTACATTTATTTCTAAGCACTTGTGTAGTTCGTAAATTTTCATCAAAATTATTTGTAA
>Ga0193958_1000690_pt1 | contig 11857 bp, 9 predicted proteins | sample FB_1_MG_FD_140320 | JGI IMG/M metagenome (GOLD analysis project Ga0193958, IMG submission 140320) | Microbial mat bacterial communities from the Broadkill River, Lewes, Delaware, United States - FB_1_MG | ecosystem: Environmental > Aquatic > Freshwater > River > Microbial mats | place: USA...
TACACCATCAAAGATGATTATATGCGGCCACCTTTTGGCTGGTTTTTTAAAATGATGGGCGGGATTGGAATTAACCGCAAACCCAAGAAAGAAGGCGAAGAACGCCCTTCTATGGTAGATGTTATCGCCAATTTGTTTGAGGGCCAAGAGCGGCTTTGCATTATCATGGAGCCAGAAGGTACCCGCTCCAAGGTGGTTAAATGGAAAACAGGCTTTTATTATGTGGCCCTAAAGGCAAAGGTGCCTATTTTACTCGGTTGGCTAGATTATGCCAAAAAAGAAGGGGGAATCGGCAAGGTTATTCACCCCTCTGGAGATATTGCCAAGGATATGGCCGAAATTATGTGCTTTTATAAGGACATACTGGGAAAAAATCCCGAACTTTTTGCCCTTGACGAAACATATTACCAGCCAGACCGCTGCTCATAAAATAAATTAGCATGAAACTTAAAGCGCTAAAAGAGGAGATTGCCCAGTTTCAAATCCTGTTGGAACGAATCGAAGAATCTCAACCCATTAGCCAACTAGAACGGGATCTTGTTCTGCAGAAGATTAGAGGTTTTTATGAATTGGCCTTGGCTCAAGAAGAGGTCTCTATCCAAGAAGTCGCTCCTCAAAAAATAGAAAAAGAGATTGCTCCAGTACCTCTAAAAGAACCAGTCCAAGAAGAATTGCCTAAAGAGGAATCCCCAAAAACAGGCCCTAAGTTTTTCTTCAATGCACCAAAAGAAGAAATTTCTGCTCTTGTAGAAGAAAAAGAGCTAGAAGTCCCGCAAAAAGAGGAACTACTTGTGGAAGAAAAGAACGAAAGCCCTCAAAGCCGATCGATCGAAATAGCGAAAGAGGAAGTTCCAAAAGCGCCAGAAGAAATCTTGCCTCCTGTAGAGGAAACTCCTGAGATAGAGGAAGAACAACTTGTAGAAGAAACAGCTGTAGTTCTCGAAAAAGAGGAACCCAAAGCAGAAGTTGAGCTTCCGTCTGTTGATCCCCCTAAAGAAGAACTCGCAACAAGAACAAATAAAGAAGAATACGAATCCTTATTTGTCTTCAAGCAGGCCACTGATCTTATGAGTCGTTTGCAGCAAAAGCCTATTAGCGACCTCAAAGGCAGTATTGGTGTTGGCCAAAGATTCCGCTATATCGGTGAGCTCTTTGCTGGCGATGCTAGCCGCTTTGATGAGGCTGTTGATTACTTTAATCGCAAGGCTGATGACTTTGATCAAGCCCGAGAATATCTAGAACATGAATTGATTCCAGAAGGCGAATGGATGAAAAAAGATAAGCAGGATCTCGCTAAGGATTTTATTAAATGGGTCCGCCGCCGTTTCCTCTAAGCCGCTTAATATTATGAAGCCATTATTACAAAAACTACTATGGAAAAGCCGCTCTCCTTGGCAAATTTGGGGAGCGGCTATTGGCCTTTTTTTGGGGCTATTTCTCCTTTTGTTTAGCCTCCAGATTTTCTGGGATGTGCAAACACTAGCCAATGGAGCTAGCGACGAAAATCTTTTGGTCCTTCAAAAAAAGGTGGAAGGTTTGAGCGGAGAAAAAAGCTTTAGCGAAGACGAAATTTCTGATATTCGTGCTCAGGGCTTTTGCCAAGACTTAGCCCCTGTTCGCTCCAATCGCTATGAATTGATGGCTAGAGTACCCCAGTTGGGCTTTTCTACACTGCTCTTTTGCCAGTCGGTTCCGCCAAATTATGTAGATATAGATAGTAGCGACTTTCAATGGACCGAGGGGGATCCTTTTGTGCCAGTGGTTTTGTCCAATGATTATCTTAGTCTCTATAATTATGGCTTTGGCCCTAGTCAAGGCTTACCCAAAATTAGTGCGGATATGCTGGGGTCTTTTTCTTTCGATTTCGATATCCGAGGAAAAAAGAATCGCCAAACCTATAAGGCCAAAATTGTAGGCCTCAGCCGAAAATTTAACTCTATTTTGGTGCCCGCTAATTTTCTAGAAATCAGCAATCAAAAGTTTGGTTATGAAGAGGCTAAAGTTAGTCAGCTCATTCTGAAAACGGATAACCCCTTTCAAAAATCTTTGGCCAACTACCTTAATGAAAAAGACTATGAACTTAGCCGAAATAGCCTAATCGGTGGCGAACTCAAACAGGGAATTTTTCTCCTGCTCGCCTTCCTGCTGTTCTTGGCCACGGCTATTATTAGTCTATCTGTTTTGGTCCTTTTACTCAATTATCGTCTCTTGGTTAGCCAAGCACAAAGCGATATTTTACTGCTGCTCCAACTCGGTTATCGCCAAGAACAGATCGCTCAAGTGTTGGGGCAAAAACTCAATTTATTGCTCGTTTATATCCTAATTGCAGTATTTTCCATTTTGCTGCCGCTCAAGTTTGGCCTGGGCTATTTGCTTAGCCAAGAGGGCTATGCCATCGGCAATTGGCCACATTTTACAGTTTTACTAACGGCTGCATTTTTGGCTCTCAGCATCCTTTGGCTCAATCGCTACATGATTAGAAAGGCGGTGAAAGCCTTACCTTAATGTTGTTGTTTTGGGGCCTCCGCCTCGCTTCGCTCGTCGGCGCTACGGTCCGCAGCTCGCAGGTCTGCTCGGCCCTGCAGGCAGGCTGCGCCTGCCTTTGGTCTGCCGCTGTGCGGCACTGCTCCCCATCGCTAGGCCTGCGGCCCTTCGGGCCTGTAGGACGCAACCACTCACTGAAATCATCAATCAAATTTAATATTCTATTATGAAATCTTATGAAAAAGAGGTAGAGATTATTTGGGCCGATATGGACCCCAATCAGCATATGCGACATACCTCTTATAGCCAGTATGCAGCTCACACTCGGATCAGCTTTTTTGCTCAACAGGGTTTCCCTTTGCAAGATTTGGCCAAAAAGGGCTTAGGTGCTATTTTGCTCAGAGAGCAAAGTACTTACATTCGAGAAACGCAAATGCACGAAAAGCTTAGTTTTAATATGTTGCTTAAAGCAGCCACAGAGGATTATACTTTTTATACTATAGAGCAGGAGGTTCGCAAAGAAAATGGTAAGCTAGCTGCTAGAGTAGTGATTGACGGGAGTTGGATTGATATGCAGGCCCGAAAAATTACAGCCCCTTGGCCAGAACTCGTTGCCGCAGTTATTGATGAGTTGCCTCGCCACAAAGATTTTGAGTGGAAAGCCCCAACTTATTATCGCTTTTAGAGCTTGTTTCTAGCCTGAAAAGGGCGGCCAGCATTTGCTGGCCGCCCTTTTTGGTTTTATACTTCAGGCAAATCATCTTTGTCCACTTCTGTTTGGCTAGTAGGTGGGGCAAATAGCTTTTTATTGCTGAGATTCATGCTATTGGCTAGGCCCAAAAAGCTATAGCTTTTGCAGGCGCCTTGGCAATGTCTGATAATTTTGGGGAGTAGCTCGATTTCTTCAGGGCTCCATTTTCCCAAAACAAATTCTACCTGTCGGCCTTTGGGGTAGTTATTGCCGATTCCAATTCTTAGGCGGGGATAATTATTGTGGCCCAGTTCTTCTTCTATGCTCTTGAGGCCATTGTGGCCTCCTGCGCCTCCTTTGCCTCTAAGACGAATAGTTCCAAAATTGATATTGAGATCATCGACGAGGACCAAGATATTTTCTAGGTTGAGTTTTTCTTTTTTCATCCAATACATCAATGCTTTTCCACTTAAATTCATATAAGTAGAAGGCTTAAGGATGAGCAAACTGCGGCCCTTATATTTTCCTTGGGCTAGATCGCCATAGCGTTTAGTTTCAAATTTGGCGCCTAGGCTTTCGGCTAAGGCATCGGCTACTTTGAAGCCAATATTGTGGCGGGTATCGGTATATTCTGCGCCAATATTGCCCAAGCCTACAATAAGATACTTCATAGGGTCTATACTTTTGGGGGTAGCAGAGCTACCAAAAAGTTGTTTAATCCAAGCAATCATACATTTTCAAATAAAAAACGCAGCTCAATAGAGATTGAACTGCGTTTTATAAAGGAAAAACTTTCCTTTCGTTTATGCTTGTTCTTCAGCGGCAGCCTTAGACTGAGCAGAACGCAAGGCACGAGGAATCTCGACAGAAGCAACAGGAATGCTACCATTAGTCATGATTTCGATACCTTCAGCAACGTTAATGTCGCGTACACGCATTGATTTACCCAAGTCCAAAGGACTTACATCAGCAGGGATGTAAGCGCAAAGGCTTTCGGGCTGGATCAATACTTTTAGCTTGCGCATTTTTTGCACCAATGTACCCCCTACTTTTTGACCTTTAGAGCTACCCACAAGGCGGATAGGCACTTCAGTTTTCAAAGTTTGACCAGCTACAATAGCTTGGAAGTCCATGTGGAGGATCTTGTCTGTTACAGGGTGGAACTGCACATCTTTGATGATTGCTTCAACAGTCTTGTCACCTAATTTGATGCTAGCCTTGCGAAGTTCGTCAGTGTAAATGAGATCGCGGATCTCAAGAGCAGTAGTGGTAAAGTGGAGGTTTTCGCCATTTCCGTAAACTACACAAGGAATGCGCCCTTCTTTGCGAAGTTCTCTGCTGCTGCTTTTTCCTAGGTTGCTTCTCAGTTGGCCCTCAAATTCAATCGTTTTCATCAGAAATGCGTATTTGTATTAGTATAACTAAGCGTTGTCTATAAAAAATAAAAGAAGCTAGTGTGCCATTTGGCCCTCACTGGCTTTCTTTCTGCTTTACAAAAGTGTTGCAAAGATAGACAAAATATTCTTTTAATCAAGTTTTTGAAGAAATCTTGCCAGCTTTTTTGCCCTTTACGTTTTGTATTAGGTGTAGAGTGGAGCGAAGCGACTGGCCACAACAAGGCTGAAAGCCGCAGTTCGACGACCAACGGGAGTAACCGATGTGGAGCAGTGGCCCTTGGGACCAGACCGAGCTGGCAAAGCCAGCGAAGGGCCGAGCGAGTAGCGAGCTGCGCAACCTAGCGCCTGCCGAAGGCAGACAACAAGCCCTTTAGGGCGAAGTTCGACGACCGAAGGGAGTAACGCCCCAAAAAACACGGTTAATATTCGTCTAGAAACTGCCCTCTTTCTTTGAGTTCTTCATCAATAGCTTTTAGTATAGCTTGTTGGTAGCCACTACTTTTGTATTTGGCGGATAGCCAGATACTGCCGAGCAGAAAAAACATAAAGGCGGTGGCGGCTATAGGAAAAAAAATGAGGCCTAATATGGCCCAAGACCAAAAGCCGAGCATACCCAAGCCAAAAAAGAGGGGAGAGGCGATACCAGCTGCAAAGATAATTCTGGACAGTCGTTGGTATTCTCGGTTGCGTTGTTGCCAACGTCCTCGCAGTTGGAAGAGGTGTTCGGTGGTATAATGAGCTGGATGAATGCTAAGTAGGGTGTCAGGTTCTTCCTGGCACTCTTGCTCGATGCGGTTTAGCAATTCATCGATAGATTGGTCTATTTGATTTCTCGTTTTCATAAGGTGTTGGATAACTGCCTGTTTGAGCCTTTAATTTACTATTATTATATGAGTTTATGGTAGCTTGCTACTAGCTTATTCAATAATAGCGTATATTTTTTGCGGATCTTCCTACATTTAGGGCTGTATTTTCTTCTTAAAACTAGGTCAAACCTAAAAGTGTAGAGTCAAAATCATTAAAAAAATAATAAAAATATGGAGAAACTAAATATCCCTTTACTCAGTACAATATGTAAAACGGCGGCGCCTCCTGGTTTTGAGCAACCTTTGCGTCAGTTTGTAGAATCGGAAGTGAGTGCTTTGGTGGATGAGTGTTTTACGGATGCTTTGGGGAATTTGTATGCAGTTCGCAAGGGAAAAGGGGCTGGTCCCAAGAAAAAAATCATGGTGGCGGCTCATTTAGATGAAATTGGATTTATTGTTCATATTGAGGATGGGGGGTTTTTGCGCTTTCATACTTTGGGTGGATTTGATCCCAAAACATTGAGTTCACAACGTGTGATTGTACATGGCAAAAAGGATATTGTTGGTGTAATGGGGAGCAAACCCATTCATTTGATGTCGGCTGCAGAAAGAGGCAAAAGTTTGAGCATCAAGGATTATTTTATTGATACGGGAATGAGCAAAGAAGAGCTAGAGCAGTATGTATCGGTAGGTGATCCTATTAGTCGGGAGCGGGAATTAATTGAAATGGGCAATTGTGTAAATTCTAAGTCTTTGGATAATCGATTGGCCGTATATATTTTGTTGGAATGCTTAAGGGAGCTCAAAGATGAGCAGCTCGACTATGATGTGTATGGCGTTTTTACGGTACAAGAAGAGGTAGGTTTGCGAGGTGCTCGTGTAGCGGCACATAATATCAATCCCGATTTTGGTCTGGGCTTAGATATTACTATTGCTTTTGATGTACCCGGAGCCCAAGCGCATGAAAAAATTACGGCTTTGGGGGAGGGGACGGCCATTAAAATTATGGATGGCTCTAGTATTTGCGATTATCGCATGGTACAATTTATGAAAGAAACGGCCAATGCGGCAAAAATTCCTTGGCAGCCTGAAATTTTGACAGGAGGAGGAAGCGATACTGGAGGATTACAACTATATGGAAAGTCAGGAGCGATCACAGGCGCTATTTCTATTCCTTGTCGGCATGTGCACCAAACTGTAGAAATGGCTCATAAAGAGGATATTTACCAAAGCATTCAGCTGCTCAAACAATGTTTATTGAATATCCCCAAATATAATTGGTCTTTCCGTTAGTGTTTATATTTTTTCCATTGCTTGTGTTCTCGCTCCAATAGGCGTAAAAACTTAGTTGGGGCGGGCATACTGAGCTCAATTTGGCCTCCTGCCGGATGTGTAAAGGCCAAGCCAATAGAAGCCAAGAAAAGACCCTTATGTAAAAGGGTCTTTCCTTTTGGCCCATACTGCTTATCGCCAACAATGGGGCAAGCAATTTGGGCCAACTGTTGACGAAGTTGGTGTTTTCGGCCTGTTTTGGGCCGCAATTCTAGTAAACTCAATTGTTCAGAGCGCAAAGAGGGAACCCTCCAAAGCAAGCGATAATCGGTCTCTGCATATTTTCCGCCTACTGGACTATTAAGCCGTCCTTTGGCTTTTGCTGGCCGCCCCATCACAACGGCCAAATAGGTTTTTTGTACACTTCTTTGAGCAAAAGCAGCTTGTAAAAAGCGCAGTGAAGAGGCTCGTTTCCCCACCAATAAAAGTCCCTGTGTGGGCAAATCCAAACGATGCACTGGCAGAGGCGAAGGCAAGGCATCTTCTGCTGGAGAAGGCTGTAAACCTGCTTGAAAACGTTGTTGGAAATTGTGTTTATGATAGCCCGAAACGGCAAGTCCCGCTGGCTTGTATACCACTGCCAAATCCTCATCTTCATAGTGGACTTCTAAAGGAAGATCCCGCTCTTTTTGGTTGATTGGGCGCTGCCAAAGGGCCAAAACATCGCCCACTTGCAAGTAATAACCTGTACCGACGGCTTGCCCATTTACCTTCAAAAGGCCTTTGTCTAGGGCTTTTTTTACACTTTTTCGGCTGGGAAGCAAAGGAAATAGTTCCTGTGCATAATCATATACTCTTCCCGCTCGCTCTTCCTGAACCAGATGTTCCGCAACTAAATACATAAGCAAAAATTAGCCGTCAATATAGGGTTTTTTGACTAGCTATAGAGGCTGGAGCTTTCTTTTTTGGGGCTGCCCACTCGCTTCGCTCGGGTCGGGCCATTGCGCAGCTCGCAGGTCTGCTCGGCCCTGCAGGCTTTTTTGCTTCGCTTCAAAAGCCTTTGGTCTGCCGCCTTCGGCGGCCCTGCTCCAGCCCCTCAGCCTGCGGGCGCTTCGCGCCCTGCAAAACGCAAAAAGGCCCAGCAGGTAGCTGCTGGACCTTTCCTTAATTGCTATAAGCACAACCTTTTTTAGCTAAAAATATCGGTAAAGTAGCGTTTGTCTTTACCCGCAATTTGCATCAACCAAGCTAGGGCTTGGGCTTCTGTAGATTGAGTCTTTTCTTGGTAAATATCCATTAGACATTGACGAACGGCGGGGGCCATGCCTTCACCATCTCCGCAGATATAGATTTTAGCCCCTTCTTGCCAAGCGGCCCAAAATGCATCTCTATCTGCCCAAAGGCGATGCTGTACATAAGTTCGGCCTTCTTCTTCGGGCGCTCTCGAGTAAACGGGACGCAAGTCCAACCAACCAGCTTTTTCCCATTGAGCAAACTCTTCGGCATACAGTTGATCCACTTCTTTTGCTCGGCACCCATAGAAAAATAGTACTTTTTCTGGCGTTTTCTCTAGGCTGCGTTCTTGCATAAAGGCTCTAAAGGGAGCGATGCCCGTACCTGCAGCAATACAGATAAGTTTATCGTCGCTTTTTGGGGCTGGGAAATTGGGTAGATTGGGGGTAAAGCGCAACCAAAGAAGGCTGCCTTCTCCTAATTGGCTGAGATAGCCAGAGGCTAGTCCTTGATACTCTCCTTGTCCAGACCAAGCATCTCCCTTAATACGGGAAATTACTAAGCTGGCCTTTTCTGGAGATTGTTTAACTGAAGATGAGATAGAATAAGTTCTAGGTTGCATGCTGGGCAAGGCCGTAATAAATTGACCAAGATCAATTTTTGCTCCAGGAAATTGCTCGATGATGCTGAGTAAACTACGGTTTTTATGCAAGACTTCAGCCTCATAATGCTCAACAAACTGTTGAAGCCCTTGAGCAGAAAACGGACAACGCGTTTGGGCCAAAATTTCTTCTAGTAGTTTTTTGCCTGCGGGGCGTTGTAGTTCTACATAATATTTGAGTAAATCGCTTAGTCGAATATTCTGATTTAAAGGCAATTTTAGGGCTACCGATTGTTCTTCTGACTCCAATTTAATGTAGGGGTCATGCTGCATCTGAAAATGGCGCAATACTCTTTGAATATTGGTTAGGCTATTTTGGGGGAGAATATCAATGTAGCCACCAGTTTCATAGCTTTGGTCTTGAGGTAAGGCGATTTGTAGTTCAATTTTAGAGCTAGCAAAGGGGCTGTTTTGTTGGACCAATTCTTTTTTGTGGAGTAACTGAGCGCGGACAAAATCGTTTTCCCCTAAGGCTTGTGCGTGCCAATCGTGTAGCAATTGCACCTTATAATTATTCTTTTGGACGGTAGCCTGTTCATTTTGTCCTAAGCTTTTGGCTAAAGCGGGCCAGAGTTCATCTTGCCATTGGTTAAAAGAAACAAAGAAATTTTGCTTGGCATTTCCTTCTCCACGAGTTAAAAAAGGCTGAGCGCCTAAACGCTTTAATTCAGCATCAATTTTTCGAGGAATGGCTTGGTAACTGTGAATCCAGTCAGAGTTACCACAACCGAATATACTGTACTGTAGGTTGTCGAGACTACCCTTAGGTTGCGCAACAATCCAGTCTACAAACGCTTCTGCATTATGTGTTGGTTGTCCTTCATAAGAGGCAGTAACAATAAGGTAGTGCCCTTGGTTCTTTTTCATAAAGGCTATACCATCATTTAAACTATGAACATAAGGCTTATAACCTAGCATTTTAGCCATTTCAGCCAATTGTTTCACAAATCGTTTTGAAGAGCCCATATTAGAGCCATAAAGTAAATAGAGGGGGTATTCGTTTTGAATGAAGATATTATTCTTCTTCTTTAATTTTAATGCTGTAGTTGTTTGGGTAGAATTATTCTCTGGTTGTTTATAGTTAGTTCGTTTTTTAAATTTAAGGTAGTACTTATCGGGTTTAAGTGTGAGTGTTTCATCTAAAACGAGTTTGTAGTTGGGGTCTGCTAGGCTAATTTCGAAGCGTTGTAAAATCATTGCTATAGCTAGTTTAGCTTCCTGAAAGGCAAAGGGACGGCCGATGCAAGATCGGCGGCCATTGCCAAAAGGAAGGTAAGCTGAAGGTGGAATTTTAGCTTCCTTTTCTGGGGAGAAATTTTCGGGATTGAATTCATTTCGATTTTCTCCCCAAACTTTAGGGTCGCGATGTAAGGAGGGCAGAAATATAAAAATAGAATCTGTTGGCTTAATAGCGTATTCTCCTACCTGTTCATCTTTCAATGCCCGAAGATTAAATCCAGAGGCAATAGGCCAAAGACGAAGACACTCCTTAAGAATCATATCAAGGTATTTCAATTTACTGAGGTGATGAAACTGCACTTTTTCATGACCAATTACTTCGTCTACTTCTGCTTGTGCTTTTTCAAGGATATGGGGTTGTTTAAGCATTTCGTAGAAGGTAAAGGCCATCATACTGCTAGTTGTTTCATGCCCAGCAATAAGGAAAGTGACCATTTGGTAAGTAATATTTTGGTCACTGAGTTTTTCTCCTGTATCTGGATCTACGCCTTTTAGCATACGGCCCAAAAGATCATCAATGTGGCCTTCTTCTCCTGCTGTTTTACGTTGTTGTATAATTTTATCAGCCACGGTATACATATAATCGATTTGTTGATAATAGCGCTGTTTAGTCTTATACATTAGTTGGTTCATGATGGGGAGGCGACGCATGTGTTGATTGGCTTCGTGTAGAATAAACAACATAGCCTCTACAAATGGGTGCATTTCATTTGTATAGAAGCTATTGAAGCGATAATCAAAAGCACAGAGTGCGATAGTATCTAGGGTGAGCCGTGTCATGTTGTGGGGAATATTGATGGGCTCATCTGGTCCTAGGCGTTCTAGTTTGATGCAAAGTTGTTCGGCTACATCATACATTTTATCAAACATATCTTGCATGGCGTGTGGGCCAAATGCTGGAGTTAAAATACGGTGAGCTTTTCCCCAGTTGGGTTCTTCTGTATGTGCTGTAAAAAGGCCATCTCCGGTAAGGTCTCGAACTTTTTCCAAAGCGCTGAACACCTTTTTATCAAAGCGGCTTTCATCACAAAACTCCTCCACATATTCAAGGCTACTTACAATAACTAGATTGTCGTTGGGTAGTGCTAAACGATAAATACCATTATATTTTTCAGCTAAAGCCATCATGCTTTGCACTGGTCGTTTTATGTCTAAACTGAGCACATTTTTTATAAAGGGGTAAGTAGGGGGTTGGGGGATGGGTTTAGAGAGTGGACTCTTCATAAGGCTAAATATTTGATTAGTAGATAGATGAAGAATGGAGTGGCTTGCTTTGTTATAAGCTGTTTTAATATAATCTATTTAACTGCAAACATTAGGCTGTTTTTATATTTCAGTATGTCCTTTTTTGTGAAATATTATTTTGTTCAGATTTTTTAAGTTAAAATTAACTTTGAGTTATATGGTTCTTTTTGGGGCGGTCAAAAGGGGCAAAACTAACGGTTTTGCCCTTATAGAGTAGGGTTTTACAGGCGCGAAGCGCCGCAGGCCTAGCGATGTGTAGCAGTGGCCTGAAGGGCCAGACCAAGCCAGCTTGCTGGCGCAGGGCCGAGCGAATAGAGAGCTGTGTAACGTAGCGCCTGCCGTAGGCAGGAGGCACGAAAGAAGAAGGAATAGTAGATGTCAGAAGAGCAAATTAAAGTCATTTAGCTTGCCAATAGAAGAGGAGTTCATTTTAAAATAGTTCTCTAATAAAAGCCTATCTTTGCAGCATTTATTTTAGAAAATGAACTCATTTGAGAACTATGCAGCGAATAGGAAAAAAGCTCTTATTAACTCTTGGTTTTGGGCTTTTGTTAGGAGGCGGAAGCCTTTCGGCCCAAAGTGTAGCTTTAAAAAAGGCCCAAGATTTTTATCATAAAAAACTATATAAAGAGGCTGTTTTGCAGTTTGAGACAGCTTTGGGAGAAGGGGCCAAAGAAGAGGCTGATTTATTGGCTCAATTGGCTGAGTCCTATGCCCTTTGTAATGAGTTGGATAAGGCTTTGGTTTATTATAAAAAGAGACTCCTTATAGCGCAGGGTAAAGAGAATTATTATTTGCCATATGCTCGTTTGCTCAGAAGCAAAAAACA
>Ga0193958_1000691_pt1 | contig 11832 bp, 13 predicted proteins | sample FB_1_MG_FD_140320 | JGI IMG/M metagenome (GOLD analysis project Ga0193958, IMG submission 140320) | Microbial mat bacterial communities from the Broadkill River, Lewes, Delaware, United States - FB_1_MG | ecosystem: Environmental > Aquatic > Freshwater > River > Microbial mats | place: USA...
ATGGTAGTGTGGGGTTTCCCCATGTGAGAGTAGGTCATCGCCAAGCATTTAATTAAGAGAAGCCCCCCGGTCAGTAATGATCGGGGGGTTTTTCGTTGTGGGCTGGAAATATGAGGCTGCAAGGTGCGGCTGGAAATATTGAGCATTGTGTTTATGGTGAGTCAGATAGGACTTGTTGTTAACTGCTTATGTCTTTCTTAACATAAATCATGGGAATATGACTGAATGGTTATATAATCCATCTGCTTTCTGAACGATAATGAGAGCTCCTGAATTGCCGTTATAGGAATTATTTAATTAAATGTATACAGAAGATGATATTCGCCGATTGAGATGGCAGAGTCGTAGAGGGATGCTAGAGCTTGATGTCTTGTTCGTTCCGTTTGTTGAGGAGGCGTTTGCTGATCTCGATAAGGAAGACCAAGATAGCTTTGTTAAGCTACTGGCCTGTGAAGACCAAGACCTTTTTCTCTGGTTGATGGAGCGAGATGTTCCTTCTGATCCAGACTTGCAACGGATTGTGAGGGTTATTCTGGAGCGTGTTCAGCCTAAATAATTGTTCTCTTCGAATGTCTCGCACTCTATCGTATCTATATGATGGAGTGCATTTGCTATGTTTTGCAGCAGTTGCTGTATCAGTCATTCCTCTCAGCTTTAAAGTGCTTAGCACTGTCTTTCTTCTATCGATATTTCTGGGCTTTAGGCGTCAAATAGTGCTGCAGAACCTACCGGTATCGATCACTGCTATTACTTGGAATGCAGAAGTCGCTTCTATGAGATTGCAGTTAGTTAATGGCAGTGATCTTACTGTCGTTAGGATTAAACAGAAAGTGGTGCTTCCCTTTGTTGTCTGTTTATTATGTGATGTTGAAGAGCGCTTTTATGCTCAGCCGGTTGTTGTATTCAGTGATGCATGCAGTAAAGGCGATTTTAGACGGCTGCGTGTATTAAGTTTGCACGCGTCTACCCAGATGTCATCTTAATTCCAGGCAAAATTTATCGGGGTAAGTATTGTGTCTAACGCTTCAGGCCCAAGATCAGGGTAATCAAGTGTGTAGTGAAGCCCTCTGCTTTCCTGTCTAAGCATCGCCGAGCGGATAATTAGATCGGCAACAACCGCTAAGTTACGAAGCTCTAAAAGGTCGTTACTGATTTTATAGTGGCTGTAATATTCACTTATTTCTTGATGAAGCAGATCAATTCTGTGTTTAGCTCGTTGGAGGCGTTTATCGGTACGAACAATGCCGACGTAGTCCCACATAAAGCGTCTGATTTCGTCCCAGTTATGAGAAATAATAACATCTTCGTCGGAATCGGTGACTTGGGTTTCATCCCAAGCTGGGATGATCGATTCATCTAAAGGGGTTGTTAGAGAATTAAAAACATCTTGAGATGCTGACTTCGCATAAACTAAGCATTCGAGTAATGAGTTGCTCGCAAGGCGGTTAGCTCCGTGTAAGCCTGTAAATGATGTTTCGCCAATAGCGTAGAGCCCCGCAATATCTGTGCGCCCTTTCTCATCGGTAACAATACCGCCGCAGGTATAGTGCGCAGCTGGCACTACAGGAATAGGTTCTTTGGTGATATCTATACCTAACTTTAAGCAGCGCTTATAGATGGTAGGGAAGTGGCTACGAACGAACTCTGCAGGTTTGTGGGATATATCAAGGAAAAGGCAGTCGCAACCAAGTCGTTTCATCTCATGATCGATCGCTCTGGCAACTATATCGCGAGGTGCTAGCTCTCCTCGCTTATCAAATTTATGCATAAACGGTTTGCCGTTCGGAAGTATTAGTTTACCTCCTTCCCCGCGAACCGCTTCAGTAATCAAGAAAGACTTTGCTTGAGGGTGATATAGGCAGGTTGGATGGAATTGGTTGAATTCCATGTTGCCTACGCGGCAGCCTGCTCTCCATGCCATGGCGATACCATCACCCGTGGCACCATCTGAGTTGCTTGTGTAAAGGTAAGCTTTTGATGCGCCACCGGTTGCTAATACTACATGGGGGGCTTGAAATACTTCTACATGGCCAGTTTTTTCATTCAAGATATACGCGCCCACGCAGCGGTTGTGCGCTAGGCCTAGTTTTCTCCTAGTGATTAAATCAACGGCAATATGGTCTTCATAAAGGTCGATATTGGGAGAGGCTATTGCACGTTCAATGAGCGTGCTTTGCAGCGCTTTGCCAGTCGCATCAGCTGAATGAATAATCCGCCTATGGGAATGGCCTCCCTCTTTAGTTAGATGGTAATCATCGCTGTCTTGGGTGAAATGAACGCCTTGCTGTATTAACCACTCAATGCTTTCTTTGCCATGAGAAACAGTGAACTCCACCGCATCAGGGTGACTGAGATTTCCGCCAGCAGACATCGTGTCTTGCATATGGGCTTGAGTACTATCGGTGGTGTCCAAAACAGCAGCTATCCCACCCTGTGCCAACCAAGTCGAACCGCTTTTCAGGGCTCTTTTACTAAGAACTGCTACACGTGCATTTTGAGACAGGTGCAAGGCCATGGTTAAGCCTGCTGCTCCGCTGCCAATAATTAAGGCATCATAGTGATGGTGTTGCTTCATGTAGCTGCTCTTTGTAATTATTCGGTTTCTTAGGGGCTGAAAAGCTTGCTATTCTACGCTTGATTTAAATTTTTACAGTTATTCAATGCAAGCGAAGATGGAATTTAGCATTTTTTTATAAGTTGGGGGAACTTCATCTGCTTTCTGTGCTCATAATAAGTGTCCAGGCACTCTTAATGAGGTTGATATGTTGTTTTAGTAAATGAGATACAGTCGTTACATTTACCTCTATGCTTAGAGTTAAACGTCTCATGGAATGAATATTAAGGAATATCGAGTGTCGAATGAGAGCCAAACAGTAGTTGACCAGCAACTTGTTGAACGCGTTAAAGCGGGAGATAAACGAGCTTTCGATCTTTTGGTAAAAAAGTATCAGCATAAGATCATTGCGTTAATTGGGCGTTATGTTTACGACCATCACGAAGCGCAAGATGTGGCGCAAGAAACGTTTATTAAGGCGTATCGTGCGTTACCAAAGTTTCGTGGCGATAGTGCTTTTTATACGTGGATTTATCGTATTGCAATCAATACGGCTAAAAATCATCTAGTGGCAAGAGGACGAAGGCCTGCTGATGTTGATGTTGATGATGCTCAGTTCTTTGAAGGTGATAATCAATTGAAGGATATCGCTACGCCAGAGAATCAACTTTACAAAGATGAGCTTGAGTTAGTTATTAAGCGGTCCTTGAATAAGTTGCCAGAAGATCTACGAGTCGCACTGACGCTACGTGAGTTTGATGGCATGAGTTACGAAGAGATTGCAGACGTTATGGATTGTCCTGTGGGCACTGTAAGGTCGCGTATATTTAGAGCTCGTGAAGCGATAGATAAAGAAATAATGCCTTTGATGGCGAGCTGATTGTAGAAATGAAGAATTTTGAGGTAAACCGTTATGACTGATCGCTCTAATGAGTCTGTTTCAGCGCTTATGGATGGTGAGGTAGCTGATTTTGAGTTACGTCGTACTTTAGATCGGATAGAGAGTGAGCCAGAGCTGTCTGAAGCTTGGCAACGCTACCACCTTATTCGTTCTGTTATGCGTAATGAAGAGGTGAGTGAGCTTGATCTCGATATCAGTGCTAATGTCATGTCCGCCCTTGAGCTAGAGCCAGAGCTTGAAGTAGTGCAAGAGGATGATGCGGTACCTGTAACTGATGAAGGTAAGAAGCATTATTTCTGGAAGCCAATCGCCAGCATGGCTGCCGCAGCTTCCGTGACTGCCATGGTTATCTTGGGCGCGCAAAATATTAATCAGCCGCAAAACGAAACTATTGCAGATACTCGTCCTAGTTACACGTTGCCTGCAGGGACAGTTTCTAACGATATAGTACGTGCACAGTTTGGTAATCGTTCAGCTATGCCTTCCCAAAGTAGCGAGCCTGAAATTATTCGACTGTCACAAGGCATTGAACGTTATATTGATCAACATAAACATATGTTGAATGAGCCGGAGGCAAGTTGGCAAGCTTCATGGCTGCCAGAAGGGTTTTCTGATCTTCGTAGAGATGTGATGGCGCATGCTGAAGTGCAGGTTTTCAGTAATGGCCGAAATTCATTCACAGTATGTGTTGAAGATTATGGTCACCAGACTGTACCAGAAGGTGTTGCGCAATCGGGTGATATGGTTGCTGTTGGCAAGCGCTTAGGTGACCAGTTTGTAACGGTTGTTGGTGATGTGCCAATGATGATTGCTGAACGAATTGCTTCTTCTGTTGAGAGAAAATGATCGAGGAAAATGGAAAGGTTGTTAATGTCGACTCACAAGGTGTGTGGGTCGAGACGGTCAGGCAAAGTGCTTGTTCTAGTTGCGCGGCAAGAAATGGTTGTGGGCAGAAACTGCTAGCGTCTGTGGGTCAAGGCAAGCGTTTTGTTTTTAAAGTAAATAATCCTAATAACCTTGTTGTTACTGAAGATGATGATGTACTGATTGGCATAGAAGAAGGCTCTTTCATTAAAGCGACTATCTTTATGTACCTTATACCTCTACTTGCTCTTTTTGTTGGTGCATTGTTGGCCGATTTTGCACAATTACCCGAAGGTTACGTTATTTTAATCTCGTTTTTTTCTTTGATATTAGGCTTTGTGTTTGTTCGCTATGGCAGTACCTCTTTTTTCCGTTCGTGTAAGTATCAGCCTACGTTGATGCGAGTTATTTAAAAGCGCTACTTAAGAGAGCTATTTAAGATTCATTTAATCTTTTGATAGAAACCGGTGATTGTTTATGAGAAGTATCCCTAAACTCATTTTTGCTTTTTTTATCTTAATTTCCCCCTCTGTTTTGTGGGCTGCTGAGCTGCCCGATTTTAAGAGTCTCGTAAAACAGGCATCTCCAGCTGTTGTTAATATCAGTACAGAGCAGAAAGCAAGCTCACAGCCGAATCCTTTCGTGGCCCCTAATGGCGAAGAGATACCAGAGATCTTTAGGCATTTTTTTCGTATGCCTGAATCAGGGCAAGGTGATAGACCTAAGCGACGATCTCCGCAGTCGCTAGGCTCCGGTTTTATTATTTCTGAGGATGGTTATTTATTGACTAACCATCATGTTATCGCGGACGCGGATAAAGTGATTGTGCGTTTGGCAGATAGACGAGAATTAGAGGCTGAAGTCATTGGTTCTGATAAACGTTCAGATGTTGCGCTGTTAAAAATAGAAGCCAATGACCTCCCTACTGTACAACTTGGAAAATCAGAAGCGGTAGAGGTGGGTGAGTGGGTACTTGCTATTGGGTCGCCTTTTGGCTTTGATCATAGTGTTACTGCAGGGATTGTCAGTGCTAAGAAACGTGCGCTTGCTACTGAAACTTACGTTCCTTTTATCCAAACGGATGTGGCTATTAATCCTGGTAATTCCGGCGGGCCACTTTTCAATTTAGAAGGCGAAGTTGTGGGTATAAATTCTCAAATTTATACCCGATCGGGTGGTTTCATGGGTCTGTCTTTTGCTATTCCTATCGATGTCGCAATGGATGTAGCGGATCAGCTTCGAACGGATGGCTTTGTTACGCGAGGCTGGTTGGGTGTAATTATTCAAGAGGTTAATCGTGACTTAGCAGAGTCATTTGGTTTAGATAAGCCAGCCGGTGCTTTGGTTGCTAAAGTGCTCCCTGATAGCCCTGCGCAAAAGGCGGGGTTGCAAGCAGGAGATGTTATTCTTCGTTTTCAAGGGTTTGACGTTATACGTTCTGCCGATCTTCCTCATCATGTTGGTCGCGTTAAACCCGGCAAAAAAGCAATCGTTGATATTGTACGTTCAGGTAAAGCAAAAACACTTCGTGTTGAGATAGGGACCTTACCTACGCCGGAGCAGCTAGCGGGTGTCGGTAAGACTAAACCTGAGCTTAATACAGGTGAACGCTTGGGGGTGGATGTCTCCGAATTGGATAAACAGCGCAAGGATAAATGGCAAGTTGAACAGGGCGTTGTTGTTCGTCGTGTGATGCCTGGTGCTGCTTCTGAGGCCGGATTGATGGTAGGAGATGTCATTACTATGCTCAATGGCAAGCAAATCGCTTCGGTTGCTGACTTTCAGCGTGTCAGCAAGGCGTTGCCAAGTGGGCGTTCTCTACCGATGAGAATTGTTAGACGAGGCAGTCCTATGTTCATTCCTATTAAAATTGCTAAGTAACACAAACAGAAGAATGAAGGGGTGCTGAAGCACCCCTTTTTTGTGGTTGGATACTGGCATTTCCTGTGAAGATAATACTGTGAAGTAAGCGCTAGATTTTTCATGGCTCATGTCAAGCAAATGCTGTAAACTTGCGCCTTTCCAGCGAGTTATAGAGTAATGGTAGCCGTCAAGTGAGCAGCCTTAAGCATATACGAAATTTTTCAATTATTGCCCATATCGATCATGGTAAATCCACATTGGCCGATCGTTTTATCCAAATGTGTGGAGGGTTGAGTGATCGAGAAATGGAAGCTCAAGTCCTAGATTCTATGGATATCGAGCGTGAGCGTGGTATTACAATCAAGGCGCAGAGCGTAACGCTAGATTTCACGGCGAGTGATGGTAATACCTATCAGCTTAATTTCATCGATACGCCAGGGCATGTCGATTTCTCTTATGAAGTTTCGCGTTCGCTGGCGGCTTGTGAGGGCGCATTGCTTGTTGTTGACGCCGCTCAAGGGGTTGAGGCGCAATCGGTTGCAAACTGTTATACCGCTATTGAGCAAGGTTTAGAAGTTGTTCCTGTCTTGAACAAAATTGATCTCCCTCAGGCTGAGCCGGAAAGGGTTCGTATGGAGATTGAAGAAGTTATTGGTATTGATGCGACTGAGGCGGTTACGTGCTCCGCAAAAAGTGGCTTAGGTGTTCTTGATGTTTTAGAACATCTGGTTAGAGACGTTCCTCCACCGGAAGGTGACGTTGATGCACCTTTGCAAGCGTTAATCATTGATTCTTGGTTCGATAATTATTTAGGTGTTGTGTCGCTCGTTCGAGTTACCCAAGGCACGCTTAAGAAAAAAGATAGAATCCTCTTTAAATCGACAGGTCAGCATTATCAGGCTGATTCTATCGGCATATTTACACCGAAAGAGAAAGAAACCGGTGTTCTTAGAGCGGGCGAAGTAGGTTATCTCGTTGCGGGTGTGAAGGATATTCATGGTGCGCCTGTTGGCGATACCGTGACGCATCAGAAAACGCCAGAAGTTGAGATGTTACCAGGATTCCAAAAGGTACAGCCGCAGGTTTATTCTGGATTGTTCCCTACGAGTTCTGATGATTATCAGGATTTCCGCGAAGCGCTAGATAAGTTAACCCTTAATGACGCTTCATTGTTCTTTGAACCTGAGACCTCTGACGCACTGGGTTTTGGTTTCCGTTGTGGCTTCTTGGGAATGCTGCATATGGAGATTATCCAAGAGCGCTTAGAGCGAGAATATAATCTAGATCTTATTACTACGGCACCAACAGTGGTTTATGAGCTAGAACTCGAAAATGGCGATGTCGTTAGTATTGACAGTCCATCTAAGCTTCCCGACCCTGGTTCTATTCGCGAAATGCGTGAGCCTATTGTTGAAGCTAACATATTGGTTCCTCAGGATTACCTTGGACCGGTTATCGGTCTTTGTGTTGAAAAACGCGGTGTTCAGAAAGAGATGAACTACGTGGGGACTCAGGTTCAGCTTAGCTATGAGCTGCCAATGGCTGAAGTCGTGCTAGATTTCTTCGATCGTTTGAAGTCAGTGAGCCGTGGTTATGCATCATTGGAATATAACTTTGTCCGTTTTGAAGAAGCAAAATTAGTGCGTATGGATATACTCATTAATGGCGATAAAGTGGATGCATTGGCTGTTATTCTTCACCGAGATAATGCTCAGTTTAAAGGGCGCCAAATCTGTGAAAAGATGAAGGAAGTGATTCCTCGTCAAATGTTTGATGTAGCAATACAGGCAGCGCTAGGCGGTAAAATCATTGCCCGTACAACGGTTAAAGCTTTGCGCAAAAACGTATTAGCCAAATGTTATGGTGGTGACGTTAGCCGTAAGAAGAAGCTGCTTGCCAAACAGAAAGCAGGTAAGAAGCGTATGAAGCAGGTAGGTAATGTTGAAATACCTCAAGACGCGTTCCTAGCAGTTTTGAAAGTAGATAGTTAATTTGACGGTGGATGGACAGTAACAGATGGATTTTGATTTCGCGCTAATTTTAGTTGTACTGACTTTTGTGTCGGGGCTAGTGTGGTTTTTCGATAAAATCTCGTTGCAGCCAAAACGCAAAGAGCGTTTGGCATCAGCGCAAGCTCAGGCAGAAGGTGAACTGCCTGAGGCGGTTGTTGCTGAAATCAATCGAGAATCGAGCTGGGTTGATACAGGACGTTCTATGTTTCCTGTGTTACTTGTCGTACTTATCTTACGTTCCTTTTTGGTCGAACCGTTTCAAATACCTTCGGGCTCCATGAAACCAACTTTACAAGTTGGTGACTTTATATTGGTGAATAAATTTCACTATGGTTTGCGCTTACCCGTATTGAATAGCAAAATTATTTCCATGAACACGCCTGAAAGAGGTGATGTAATTGTATTTAAGTATCCAAAACAGCCGGCGATTAACTATATTAAAAGAGTGGTAGGCTTACCAGGAGATGAAGTTCTTTATCATAATAAAGAACTCTATGTAAATGGAGAACTGCAGCAGGGTGTGTTTTTGAGGCAATATCCGATGCCTTTGGATGATCAGCCATATGCTAGCCTGTGGAAGCAGCAACTTGGAGAAATCACTCATGAGATCCACAAGGATGCCAATAGGCCTTCAATTTCTGGTAAGTGGGTCGTTCCAGATGGACATTACTTCGTAATGGGTGATAACCGAGATAACAGCAATGATAGTCGTCGTTGGGGCTATGTGAAGGATGATCTGGTGGTTGGTAAGGCGTTTGCGGTGTGGATGCATTGGCCAACGTTTTTGAGCTGGCCAAGTTTTGGCGATGTACGTGTGATTGAATAAGGGAGAATCTAATGAGATCTACTCGTAAACAACAAGCAGGCGCATCTTTTTTTTCAGTACTCATTGTTCTGATCGTGGCAGGTTTTTTCTTCTCTGTCGCCTTCAAACTTTATCCGTCTTATTTGGATTTTAATACGATTGATTCGGTATTGACGCAAGTAAGTACTGATCGCGATGAGCTTAAGAAAAGTGTTAGCAGTATTAAGTTAGATTTAAGTAAAAAATTCCGTATTAATCAGGTGAAGTTACCGAACAAGGACTCCTTGATTATTACTAAGAAAGAGGGTGTTATTCGTTTCACCCTTGATTATGAAATCCGCGTTCCTATGTTTTATAACGTTGACGCGATGGTTAAATTTGAAAAGCAATATGAAGCAATAGCACCTTGATAAAACCAGCATCTGAATTATCCCGTCGTATTGGCCACAGTTTTACGGATGAGGCGCTTTTTGAATTAGCGCTTACGCATCGTAGTTGCGGTAAGAAGAATAATGAACGTCTTGAGTTTTTAGGCGATTCAATCTTAAATTTTGTCATCGCAGATGACCTTTTTGAGCGCTTTCCTAAAGCGAAAGAGGGTGAGTTAAGTCGCCTTCGTGCTCGTATGGTTAAGGGTGTGACTTTATCTGAAGTTGCGCGTGAGCTTGGCTTAGGCGATTACCTACGTTTAGGGAGTGGCGAACTAAAAAGCGGAGGCTACCGCCGAGATTCTATTTTAGCGGATGCCGTTGAAGCCATTATTGGCGCTATCTACCTCGATTCCGATATGGATACCGCCCGCGGCTTTATTTTGTCTTGGTTTAAAGAGCGCTTAGAAAAACTCGATCTTAATGAATCGATGAAAGATTCTAAAACGCGATTGCAGGAATTTTTACAATCCAGGCGATTAGCATTGCCTGAATACGAATTGATGAATGTAGAAGGTGAAGCGCACGCGCAAACTTTCTATATAGACTGTCGAGTTGATGGCCTTAAAAAAGTAGCAAAAGGCATCGGTAATAGTCGTCGTCAAGCGGAACAAGAAGCCGCTAAAAATGCATTAATTGCCCTACAGGTGGAGAAATAATATGGCTGAAGATCTAATGCACCTGTTATCGGAGCAACCTCAAAATCCAGATCAGCGTTGCGGCTTTGTAGCGATCGTTGGTCGTCCTAATGTCGGTAAATCGACATTAATGAATCACATCCTTGGTCAGAAATTAAGCATTACGTCGCGTAAGCCTCAGACGACTCGACATCAGATCATGGGAATTAAGACCGAAGGCGATCTGCAAATCGTTTATGTTGATACGCCGGGACTGCATAAGGATGAGGGTAAAAAAGCCCTTAACCGTTATATGAATAAGGCGGCGTCTGATGCATTACGTGACGTCGACTTGGTCGTATTTATAGTTGACCGTACAGCATGGACTGAAGAAGATCAGTTGGTGTTAGATAAAGTTAAAAATGTTCGTTGCCCAGTTATTCTTGCAGTGAATAAGATTGACCAGCTGAAAGATAAAGCATCATTATTACCTCAGATGCAATCTCACGCCGGACGAATGGATTTTGCTGAAATGGTTCCTCTTTCAGCTAAAGATGGTCACAACGTCGAGCAGTTAGAAGAGCTTATCGCTAAGCATATGCCTAAAGGTATGCATCACTTCCCGGAAGATCAAGTAACGGATAAAAGCTCACGCTTTATGGTTGCTGAGATGGTCAGAGAAAAATTGATGCGTAATCTAGGTGATGAGATCCCTTACGGTACGACCGTTGAGATTGAAGAGTTTAAATACGCCAAAAATGGTGTACTTCATGTCAGTGCGTTAATTTTGGTGGAACGCGATGGTCAGAAACGTATCGTGATTGGTGATAAAGGTTCAAGGATTAAGACAGTTGGACGCGATTCACGAATGGATATGGAGCGTATGTTTGATTGTAAAGTGATGCTTAACCTGTGGGTAAAAGTTCGCCGCGGTTGGGCGGATGATGAGCGTGCTCTACGCAGTTTAGGTTACGATAATTCGTAACGACTATGGCGTTAACAGATCAGCAGGCGGCGTATGTATTACATAGTCGCCCTTATCGTGATACCAGTCTCCTGGTTGATTTTTTTACTTTAGAGCATGGTAAAGTCCCTGCAGTAGTACAGGGCGCACGTCGACCAAACTCCAAAATCCGCGCTTCTGTGCAACCTTTCGTTCCCATTCAAATTGCCTGGCGTGGCCGTAATGAGTTAAAAACATTGACGCAAGCTGAGCCGGTTGCTGCGATGATGTTTTTAAAAGGCGATGCACTGTTGTGTGGTTTGTATGTCAATGAACTAATTGCACGTACACTGCAGCCATTCGATGCACACCCCCAACTATACGTTTACTATCAATATGTTTTAAACGAATTGATTTCAGGTAACGATATCCAAGGTGCTTTAAGAACGTTTGAGCACCGCTTACTTAACGATCTTGGTCATCTACCTGATTTAAGTAATAAATCGTCGGATGATATTTACCTATTAAATCCCGAGCAGGGCTTTGTTACTCTTAGTGGTCCTCCAGAAGAGAAAGACCGTATGCGCTGTTTCTATGGTTGGCAATTACTGGCAATCTCTTCAGATAACTATGAAGATGTTCAAGTGAAACGGGCTTCAAAGCGGTTGATGCGTTTGCTAATTGATCATCTGCTTGGATATAAACCATTACGCAGTCGAGAACTGTTCCAAAAAATGTAAGGAGCTAAGTGTGATAGAACCTTCCCGCCTGTTGTTAGGTGTAAATATTGATCATGTTGCAACTATTCGCCAGGCCCGTGGTACGCGTTATCCGGATACCGTGCA
>Ga0193958_1000692_pt1 | contig 11829 bp, 9 predicted proteins | sample FB_1_MG_FD_140320 | JGI IMG/M metagenome (GOLD analysis project Ga0193958, IMG submission 140320) | Microbial mat bacterial communities from the Broadkill River, Lewes, Delaware, United States - FB_1_MG | ecosystem: Environmental > Aquatic > Freshwater > River > Microbial mats | place: USA...
GCAAAATCCCCATGCTACAGAGTTAAGATTAACCATATCATTTATGTCATCACCAATATAAGCTACCGAATGACGCTTAAGATTTTTTTCTAATAAGATATTGTCTAATCTGGAAAATTTATCTTTAACCCCCATGTATAAAGGTAAATTTAATTTTCCCATCCTTTTTTGAACAATTGGAGAGTCTTCTGATGTCATAACAATAACTTCTACACCTGAAGAACGTAAGTTCTCAAGCCCCATTCCATCTCTTAATGAGAATGATTTGGATAATTCTCCTTGATTGGATACTGAAACTGTGCCATTAGTGAAAACTCCATCTACATCTAAAACAAGGAGTTCAACCTTTTTAGGTGCTTTCTTGTTCTGATTAAGTCTGTGAAGGAGTAACTTTTCAATTATGAGTAAGTCACTAAGCTCGTCAATTTCAGTTAGTGTGTCTTCAGGCATTTTAATAATGCCTATATTTCCTCCGAGTCTATTTTTACTTTTAAGAAACTGATCTTTAGAAGATGCATAAACAGCACCATTTTCTATACATAAACCTTCGAAATCCTGACGTCTAGGCCTATGGTTGTAATCATAGTTTATGCTTTTGCCTTGCTCGCTCCAAATAAAACGTTTTGTTTCAACTACTGTAAGTGCAGAATCATATTCTTGATCTGATACCGCCTCTAATGTTTGGTTGATATCTATTCTATCTGTTAAAGGCGATGTTGCTTGTAGTAAGCAGATAATATCAAAGTTATATTTAATCGTTTCAGCAAACTCAATCATTGCTTGCTCAGTACTCGCTGTATCTGTGGCACTCTCAGAACTTCTTAATATTGTTTTTACTTTAGGAGTCCACTTATATTCTTGATTAATTTGAGATATCAGTTCTTCATCGTCTGTGAAGACATAAACTTCGTCTAGATTTGAAAATATGGCTTCTCCTAAACACCACTGATATAGAGGTCTACCAAGAATTTTCTTTTTGTTTTTACCAGGTATTCCTTTCGAGCCTTTACGAAGAGGAATTATTGCAACAGATTTCATATAATATGTGTTTCTAAATTTGATTCTCCCTTAGGGCTAACGATGCTATCACTTCGATAATAATGTCGCCTGTCTTAGAACAATCAGATGGTGCCAAATTTTTCTTAATGTATTCTGAGTACGCTAAATTATCAATATTTAATAAACTTTGAAAATTCTCTTTATTGAATTGCTCCGTAGATGAATTTATTGGCTTTTTATTAAATGTAAATGCCATATCTTCAATGTTTCTGCCGATATAGCTTCTTTGTAACAAATTTGATGTTAGGAATTGAAGAGGTACATTATGAATAGCAGCAAAGTTAACAGCAGTAGAATAATGAGCAAGAACTAATTTTGAATATTTAATAAGGTTAGACGTCTCATTATTGTATAATGGAAAGTTATATTCATTTTCACCCATCCTTCTAGGATGAGCTGCTATTATAACTTCTAAACCTGAAGCCTTTGAAATATTGTCTAAACTTGCATTTAGTTCGTTATAATACTCCTTAGCTGTGAATTTTAGATCTATATTTCTAGCTATAAAATCAGGATGATGTGGAATATACTGATCTATAAAAACGAGATAATTATTAGAATCAATTATTTTAAGATCACTTCTGTTAGCTGTATTCCAATCATTGGAATTTGTTTTGATCAACTTTGTGTCATTATCACGCAGCTTTAAGACTCTTTTTCTAATGGGAGATTTTACATATAAAATGGCAACACTAGGTTTTAAAATAAATTTAGTATAATAATAATCGATTGAGCGAATCCCTTTAAGAATTAGGTATTTAGGTGCGATTTTTTCGAATATTCGTTTTATTTTAGTGGAAACACTTTTTATTTTATTGGATGATTTTAATTGAGGGAAAAAGTTTACATCTAAAAATATATAAGGAATGTTCGATTGACTAATGCTACGATAGAACCAAGCACTGTTAACTTGTAGTCCCACACAAGTTGCGAGTATACTATTATGTCTGTTTTTTAATAAAAACTGTTTAAATTCTTTTTTCGTATTTATGTAGATTACATCTTCTTTAAGACTTTCAGGACAAGTATCTTCAAGTTTTGATGATTTTAATAAACCAACAATATCTATGTATTTAACCTTATATCCTTTGTCTTTTAATTCTTGAAAATTATCATTTTCGTAATAGGATTTATTGAAATGGAATCGGTGTATAAAATAGATGTTCTTGATCATTTTTTCTTGAAGTAGATAGTGATAAAACTATTAAAGCTTTAAAATGTGGTTAAGTTCGAATTTAGTATGTTATTCTTTTATCAATAGATTATCAAAATAATGAATTGTTTTAACAAGCCCTTCTTCAAGTTGTATTTTGGGTTGCCAATTATCAAGCTTTTCTTTTGCAAGGCTTATGTTAGGTTGGCGTTGCAAAGGGTCGTCCATAGGTAATTCCTGATGTATAATCTGCGATTTAGATTGAGTCAGTTCAATTACTTTTTGGGCCAACTCAAGAATAGTAAACTCATTAGGATTACCAATGTTTACAGGTCCAATAAAATCACTTGACGAATTCATCAATCTAATGGCACCTTCAACCAAGTCGTCAACATATTGGAAACTTCTACTCTGAGAACCATCGCCATAAATAGTTATGTCTTCACCTTTCAATGCTTGCATGATAAAATTAGAAACCACACGGCCATCATTAGGGTGCATATTAGGTCCATAGGTATTGAAAATACGCATAATCTTAATGTCCACTTGATTTTGATTGTGATAATCCATAAAAAGGGTTTCCGCACAGCGTTTCCCTTCGTCGTAACATGAACGAATTCCTATAGGGTTTACATTTCCCCAATAATCTTCTGTTTGAGGGTGTATTTCGGGATCACCATACACCTCGCTAGTTGAAGCTTGTAAAATACGTGCCTTTATTCTTTTTGCTAAACCAAGCATATTTATAGCACCCATAACCGAAGTTTTAGTCGTTTTTATGGGATTATATTGATAATGAACAGGTGAAGCAGGGCATGCTAGATTATAGATTTGATCAACCTCCGCAAAATAGGGTTGGATAACATCATGACGTACTAACTCAAAATAAGGGTGAGGTAGAAGATGTTCCACATTACGTTTGTTACCCGTAAAATAATTGTCCAGACAAATAACGTCATTACCTTCCTTTATAAGGCGGTCACATAAATGTGAGCCAATAAATCCAGCACCTCCAGTAACAAGTATACGTTTCATGTTTATCTAATTTTGTTTTTTGATCAATTTGTTAATGTCCGCTATCAGGTACTAATATCCGAAATAAGGATTATTTTTTTTTGATTTTATTATATTTTTTAGAAATCTTCCATCTACGAAGCAAGGGAAGTTTTCTTTTTTCAGGTACAGGATTTCTACTCAACCATTCTCTAACGACTTCAATCATTCGTTTAGCAGATTGTCCATCACTATATGGATGGTAATTGTCTATAATCCATTTTCTATCGTTCTTACTAATATCGTATTCCAAAACATCTTTTACTGATTGCTTAAGAGTATTAGGATTATCAATATCTAACCATTTTATATTCTTAGATGAAGATTTGAACGTGATAACAGGTTTATCTAATAATAAAAATTCATAAACAACAGATGAGGTATCACTAATCATTATATCAGACAGTATTAAATATTTACTGATATTTGGATTATTAACGATAGTGAGATTTTTAAGGGATTGTGATGCTTGGTGATACTTATCCATTATATCTTTATTCATCTTATCATGAAATTTCAACAAAACTAGAAAATCAGGATTTTGAGAAAGAGTTAGTATTTCATCATACAAATATTCAGCACACGTTAAGCTAGGTGAGAAAGTTGGGGCAAAAAGAATAATCTTTTTTACATTGTGTTTCTCAATTAATGCTTGCTTTTCTTTATTGTAATCATTTTTCTGAAGGAATAGTGAGTCTAGTTTTGACCAGCCAGTTTCGATCACTTCAAAGTTACCATGTTTAGTAGCTAACTTATTGAAACGTTGAGTGAAGTAAGTTCCTGGTGTTAGGTACAGATCGAAGTAATTACGAATACGAAAATGCCCTTTTTTTTCACCAGCTAAACCGTGAAATATTTGAACTTTAACACCTCTTAGGAAATAGGGAACTTCATTTCCGGGAACAAAAATAGCATCAGCTTTAAAACCTGATAATTCTTGTATTGAGCTTGAAACTGAAGAATCTTCAATAAATGGGAATATATCTAAGATATCTGATTCAACATACCATAAAACCTCGTCTCCTGCTTTCTCAGCTTCAATATGTAGTGGGCGTAAGATACTGAAAGAGTAGGGTTTCTTACAAAATAAAACGATTTTCATTGGAATTGAGTGTTTTGAACTTATTTTGATGATTTGAATAATTTTTTAAATCTCTTTTTCCGTTCAATTTTCTCTTTGTGTTCTTTGTCAAATTGGATTAAAAGATTTGAAGCTTCATCTTCATTTTTATTGTTAATTCGGGCATATTCTCGAGCAACTATAGCTAACTCATCTTCATTAGCCCAAATTTGAGAAAAGTTTTTTAATCCTTTAATGTAATCCATTTTTTCAAATTTCATACGATTAATATCAACAATACTGAAATCATATTGTTGGTTCTCAAGTTTCTGAATTAATATATTCCCTCGGGAGTAATCCAGATGATGAATACTATTTTGGTGTAGTTTTTCGTAGGTGAATACTGCAAATTGCTTGAGAATGTTTTCTTTATCTGGAAAATCAAAACCAATTAAGTCACGTATCGTAAAATCGTATTGATGATGCAAGGATACATAGTAGCTACGATCAAATAAACCACTCTTCCAAAGTTCGATGCAGGCAACAGGCTCAGGTGTTTCAGAACCACAGTCTCTTATTTTTAATGCATATTCAAAAGAATGTTTTGCTTTAGAGCCTCTTAAATAGGCATAAGCGACTTTATTAATAAAATGAGGGACCTTAAATGACTTGACATTCAATTTTAATCCTTTATACTCAAATACTCTAATCTCATTTCTTCCTTTATATAAAACATGCCCCTCTTTCTCAAATCGCTCAGGTAAATTATGTATAAATGATTCTAAATCTGAGAATTTAGGGTTTAGAAGATTTTTTTGATTGGGATTGATTGTATTTGCCTTCATTTTTAATTCAGGTAATAGTTCTGTTATTTTGTTTGCGACTCTTTCACCCGCTTTACCATCTAGTTTTTCAAACATTCGTTTGTTAGCAGCTTCTCTCTCGTTTTGTAATAAATGAGAATTTTTAAAAGCATGTTTTAAACTTTCCTCTAGTTCGGCAAAATCATCAATCTGAAAACTAATGTTTTTGATTATCTCACGAACTTCAGGTACAGTTCTTCTTACTACTGGAACTTTAAAAGTTACAATTGGTTTATTTAATGCACACATTTCTGATATAATAGAACTTGTATCGCAGATACAAATATCAGAAATAATAATGTAAGGCGTGATATTTTGAGTGTCAATAAATTTTACGCCAGTTGTTTCTTTTATTTTATCCTTGTATTTGTCTGATGTCCAGATGTGAACTGTTACAAGTACATTGTAATCATTCGTTAATGCATTTAATTTATCATACCATAAATGTACTGCTGACATTTCGGAACCATCCCAAGTTGCTGAGAATAAGATTGTCTTTTTACGAGGATTTATGTTTAATTCACATCTTAAGTTATTTAAGATTTTTGGGTTGTAGGTGCCATTAAAGGCATCGTCAAGTTTTGGGAATCCTACACCAACTCCAGAGGTTATACCAATTTGTTCAGCTTCTTTTACCTCTTGAGAACTAGAAAAGAAGAATTGATTAAACATGTTATGACCTGCTACATTAGCAAAAGGCTTAAAATGATAGGCTCCATGATTAATTCCAATTCGAATAATTTTCGATTCAGGGAATAAATAGCATGCCTGGCGACACATAATAACTGCCTTTGGAAATACAGGCATTAGTCGTGATCGCACACCGAGCTCTTGAAGTTTCCTTTGAATTCTTCTATTTTTAGTAACAACGGGAACTGATTTTAATTCTTTTTGAACATTTTTGAAGATTTCAAGATCCAGTTCATTGGCACAGTAAAAAATAATTTCTGTTCTTTTTTTTACAGAATTTAATAGATTCCATACTAGTTTGTACGGGTATTTTATGACATAATAGCTAAGAACCATTAATGAGTTTATATTATAGTGTGAAATTAAGCTTATTTTGATAAAAGACCTTGATATCTTAGGCTGATTTGGAAACCAAAGTTTTCAGGTAAATATTCTCCTGTATCTAATGCAAACCGGGTTGCTATTGAAAATGGTATTTTGTTTAATTCAGGTAAAATGATCTCGAGCATATAGGATTGTTGAGACAATCCTTTAGGAAAGGAATAAGCTTTTGAGTAGTTCTCTGGATTTTTACCTTCCCCATCATTTAAAAGAGATATTGTACCATAGTTGTTTGAAAATGTCATCATTGCTTTGTACTGAAAATTGGAAACATTTCCTTTAAATCCAAAGTGATGTGCCGTAATAGCATTGTTGTTTACCCCTCGTGCTTGCCCATTTTCCATACGAGTAGTGAAAAGAGGTATCCCAATGGTTCTATTATAATTAGTCCAACCTGATCGGAAAACACCGTTATTAAAGTAGGAGTCAAAACCAATTGTAGGTTCAATAGGGTGATCTGGACGAATAATATAGCCTCCTTGATCTTTAGAAGTATAATATTCGTAAATAAAAGATGATAAAAGTTTCTGATTTTTGAAATTTAAGTAAAAACTGATATTCCAATCTTTAACGTCTGGCAGATGTCTGAAATCACCTGATTTATCTTCATAAATATTTTTAAATGTTAATGAAGATGTGACTTTTTTATCTGTGTAGGAAAATTCGAATGAGTTTTGACCTATATGGTTCCCTGACTTGTTGTAACTTTCTGTAAGTGATTCATTTCCGTCAGGATCAATTAGGACTTGACCTGCTTGAACAAGTACCGCCTCTTTAAAGGCTCTTAATCCGCCAAGATTTCCCCATTTAGGTGATTTTCCTCCCCATTGTGCATAGTGATCTAATCCAATTGAAAATGATAATCCGGTTTCTTTACCAATTCTAAGAAATGCATTTTTGTGATGAATGTTAGCTTTATCTACATATCGGTTGTCGAGCAAAATGCCATTTGCAAAAACACCTTTCACAGAGATCCAGTTGTTAGTGAATGGAATTGAGATATAGTCTTTAAAACCGAGGCTCAGTTCAGGGTAAGAACGTGAGTTACCTGAAAAGAGAAGATCACCGTTACTCATTCCTATTCCATCATATTTACTGTCGCGATGTTTTATACCAAGATCAAGAAAGATTTTTTTCCATTTCAAAGAACTATACAGTTCATCAAAAAACAGTTCACCTTCTTCACCTTGTGATCCAACAATTGATGCAGCATATGAAAAATCGAATTCCGAATTCGTTTCATTAAAATCTGAGAATAATTTAAAATGTAATAATCCACTATTTTCATTAGGAACAATTCCATTCTTATTTGAAACTAACCAAAATGGGAGAGGTGATTTATTAGATATTTGTGCAGTCGTCCCTACTTCATATTTCAATTCTTTTTTTTGTGCAAATGATGAGATTGAAACACAAAATAAAGTACAAAGGGTAACGCTAATAGTTTTAAACATCATTAATTAAGGTTTTAGCAAAATATTTGACTATTTTTTTTATGGATTCACCGCCAATCTTGTCGTAGGGGATTAAGCTTGGGGCTATGAATTCGTAATCAGAAATATCGTCTTTTGCGTGTATATGGTTAAATGATTTTGGATGGCAAAGATAAGCTAAATCCAGTGTGAAAACAGATAAACCACCAAAAATATATTCATTGGGAGATGACATGAGATATTGAAAGTTTTCTATGTCGAGATTTAATTCTTCTTTTATTTCCCGAATGAGTGCACTTTCAGCAGTTTCCATAATATCCACAAAGCCACCAGGCAAATCAAGCATGCCTTTATACGGTTCTACAGCACGTGTTGTAAAAAGAATTTCACCTTTATCATTTACTATTAAAGCAGCTACTGCAGCTGCAGAATTGATGTATAAATGAAATTGGCATGAAGCGCATAAAAAAGACTGATCTTCTTTAAATGAAAATTCACTACTGCCACATTTAGGGCAATAGTGAATTGTGTTTTTGGGTAATGTCTTATTCACGAATGTAATACGTTGCGAGTTATTAATTTATCAATAATATTATCCGTTAACCATTTCTAATATTTTGGATAATTCTTCAGCATCAACTTCATTGAAAGAGTTAAACTCACGAGAATCGACGTCGAATACACCAATGATATGACCTTTTTTATCTTTTAAGGGTAAAACGATTTCTGAATTTGTAGCAGAATCACAAGCGATATGACCAGGGAAATCGTGTACATCAGGAACCACTATCGTTTTATTTTGATTTATGGCTGCCCAACAAACACCTTTATCTTTCGCTAATTTTTGACAAGCTACAGGACCTTGATATGAATGAACAAGCAGTTCGCCGTCTACAAGAAGATAGATTCCAGTCCATGAATAATATTTGATTTTATGATGAAGTATGGCCTCTACAGTTGCCAGTCTAGACATCATATTATCAGTTGATTTGAATAAGTCCTTTAATTGGGCACTTAATCTTTGGTAGCGTGCTCTTTTGCTCTTATTTAATTTGTCCATTAAATTATTCTTTATTAATTACGCGAATCTAGTGAATGCTCTTATGAATCACAAATGGATATCTATCTTGTTTCTAGATTCTGGAAAGGAAAAAACTGCGTTTCACCGGCCTTTACATTGAAGTCAAACTCCTGTCTATGATCCCCATTTATACCACTTTTGAGCTTCAAACTTAATTTATGGTTTCCTGGTTTTAATTTAATTCGGGTGTAATAAATACTATGTGGAAGGGTTTGCCAGTTACGCGTATCTGCTTTTTCAGTTAAAGCATTGGCAATGCTCAATAATGTGCCTAATGTTTTGTCCTTACTTCGTGTATACTCTTCAAGAGCTTTTTTTGTTGCCAGTCTTAGGATTGAATTAGCCAATTCACGAACCATGCGATCTTTAAGGCATTTGAAAGCAATAGCATTGACATCTTCCGCTTTTTCTAAGTTGAAGTTCGTTGAATCATCAATTTCAATCAAAGCACTATTGAATAAAGGAGCTCGTTCTTTGTATTTTGGGAATGCTACTCTGACGAAATCTAAATCATTAAAGGCAGCATTTTCCCTGCTACTAAAATTGTTTGTGTTGAAAGGAAAGCTAACGCCTTCTTCATTGTTGGCAAGGGTTAATATACCGCCTGCACCTCTGTTTGCCGCAAAATTAATGCTCCATTCATCCTTAATAGGGCCTAATCCATTCATCCAGATGAAAATAATTTCGCCTTCATCTTTTGAGTTACTTTCGTAGTTTAGTCCAAATTCCTTGCTGTAAAAATTATATTCTTGTTCAAAACCAATGCGTTTGGCTGTTCTTAAAATGTCTTTTTTTAATTGTTCAGGGCTGACTGTCCCAAAGTTTTCTGAATAATTGCTTTTGTAAATATTATAAGCATTTCTATAAGCAATAAAAGCATTATTGTAGTCTTTTGAAGCATCGTAAATCATGCCCATAAGGTTATGTGCAAAGGCATCGTCACTATATCTGTTTTTATGATTCCGAGGATATTTGTCGTTAAGTGCGTATAGTTTTTCATTGACACGTCGACACTCAACTAGAGCTTCTTGATTTTTACCCAACTGAAGATAACCTATAGCTTTGTAATAATTTATTAGCACATTTTCAAAGTCTTCAGGCTTGTATGGTTTTACACTAGGGTTTGAGATGAGTGCTAAAGCTTCTGATCCATAATTTTTTCTTTGGTCTTCAATAAACAAATCTGCTTCGTTAAAATAGGTGTTTGCCAGTACATAGTCTTGTTGCATCCAAGCTAAAGTTCCTTTGTTCATAAGGTAAAGAACCCGGTTACGATTCGCTTGTAATTTTTTATTGGCATCTAAATGTTTATTGGCAGTTTTCATATCACCATTGGAGAAACTTTGGTTAAAGGCTTCGTTTTGCTGGTAATAGGTTGCACAACTTGATAACAGAAATGGAACCAATAAAATGAGAAATAGTTGAAATATCTTTTTTGAAAAGAGCACCATGCTTTTAAAAAGTTGAAGTTTTGACAATAGGGTAAATGTCAAGTAGTTGAGGTGCTTGCAGGACTATTAATCCTGCAAGCATTCTTAATTAATTGCTCAGCCGATCTGTTTTATTAGAAAAAATATTTCATGACCAACTGAAGCGTAAATACTAAACTTATCGGTTTACGTATTTCTTGATTTTTTTATCACCCATCCAAACTAATTCGCTTGTTTCGATGTTTGTTAATTCTAGGCTTAATTGGTAATAACGTACCTTTTCTTTCTTATGACTATCAATAATTGAATTAATATCACCCTGTAGAATGAAATCGGCACCTAATTCTTGCCCCCATCTTTTAATACTTGCCTTTGATGCGAAATCTTGCTGGTCAGCTCTTTCTTGACGAAGATCTTCACGCTTAGAACCTGCTTGTACCAGACGAACGCGACCATCATTAAGAATTGATTTCTCAATATCTTTGATATAGGTGTCAGCTTCGATATGTTCAGAACTTTTGTTATATATTAAGCCCACAATTACGACAGGCTTTCTATTGAATTCCTTTTGGAAATTTTCAATCCAACTTTGGCTTAAAACCTGTTGTGTTAAAGCTTGTGCAGCTAATTGGGAATCTGTATCATTCCAACGACCACTTAAGTCGATTTGCTGATCAGGTGAAACTCGTGTAATTTGACGTGAACAAGATGCACTGGCAACTAAAACCAATGCTAGAACTAATAAACGCAATGAATAATTCATAATGTGTGTTTTAATTTTACTCTTATTAGACTTTATTTTCAATACGCTCACCTTAGTGAGAGTCTAAGATTATTACGAAATGTAATATTCCGGATTGTTTCAATTATCATGCCATAGATTACATGTTGTTAACTAAATTTTCAAGTTTAGAATAATGATTGTCACTAACCTTGATCATTGGCAATCTAAAGTTGTTTTCAATCAGTTTGTTAATGTGAAGTATTGCTTTGATGCCAGCAGGATTACCTTCTGTAAATAAATTTTGATTGATTTCGAAAAGCTTAAAATGTAATGTTTTTGCTTTTGCGATTTCAGAATCGAGGGCCGCATTAACCATATCGCTAAATTCTTTTGGAAAAGCATTCGCAACTACAGAAATAACACCTTCGGCTCCTAAGCAAATCATAGGAAAGGTTAGGGCATCATCTCCAGAAATAACGGCAAAGTCTGTGGGTTTATTATTAATTATTTCCATAATTTGTTCCATATCGCCCGAGGCTTCCTTTACAGCAACAACATTTTTAAAATCATTTGCTAAACGTAGCGTTGTTTCAGCTGAAATATTAATGGACGATCTTCCAGGAACATTATATAGAATAACAGGTACAGGACTTGCTTCAGCAATTAGTTTATAATGCAGATATAAGCCTTCCTGACTTGGTTTATTGTAGTATGGTGCAACTGATAGAATACCAGCAATTTCATCGAATGCATGAAAGTTTTTAATTCCTTCAACAACCTCGTTCGTATTATTACCACCAATGCCAATTACAAGAGGAACTCTCTTGTTATTAACTTTAATTATATGATCGATTACTGTCTTTTTCTCATTTTTATTAAGCGTTGCTGACTCACCTGTTGTA
>Ga0193958_1000697_pt1 | contig 11768 bp, 7 predicted proteins | sample FB_1_MG_FD_140320 | JGI IMG/M metagenome (GOLD analysis project Ga0193958, IMG submission 140320) | Microbial mat bacterial communities from the Broadkill River, Lewes, Delaware, United States - FB_1_MG | ecosystem: Environmental > Aquatic > Freshwater > River > Microbial mats | place: USA...
ATCAAAAACACAATACAGCTGATTACTAGAAGAATGTGAACACAACAACACATTTTATCTAATATCTTCACACGAATATTAGTAAACCAAAAGCCGAACAAAACCAAATTGGTAATTCTAAAAAAAATAGAAATTCAAATTAAAGGATAGTAGCCTAGGAAGCACTAACATATTGATAAAGCTTACAAAATAGATTATGCTTTTCATAATCACTTATTTTATCAACTTGCTCACTTTCATTCTCAATGAAGTATGATCTCAGAACGACTCAAGCACAATAAAGTAAAAAAGCACACCTATTCATCTGAACAGGTATGCTTTTTATTTCATTTTCTAAAAACTGGAAATTCCTTCAATCAAGTAAAATTGAAATTCAATTCCCTCTATTTCTTACTTAAGGTTCCAGAAACGATCCCTTCAATCTCTTCCACTACCTCATGAGGGTTTCCAATCAACAATACCCTATTATTTTTATTTATCAATACAACTCTAGGGTAAGTATGGTTATCGTTAAAAATAGAAATCAACTTTTTTGTTGAGTAACCATGTTCCCAGTTCATTCCTTTTTTCTTAATTACTCGTCGGATCTTCTCCCCAATTTTATCACGAGTATTCAATGAGATTATAGATAATTCGCTTTCATTAAATTTTTCTCGTAAGTTCTTAATCTTTGGAGTTGCTGCCAAACACGGCATACACCAAGTACCCCAAAACTCTAACATCGTATACTGACTCTTTTGGGTCGTATCGTAAAGACGTTTTGTCCCATCACCAAACATCTCTCGATAACAAACATCAGGAGCCAGCTCACCCACCTTAACAACTTCATCATTCAGTGACTCATTATCTACAATAGGCTCATATTTCCATTGAATATCTGCTTCAGTATTCTTTTTAATTATCTCAGCAAATTTAGTTACAAGCAACTTATCAATTGAAACCGCCTGTTTTACTCTTCGTTGATAATTTGGTATAAAAGTCACTTGTCTCAAAACAAGCTGGTTGCCCATTATTATTTCAGAGTCCTTTGTTTCAGGCAAAGTTTGATTGATATTCGCCAACCATATTTTACGCCACCCCTTCTTTCTCTTAGCAAGCCAAGCCGAACACTTATGCCCTAAAATTATCTTATCCTCATTCTCGATTCTTTTATATGATTTTAATCTCTTATATTTCCTGTAAGAATAATCTTTCCAATCCATAACCCCACCAGAAATCATGTCGATTCTTTGCAGATTCCCTTTGGTTGACAAATACATCTCTTTTAAAACCTCTTCGGCTCTGTAATAGTAATAGATTAAAACAGAATCGTCTTTCACTAAATATTTTTCTTTCACCGATTTCATAGTCATGTCTTGATAATCAGCGCCAAAACTGCTTTCAATACATTTAATACTGTCAGCCTTATTTATAAAAGTTGTTTTACGGGCATAAGTAATACTGGCATTGAAATGTTCCTGAGCCTGTAGGTTACCAACAATTAGAATAGCAATAATTATAAAATATAATTTCATTTTTTATTGAATTAGAAAACTTTGTTTAAGAACAATAGGTTCTCCTTTTTCTGAGATACCTTCAAGAGTTAATTCATATTCACCTTTTACATCACTTGCAGTAAACTCCAATGTTACTTCCTTATTTTTAGTCAAAGTAATATTTGGCTCCCAAAGCAAATCTGTCCTAAAATCAGGGTGATTAGTCGCTGGATTTTCATAAATTGGTTTCTCTAACTCAGAGATAAATAAAGGTAAATAGTAACGTTCAGTATTTCGTGGTAGAGATAAGAGTTCACATTTTTTATTTTTACTTATCATATGAACAATCCCATAAAAATGTGTGCACTTGTAATAGTACTCATATGGCATAACTTCAATACGATCAATATCTTTAGGATTCTTACTTAATATTTCGGAAATATCAGAAATAATTAATCCATCATAAAGCACTAAAGGTTCTTGATGCATTAATGACTTTTGATCACTACTGAAAACCCGCATATAAGCTTTCTTTTGGGAATATTTCACTTTTACATTAGAAATTAATTCATAAAAATATTCTGCTACCGAATCGAGGCGAACGTAATCCTCAAGAACGATGTCTAACTTCGGATGTCCATAGAAACTTTTCTTCCCATGATAAAGTTCTGAGTTTCCCGATTCCTTTTTATGTTCGTTATAAATTAATCTTATTTTTTGATTCTCCCATTGATGCTTAAGAAATTTATTGTTTTTATCCATTTTCGGAGAAAAACTTTTGAGAGGATAAAAAATTCCCTTGCTATTGAATTTCTCCCTGAAATGAAACCTCAAATCAAGAGAATCCTGATTAGGCACTTGAATTGATATATCATGTAAACCAGATTTTAAAGGAAGTGAAAAATAAAACTCCCCTGTATCCGACGTTAAATTCGGTTGTATATCAGCAAATTCTCCTATTTTTGATAAAAAGATTTCCTTGTTACAGAGTGGCTTGTTTGTTATCCTATCTACAACATGACCTTCAAGAACATAACTGCCTTTTTCAATATATTTATTACTCGTTTGCTTACAAGTATCTTTAATATTTTGCCATAATGGAAGTATTTTCTGATCTCCTATCCATTTGTGATTTGTTATTTGTTCTAAATTCTGATAAATAGCATTTGACTTATAATCGAAATTTTTATAGAAGTTTTGGAAAGTAATAATATTTTTTGCTGAAGATATTGGTTCTTTTCTTACAATACTTGCGGAGATAAATAGACTATCAGACAGTTTAGATAGATCTGACAACCGGAAAGTTAGTCTTTGAGTTTGTCTTGATTCAATCTTCACTCTTGGTTTTTCCAATATTTTCCTATCCCATAGTCTCTTTTTAAACAACGTATTTTCAAAAAGAACATTTCCTTGTTGATCTAAAATTTTTAAGAAATAAATTGAGGATGGTAATTCAGATAACTTTATTTGTGTATTCCATTCCCCATCAGTCATCCGAAACTCTTTTTTAATCTCTGGTTCAGTAAATGATTTTATTTTTAGAGTATAAGGATTGTCGTACTTAGCATTTCCATCGGAGTACCCAACATTTAAGCACAGTATTCGTTCCAGATCTGTTAGACGCGTTTTTACATATAATTCTCTTTTGGAATCTATAGAGTAATTAGTGCCCCACTCTCCAGATTTTAAATAGTTAATTTCGGGATTATCATTAATCTCACTAACTTCTTCAGTTGTATCATTATTGTATATATATAAAGGATAGACACTTATTAATTCCTTAGCAACTGTATTGCCCCAATGTGTATACGCATTAAGAGAATAATAACCCGTTGGTAAAAGTTCATTAATCTTAATACCGCCACCACCGATCCCCTTATTAAGAATAATATTTTGCTTAGCAACGGGTTCTCCTTCTTTATTTATGAGCTCAATATAAGCGACATTACTTAAGCAGGAAAGTTTATTACTTGTAAGATTAATTGAGTAAGCCTGAAACCGAAGATCTTCTCCAGATATAAAAATGCTCTTTTGTAGGTGTAAATATATTTTTTCCAGATGAAAAGACTCTTTCTCAGAAGCCACTGATAATTCTATATTACAAGTACCTAATAAAAGGAAAAACACGATTATTATTTTCTTATTCATGATTTTAGAATTCAATTTTATAAGTAACTGTTGGTACAGCTTGACTAAAAATAGATGTCTTATATCCGATAACCTCATTATCTCGCGATTTAAAGTGTACAGAATATGTATTATTATTGCCCGTTAGATTGTAAACACCCAAAGCTAAAGATGAGTGAAAAGTTTTCTTTTTCTTGAAATTACCCTCCATCAATATTGATAGATCCATTCTAAAGTAATCAGGCAATCGATATGTATTCCTCTTACTAAAGTGCAATACTGTTGTTCCTTGCATGTTGTATTTTGCAATCGGGTATGTTGCTGGGCGACCAGTATGATAGGCAAGATTAGTTGAAACAATAAATCGACGTGAGAGCTTAAAACTTAAAAAAGATTTCAAATTATGTGGTTTGTCAAATGGAGCTCGATAATACTCGCCATTATTAATAGAAAACTCACCTGTTTTCTCTTTTGATTTAAGGAAGCTTCTTGAATAAGAATAACTAAATACAGCTTTAAGACGACCTGTGTTTTTTCTGAACATTAATTCAATACCGTAACTTTTCCCTTCTCCATTTATAACTTCCGTTTCCACAAATTCGTTTAAATATAATTCAGCACCATTCTTATAATCTTTTGCATTTTGAATCCTCTTATAATATGTTTCAATAGAAAATTCAGCTAAAGGATTATTTAGGTTTTTGTAAAATCCAAGAGAATATTGATCTCCAATTTGAGGCTTAGTATATTTATCAGAAAGCCTCCATGTGTCCGTAGGTGAAATAGATGTTGTATTAGACAAAAGATGAATATACTGACGACTTCTATTATAACTTGCTTTAATTGAAGAGCGAGGGGAAATTGAATAATTAATACTAGATCGAATTTCGGGTCCATGCTCTATATTTCTAAAACTAGAAGAAGTGCTCAATGTATCTAAGATACCATACATAGAAGGCATATTATTTTTATATAATAGTTCGTTCTTCTTGCCAATATTTCCATAAACTGAATATCTAAGACCCGTTTCTAATATTAGTGAAGAGTTCAAATCAAATTTGGAACCAATGAATACAGCAGATTCAATTGCTTTTTCCAAAACAATTTTATCTTTCGCAACTAAGGATAAATCCGAAATTGGCTTAATTTCTCCAGGAGATATTTGATAATGCTTAATGTCTACTCCGAAATTATAACTTGTTGTATGGTTCTTCTCAAGAATCCAAACCGATTTACCTCCCACCTCTTGTACTTTATGCTTCAAATTAAAAGCACTTGTTGCAACATCATCTATAGTCATGTTGTAGGAAAAATTTGTATTATACAGAGTATTAACCATTTTCAATTTTTCAGAGAATCGATGACGCCAATTAACCGATCCAATTAAATTATTAAAGTTGTATATAGTATCTGAATGTAATTGAAATTCATCATCACTCTTATAGTAGCTTAATTCAATCTGATTTTTATTATTGGGTTTAAAAAGAACCTTTCCTTGTAAGTCATAGAAACTAGCTGAACTATTAATCAATTCTTTTGAGTCAATCTTCTTTAGTAACCAATCAGAATAAGTAAACCTAAAAGAATTAATTATAGATAATTTATTTTCAACCAATGGGACATCTAAATAAATTTTGGTCGAAACAGGGCTTATTCCCACATTCCCATTTATTTTATCACTAATTTTCTCATGAGAATGGATATCGTAGGTTGAAGATATGCGACCTCCAAATTGGGTAGGAACACTTGCCTTGTATAAACTTGCTTGATTAATCATATCACTATTAAACGGAGAGAAAAAGCCAAAGAAATGGGCAGGATAATAGATAGGGGCATTATCTAGTAATATGAGATTTTGATCAGATGAACCTCCACGTACATTGAATCCAATAGATCCTTCTCCTGAACTTTCTACTCCAGGCAACATGGTAGTACTCTTTATAATATCGGGTTCTCCTAAAGCTGTTGGAAGACTTTGAACTTCGTCCATTTCTATATGTTCTGTTCCCATAGAACTCCTTCTCACCTTATCTGCTTTCGCGGTAATCCTAATTTCTTTAATATCTTTAACTTCATTCATCATCTGAACATCAAGACGACCATCCCCTCTTAAGTTGATTTTACGCTTTGTTGGCTGAAGCCCCATGAATTTAAAATTAAAGGTGTAATTACCTGGTTCTAAATCCAATTCATAATAACCTTTACTATCCGTTGTAACACCTCTTGACATATTTGAAAGATAAACCTCCACCGACTTTAATGAAACTTTACTCATATAATGAGAAATATGACCAAAAAGTTTAACCTGCTTTTTCCCAATAGAAGAACCAATGTTATGAATGATATATTCCTGTTCTTGGAGTTGATTATAGTTATATTCTTTAGGATGGGAAGCTTTATTTTCTACAGCTTGTTTTTTTAGGTAAAACGCTGAATTTAGGTTTATTCCATTGGTAAGAATTACCAATTTATCTCTAACTATAAAAAAGGTGTTAGTTTCAGCTAAAATATCGGTCAGTATATCTTGTAATGATTGATTACAATAAAATTTAGAAAGCTGAATATTTGAAGTCCATGCATCTTTATAGTAAATGTCAATATTATGCTCTTCCTTTAATTTAGAAGCAAATTCACTAAATTTTATATTTTTAGTATCAATTGTGATTTTATCTTGTGCTTTAACACAGCAAATAAAAAAAACAAGATGGCAAATTAGAATTAAAAATGTGTTTTTCATTTGGGATGCGTTATACGTCAAAATTTTGAATTACAGAAATTGCGTCCATCGGATGATCTGGATTAATCTTCAAGCCTTTAGACTTAATATATTTTCGTATTAGTTTCTGTTCACTATTCAACAGCTCTATCAGATCTCTCTTCTTTTTAATTGATGTTAAAATGCCATCTTTAATTATATAGATTCTATTATAGAGAATATACTCGTGTCGTTTTATCGCAGTATTTATTTTCTTAAATTTCTCTCGATGGATAATGTAAGTTAGGTTTGGACTTGACGTAACTTGATAATAAGAATAAGGTTTAAGATCAGGGTGAATTAAATTTCCTCGTTTAAAATTATAGTCTTGTTTCTCTGTTTTAATCGTAAATTCGTGAAGCACACCTTTTTGGAATGTAACAACACGTTTGGTGTCTTCTCTAGTATTGATCGTAGAAATAACTTCATCTTGTTCCAGATCATAAGCTAGATTAACCTCATTGAACCAAACCGAATTAAATAAGACAGAACCTTTGAATTGAAGCTTGTTAAATAAAAGAGGACTCCCTTTACTGTTCATTATTTTAGGCACCCATAATTTCCCATTAATTAGGTTTTCGGTGTCATTTATTGCAGTTGGCTGCCCCTTAACGAATAAGATCTGACATGATAAGATACAGATTGTTAGAATCAATTGAAACGTTATTTTTTTCATGATTGTATGTCTTAGAACCAGAAAGAAGGTTTATTAGATGGATATTTTAAGCTGCAGTCGTAACAGAAGTTATTTTGGACTGTATATATTCTTTCACCACTATCGTCTATCCTTTCCTTTATATAATGGTATTTTCCAGGCACATAAGAATCTCCAACAAGTTCAAAAACATTACACTCTCTAGCTTGTATAGGGAACTCAATATTATACGAATCTTCTGTAAATAGATTTCCGTAGGTAGAGTGAGATGAGACCTGAAAGTATCCTAAAACCTCAGTATCATCATCACAAGATTGAATATTTCCAAACACACTGGATGGAATAACATCAAACAGGCTACCATCAGATTGGCTTATTTTTTTGATGTTTTGCCAAAAGTTGAAACAAGTTTTACTTACAGTATACGCATCAACAGTGAGATAATATGAATGGAGTAATTTTACTTCATTTTCATCGATTGTTGACAAGGGTAAATGATTGATCTTTTTTTCAGTTAAAATTGAAGCATCAAACAAATTAACCTTACTCGGGTTATTTGTTGGATAGCATATGTATGCAGGATCCTCTGATTTAGGGATTTGCCTGAGAACATGCCACTCCCAACTTTCACGGTAATTCCATACATAATAACTCGAATTGTTTTCTGGATTTTCAATATCAAAGTAAAACTTAACAGCTTGTCGCTTCTCATCTATATCGACAACTACCTCATCCTCCTCACCATAAATAGATTTTATTTGTATCTCTGATTGAATCTCCTCGGGTATTGATTCATATTTATGACTATCACTCGTTATAATTTCAACCCAATAGCTCTTGCCTATTTCTCCAACAAATTCAGAATCCTGTGTTAAATAAATACCAGGTTCATTTTCCAATAATAAATTAGTGGAACCATCACTACAATTAATTGTAATGATTGCGTTAGACTCTGGAAAGAGAGAATCATTCGAATCAACATCAACTGTTTTAAATAATTTGACTTCGTAAGGTCCACTTTTATTTGTGATTTTACCATCAACAACAAGAATAGAGTTAGTTGTTTTTATTTCGGGAAAGAATTTTTCTGTGCAAGAATACAGAAGTATAGAAAACAGTAAAGCTATCCCTAATGGAATAAGTTTGTTTATACACGGCATGGGGATTATATTTAATTCGGTTAATGAAATTTAAGCCAAAATTGAACGATATAATCGAACCTCATTTATCAATATCAGGATTTTTCATGAATCAATTGGAAGCATAAAAAATCGGTAGACGACATAATAATTAAGATCGAGTTGGTTCTGATAATAACGAAAGCACTATTTTCACACTTACATGTTTTTTTAGGGAAGGCATAAGTCTAGTTTTTAGTTTTTTTTAGATTGTGGGTCGATCTAAAAGTAATAAAATATCTTATAGATAAACATGAAGACATAAAATCCAAGGCAAACCACAGCACTTCACCCTATGTGATAATACCTTGCGAACAGTAATCTTGGGCAATAGAAGAAACTGTGTTTATTTTTATGTTTTTCAACACTCCTGCATCAGTTATTTTATCAATCGCACAATTAAAGTTGTTTGTAAATTTTCTTCTACAGCAGAGCTGCTCGCTTATGATTTCCCACAATCAACTAAAAACCAAAAACTTCATTCACCATTATTCTTTTAATAAAAAATAATGGTTTTCATATTCTGCACGTATCAAAGGCAAAACTTCAATACATAAATACTGATATGTTTCATCTTTCATAAAGGTTAAAAAATGATTGTCCTTTAGGCATAAAAAAATCCTACATGTTTGTTAGGTGTAATCTCCTGCATAGATATTTTATATTAAACCATCGTTTGCTAGTACTACTATGTTTCATCCGTTCTCTTCAAGTTTCATATTTATTATAAATCGTTTTACCATAATTTTTCCAATACAAACTATAATCCTTTATTAACTTCAAACGTCTAAATCTATTCCAAAAAAAAAGGTAAATGCCAGAATATTATTCTGAGCATTTACCCTTTTAATTGTTTTGTTCTCTAGCTAAATTAGGCTATAATTTTAGCCCGACTGTTAACATGAAGTTTCGCTCCTGACCAGGTACATACTGGTTTGAATAAATCGAACTTGACACATATTCCTTATTTAGGATATTATTGATCTTTAGTTTTATATAGGTCTTATCAAATGAATAGCCCAATGCTGCATCGAATAGCCAATAATCGCCGAGCTCGTAAGTATTATTCGAATCGGTAAATACCTTATCTGAGTAGTTGGCACCCAATCCCATATTGAAATTTTTAAACATGCCTTTTTGAACCTCATAATATGCCCAGGCATACACTTGGTTTCTAGGGTTAAAAGTTAAGTCATTCCCGGCGGTTGAATTGGTATACTCATTAGCTGAAAATTTGCGAACCTTAGCCACATTAAAACCATAACCTGCAATCAGACTTAAACCCTCAATCGGATTAACAAGCGCCTCAATATCGATTCCTTTAGAGTCGACCATACCTACTTGACCATATATACGGCGCCCTTCATCTGTTTTGCCGAGTGACTGCACAATATTATTCTTCTTGATATAGTAAATACTAGCATTAAGATTCAAAATAGATTCGTAATTGTATTTAAGACCAGTTTCTAGCTGATAGCCAGATTCAGGTTCATAAACTTCAGCCCCGTCTTCCGGAAAAAATTCATGCCCATCCTTATCCAAATACACATAGTTCTCGTTAAAGGTAGAGCGGTTGGGTTTAAAAAAACTTGAATACGATCCGTAGATTGAAAGAGATTCTATGGGTTGATAAACACCACCTAAACGATACGAAAAGGATTTGTTAACGATGGTGTTTTCCTCAGATTTATCTGTTAAATGTCGCCCATGATCAACCTTAGCTGAACGTGAATTCACCTTAAAATAGTCCAAACGTAAACCAGCCAAAAACTTAAGCTTATCCGATACTTCAATTAAATCCTGAAAGTAGAAACCATGCACATATTCCTGATGAATGCTAGCTTTTGAAAAACGAGTGCTTAGGTTACCCTGATTTAGAACAGGATTAACAACCGCTACTTTTCCGTACAAGCCTTCTCCTTTAACATCAACGCCTACATTATAACCCTTAAAAGAAACGCGATCCAAATACATAAAATAATAACCTGCTGTGTATTTATGCTGAATGGAACCCGTTTCTAATGTTGACGAGTAGTCAATATAGTTCTGGAAGGTTTGCGTCTCATGAGAAAATCGTAAAGGAAAAGTTCTTTGAATCGTATCCAGAGAAATAAAGACTTTTTCCGCTCCATTAAAGTAGTGATTGCCATAAATATTCGACTCAGAAGTTAGATAAGACAACTCTTCGGTAGAGAAATAATCGATTAAATCATCAGAATAGGTCGAATGGAATTGTAATTTTGATTGATCTGAGAATTCATGTGAATATTTCACAGAAGCATTAACATTCTCATGTTTTAGAAAATCCGACGGATCGTTATAGCGTTGCTTTCTATCAAAATGGTCAGGCAAATCTCCTTTACGATACACAAGCTTATCATCAGCATCGTAAATATCATGTTTTACCGATGGTAAACCCGCTTCAGTACCATAGAAATCATCATTGGCTCCTATGCGGAATTCCAATTTATTCTGTTCATCAATCTCATAATCAAAAGCAAGGTATGCATTCGCGCTTTTATCACCACTATCACGCCATCCCTTTTGATTCGATAAACTGGCATTGAAACGATAATTTAATTTATTACTGATACGATTACCAAAACCTAAAGCCATTCGCTTAGCTTCCCAACTGCCATAGGAAGCCATAAAATCACCCTTAAAGCTCTTTGTTGGTTGCTTTCGTACAATATTTAAGATACCGCCAACAGCTGAGTGACCATATAAAACAGAAGCTGGTCCTTTTACAAATTCGATTCGCTCAACAGCAGCCAAAGACGTTAAGGGCGCACTGTTTGATAGATTCATACGCTCATCACGTGCACCATCGAGCATTATAACAGGCGCGCCAAACCCACGCATTCTAAAGGTTTGAAATCCACCATAGTTCACCTTTGGTTTTATCCCTGTTGCATATTTCAAAGCATCGTTCACATTGGTCACCTGCAGCTGGTCTAACAAATCACGGTCTACACTCGATGTGGTCAATGGAATATCCTTCAATGGAGCCGCTAACTTTAAAGCATTCTCTGCTTGACGAATTCTTTTCGCAGAAACATTTGTCCCTTGAAGCAGTGTTTGTTGCCTTTCCATTTCAAACACGACGTCACCCATTGGCTTGTCGATACGAATGGTTTTCTCCATTTTTAAATAGCCCGAATATGAAACAACCACCACATATTCACCAGCTTCCAAGTGCGGAATAACAAAGAGACCATTCTCATCGGTTGCCGAGCCCAAATTGGTTCCATCAAGATAGACATTCGCTCCAATTAAGATTTCTGAACTTTGCTTTTCTTTTACCAAACCAGATAAGCTCACGCTTTGTGCCAGCAGTGTTTGAGATGTCAAAAGGAGTAGACAAATCAGGACATAATTCATTTTTTGCATGATGTAATAATTTTATAATTCTATTAAATGACATCTTGCTTTCCCACCCTTTCTTAAAAAGAAAAAATCAAAAAATAAATACCGAACACGCGCGTCAGTTCAATACATATACTTCGTTTCCCGGAAGCAAAATGTTTTAAGTTGCGATTTGGCAGGTCTCCTGACTTATCTCAATTTTTACAGCCTTC
>Ga0193958_1000698_pt1 | contig 11731 bp, 10 predicted proteins | sample FB_1_MG_FD_140320 | JGI IMG/M metagenome (GOLD analysis project Ga0193958, IMG submission 140320) | Microbial mat bacterial communities from the Broadkill River, Lewes, Delaware, United States - FB_1_MG | ecosystem: Environmental > Aquatic > Freshwater > River > Microbial mats | place: USA...
AAAACGGGTAGTGTTTTTTGTGGGCCAAAGCTACAAGCGCCAAAGCAGCCGAGGGCAAGAAGGAAGATGAATAATTTCGTGTTCATAGTATAATGTTTATTTACGCTCTTCAAGGAAGTTTTGGGCCTGCTGCATACTGTTTTGCATAAGCTTCGTTACTTCTTCAATTTTGTCTTCTTCGGTTTGGAGGTAGCTCCAAAGTTCTTTTTCGGAGCTTTGGGCATAAAAATCCTCGTTGAGGTGAGGGTTTTTAAACGCATTCATCCAGTCAAACATAGCCTCATGGCCTTTTTTAAGTTGGGCTAAAATGAGCAAAGCAGCTTTTTTTTCCTCTATAGAAAGACTATCTGTGGCCGTTAGTTTACGCAACTGAAACTGATAGGCTTCGATATTGCCGATTTTAGGCATAATGCTATCGTGTTTGGCAACAACTAAGGTATACAAGGAGTCCATTTTCTGTGATAAGCCTGTTGCTGTAGAGGGGCTAGGGGGAGTAGTTTGGCAGGCAGCTAATAGCAGCATGCTAAGAAATAAAGCGTGGAATTTAGCCATTTTTATTTTGTTTTTGTAGCCATTTGAGTCCTTCCCGTTTAGAAAGGCCTGACAGTTGAGCTTTATGTGTGTGAATAAAAGTAGTAACGGCTGGGCCATTGGTTTTAGAATATTCTCTTAGAGACCAACCGATGGCTTTTCGGATAAAAAAATCAGTTTCGGAAGCCAGCATTAGGATAAACTCTTGTAATAGGGGCCAGTCAGTTTGGGCTTTATAACGAAGCTGAAACAGTAGGGCTGTTCGCCGGAGCCATAAGTCTTCAGATTGCACCCATTTGTGAGTTTCCTTTTTAAGTTGGGGGAATCTTTGTAGGTACTGACCAATAAGTTTTGGGCCAATATAATCGCAGCTATCCCACCAACTATTAGTTTGTAGTAGTTGAAGTAAAAAAGGAAGCAATTTGCTATTTTTTGTTTTTCGCAGAGGCTTTTCTAATAGCTCCATGGCTTGATAATGTAGCTCTCTGTAGTCTTGAGCCCAAAGTAATTGTACAAAATCGAGTAAATCTTGCCCTTCAGGTAGTTTTTCTTTGGCCCAAAATGTTTTTTGTGTCGTTTTTCGAATAGGGGAGGGCAATCCCAAAAAAGTAAATTGGTTGCGCATATAAGCAGACATGGGCGCTGCTTTTTCTGCTATTGCCGCTTCTTGAAAAGCCGAAAGCAAAGCAAGCATTAAACGCTGACTTGTTGTGGAAGTCTTTTTCAAGAGTTTACAAAATTTTAATGTGATTAGTTTTGGTGGAATTTTATTTTGAAAAATTCAAGACTTAGGTCTTTTTAGGCTAATTTTGATAAAACAAGTAACGCCCTTAATTTTGCAAGGAATCATATTCTACGCTCAGAGCTTGGTTCGCCTCTTTAACTTGATTTTTATGAAGAATAGTTATTTGATGTTATTCCTATTTTGTTTGTTATCCGCTGGTGGGGTGCAAGCACAGCCCCAAAATGGCTATTTATCGCAAGAGCAGTACAAAACGCTCGATGGAAATTTAGAGCGCCTTTTTTATCTGCGCCAAGGTGTTTTTCGGCAAAAGAATAAAACAAAGAGTGGCGAACTGAAATCCTGGTATGTCAATGATGGTCAAGATAGTGTAATGATATATACCGTGGCTCTAGGGAATAAGCACCGAGATGGATATTGGTTATTGCATTATCAATTTATGAGCAATTTGCCAGATATGCCTGTCTATACCTCCTTAGAACATATTACGGCAATTAGCCGCGATAGTTTACATGGACAAATGTATAAACTTCCAGTAAAAGTTAAGCTGAGTAATCTGCTAAAAAAGCCTAAAAAAACGCTTAGCAAAATTACATTAGATTTAGAGGAATTAGAGGCCTCAGATGAGGAAATTTTTTATTGGAAAAGGGATTACAATAGTTTCGAAGGACATTCCTTGCCTTATTTTCAAAACCAAAGTAGAAGAGAGGAAAATAAATACACCGTAGATTATTACTATCTTCATCTAGAGGCACTTTGCTTTATGGCTAAACCCAGCAATAAAAAATTAAGCGCAGAAGCCGTTAAACAACAGCTCCCCAATACCAATAGCTATAAAACTTTCCTATTGCGTAGTCAACCTTATCAAACAGCTATTTTTAATGACTATTTCAAGAAACCCAAAAAACGATAATCAAGAACGAATTTTACGCTCAAAAAACTATGGCTACCAAATTAGTTGATTATTTATTGGCCCAAATTACTGTAAATGAAAATTATTGTCGGCTTTTTTGCTTAAATGCAAACAAAATGCTACTTTTAGGGTTGTAAGGGTAGCTCTACAAAAGAGTTATTCAAAAAAGAAGAGATAAGGCGATCTAGCCCTATCTCTTCTTTTGGGTTTAAGGAACCTCCTTAAACTATAGCGATTCTGAAAGTATAATCTATAAAAACATACAACCATGGCAGAACTTGTTGATAATAAACAAACTGAAGTACTAAAAGGTGCGGAGTACTTGATCCGCGATAGCCAAGCAAATGAAACTTATATCCCCGAAGAAAGTAATGAGGAGCAGGATATGGTTCGCCAAATGGTAAAGGATTTCTGCGATACGCATATCTATCCTAATTATGCCAAAATTGAAAAGCAAGAAAATGATATTGCTAAAAACCTATTGGCTGTAGCCGGTGAGCAGGGTTTACTAAGCGCTCATATTCCCGAAGAATACGGGGGAATGACCATGGACAATAATACAAATACGATCATCACGGAAGAAATTGGCCGTGCTGGCTCTTTCTCTGTTGCCGTAGCCGCCCATACCGGAATCGGAATGTTGCCTATCCTTTATTATGGTACCGAAGAACAAAAACAAAAGTACCTTCCCGCTCTTTGCTCTGGAGAAATGGCCGCTTCTTATTGCCTCACCGAACCCGGATCAGGCTCTGATGCCCTAGCTGCAAAAACAAAGGCAATCCGCTCTGAAGATGGAGAATATTTCTATATCACAGGCCAAAAGATGTGGATCACTAACGGGGGCTTTGCAGATGTCTTTATCGTTTTTGCTCAGGTAGATGGCGATAAATTTACGGGCTTTTTGGTAGAGCGTGGAGCAGAAGGTCTTAGCTTAGGTGCCGAAGAAGATAAACTCGGTATCAAGGGATCTTCTACCCGTCAAGTGTTTTTCGAAAATGTGAAGGTATCTAAGGATGCTGTTCTGGGAGAAATCGGAAAAGGCCACCTAATTGCCTTTAATGTGCTAAACGTTGGCCGATTTAAATTAGGTGTCATGACATTAGGTGGAGCTAAACGCAATGCAGACTTAGCTGTACAATATGCTAACGAACGTCATCAATTTAAACAGCCAATTAGCAATTTTGGCGCTATCCAACATAAATTAGCCCAACAAGCTACTCGCATTTATGCCGCAGAATCTGCACTCTACCGCACATCTATGCTCCTTCAACAAAAGTCTAAGGCACTTATGGAAGCAGGGAAAACTTTTGCCGAAGCAAAGTTGATCGCTGCCGAAGAATATGCCGTAGAATGTGCTATGCTTAAAGTAATTGGCTCTGAAATGCTAGATTATGTGGTAGACGAAACAGTACAAATCCATGGCGGAAACGGCTTCTCTGAAGAGTATTCTGCCGCCCGCGCTTATCGCGATGCCCGTATTAACCGCATCTTTGAAGGAACCAACGAAATTAACCGCCTCCTCACGTTCTCTATGACTATGCGTAGAGCTATGAAAGGCGCTATTGATATTACAGGCCCTGCTTGGGAAGTGCAAAAAGAGTTGGCTAGTATGCCCAAAATCGAAAACCTTGATGGCCCTCTAGCTCAAGAGGTTAAAACGGTTAAACAACTCAAGAAAATGGCCCTTATGGTGGCCGGTGGCGCCGCCAAATACCAACTAGATGGCAAATTGGACCTCAAAAATGAACAGGAAGTCTGCATGAATATCGCCGACCTAATGATCGAAGCTTTCGTTGCCGAATCACTCCTCCTTCGTGTCCAAAAATTAGCCGAACTAGGAAAAGATAATGGCAATCCCGAAAAAATGCTTAAGATTTTCCTTAACGATGCCCTCGATCGCGCTGCCAAAAATGCCAAAGATGCACTCTGCTCTTTCGCTGATGGTGATGCCCTCCGCATGATGCTTAATGGCGTGAAACGCTTTAGCAAAGGCGGACAATACAATGTCAAAAATCTAGGTCGTGAAGTAGCCAAAACACTTATCGACGCTAATGAGTACTGCTTCTAGTTAGCAGAATATCAATCAAATTCGAAAAGGTCTGCCTCCTCCGAGGTAGGCCTTTTTTATTAGAATGCTGCTATTTTGGGGCCTCCGCAGCTTCGCTGCGGCGGGCCCTTACAGGGCTCGCAAGTCTGCTCGGCCCTGCGTTTTTTCGCTGCGCTCAAAAAACTAGGTCTGGCCCTTCAGGCCACCCTTACAGGCCCCTAGGCCTGCGGGCGCTCCGCGCCCTGTCCGCCGCTATCTGGACCAATCAATCCTCCGCCCAAACTTTGCAGCCTTCTGTGCAGTTCTGACAAATGTCTATCTGATCCCGCCCCTTAAATAATAATTCCCTAAACTCCTGGTAGGCCTCAGACCACCAAATCTCCTTAAAATGGGCTGCCTGCAATTGCCCCAACTCATGCTGGGCATCTTTGTCAAAACAACAAGGCAAAACCCGCCCATCCCAACTAATTACACAAGAATGCCAAAGCTTCCAACAATGATTCAATAACTCATTCTTAATGACATAGCTCCCGTCTTCCTGCTTGGCATAACGAGCATATTTATTTTGTGTCGGAATCAATGGGTTCCCCTGCTTATAATCATAGATCTGGGCCGTCTTTAACTTGACCTCATCTACCCCAATTTCTTCCGCCAATCGATAAATATCTGGAATCTGATGCTCATTGGGCCGCACCACCAAAAACTGAAAAATTAAATAGGGCGTTTTACTCTTCATTTTCCGCTTCCACTTCACCATATTCCTGGCCCCCTGTAAAACATTTTCCAGTTTTCCACTTTTCCGATATGCCGAATAGGTCTCCTGATCACTACCATCAATAGAAATAATCAAACGGTCCAAACCAGATTCTATCGTTTTCTTTGCATTGGCTTCATTCAAAAAATGAGCATTGGTGGAGGTGGCTGTATAGATGCCTTTCTGTTTCGCATAAGCCACCATCTCCAAAAAATTGGGATTCAAATAAGGCTCTCCCTGAAAATAGAAGGTCAAATAAAAGAGCTGATCTCCTACTTCTTCAATTAAGCTGCGAAAAAAGTCTGCCTTGAGGTTCCCCCTAGGCCTTGAAAAATTACGCAACCCACTCGGACACTCAGGACACCGAAGGTTGCAAGCCGTTGTTGGCTCTATCGAGATAGAAAAGGGCAGCCCCCATTGCTTGGGCCGACCCAATAATCGACTATAATAATAGGAGCTATAAACTTTTAACAGGTTCCAAAACCTTTTCGGCCCTATTCGCCGCGCCAAGTTCCAGGCATCCCGTAGTTTGACCATTTTAGACATAAGGAAGGTAACGTTCTTCTAATATATTACGATGATGGCGCTCATGCCCCAATATGATATAGGCCAAAGCTCGAACAGAACAAGTCTTGCCGCTAGCTATCCCCCTTTTTCCCCAATCCTCTGCCCGAAGACTCAGAAAAAAACGCTGACTAAACTGCCGCAAATTTTGCCAATCTATTAACAAGTCCAAAAGCGAACGGTTTTCTACATCCACGGCCAATACATAAGCATTTTCATCAAATCCCGCTAAAGCCTGCCCATCATTCCGAGCAAAACGCAATGCTCTATAAAGCATAATCTGCTCTGTATCTATACAATGTTGCACCAATTCCTTGATGCTCCATTTCCCTTCTGCATAAGCAAAATTGCCAGCCTCCAATGGCAAATGTTCCAACAAAGCTATGGTTTTATCCAAATTCAACTGAAATTGTGGCAAAATAGCCGTAGAAGGGACCAAATTGATGTAATTGGCATAAAAAGGAGCAAATTCTCCCTGCTGTGGACGCTCTATTGCTCTTTCCATTGACACTGAATTTTTTGGTCTTTAAATAATTCTTCCCAAGCCGCTCGACTTTTAGCGGTTTCCTTACTTAAGGGGTTGCCCTGCAAATAAAGCCTTTTTAATTGAGGTAAATCTTCTAGCCATTGCGGCAATTGCTGCAGCTGATTATACCCCAAATGCAACTCCTCTAATTCTTGTAATTGCCCCAAACTCTCTGGCAATTGATCCAACTCATTATGATCCAAATGTAAAATGCGCAAGCTTTGCAATTCCCCAATAAGTTCGGGCAACATTTGTAGCTCATTCTTACTCAAAAATAATTGCTCCAATTGCGGATGAGCTAACAGCTGATCCAAAATATAGGGCAAATCTAACTGCTCCATTTTACAGAGCCAAAGGCGATTCAGTCCTTTTGCTCGCTTCATTTCTTCTGGCCATATTTGTAGCTCTTTTTCATAAAGATAAAGGACCCGCAAACTATCAAATTGTTCACTCGCCAAACCCTCCAAATCCCGACAAGCCCAAGATGGTGGCTGCGCTTGCCCCATCGCAAATTGCTGAACCAAAAGAAAATAAAGCAAAATATATAGTCGATTCATCAATGTCATTTTAAATGTAAAATAAAGTCCCTCCAGGACCAGATTACCCTCAAAATACTGCTTTTTCTCAAGATTCAAGCGCAGAGGATTAGGGTTCTATTCTTTTTTTGGGGCCCGCGGCCAGTTCGGCCTAAAGGCCTCTGTTGGCCGCCGCTATGCTGTGGGGCTCACAGGGCTGTTCGGCCCTGCGGCGGCTTTGCCGCCTGGGTCTGGCGCTGCGCGCCACCCCTCCGCAGCGCTGGGCCTTTTGGCCTCCGGCCATCTTGGACGAGATATAGGCTAGAGGATACAGGACCCTAGGGCCAAGGCCCTAGGCTAAGGTATTGGTCGCCCCCTCCTTTGAGGGGGCTTTTTTGTGCTTCGGTCAATGGTTATTGTAGGGAATGGGGGGAGGGTTGAGCTAGAAGGCAAATCCCCTCGAATGAGGGGATGGCGATTTTTTTGGATAGCCTAGGGCCTTGCCCTAGGGATGTATCGTAATGGGGTTCTAGTGTTTAAGCAAGCTCTTCGGATGTGTCGTAATAGGGTTCTAGTGTTTAAGCAAGCTCTTCGGATGTGTCGTAATAGGGTTCTAGTGTTTAAGCAAGCTCTTCGGATGTATCGTAATGGGGTTCTAGTGTTTAAGCAAGCTCTTCGGATGTGTCGTAATGAGGTTCTAGTGTTTAAGCAAGCTCTTCGGATGTATCGTAATGGGGTTCTAGTGTTTAAGCAAGCTCTTCGGATGTATCGTAATGGGGTTCTAGTGTTTAAGCAAGCTCTTCGGATATGTCGTAATGGGGTTCTAGTGTTTAAGCAAGCTCTTCGGATGTATCGTAATGGGGTTCTAGTGTTTAAGCAAACTCTTCGGATATGTCGTAATGAGGTTCTAGTGTTTAAGCAAGCTCTTCGGATGTGTCGTAATAGGGTTCTAATCATTAAGTTTAGTTAATGGTTATTGTAGGGAATGGGGGTAGCGGCTGGCTGGAATATACTGTAGGTTAAAACCTACAGCCAATTAACGAATGCATTTAATATAGTATAGAGGGTTAAAACCCTCCATAAATAAACATGTTCTAGGCTGCCTCAATCATAAATGCAGCAGTTGTGAGGATGGTTAAAAGCTGGGGCTGTTGAAGAAGTCAAATTCACTTCTTTGACTCAAAATATTGTTCTGCAAATAAAAAATGGCAGGTGGATTAAGGCATTTTCAGCCCTAAATAGAGTCTATTTAAGGTCATTTTTAGAGAAAATCTATACTGCTCAAAATTTTATTTTGGCATTTTTAGGACAACTGTCCTTTTTCAACAGCCCCGCTATGGATGTGTAGAATGGCCCTGTTGTCTGGCTGTAGGTTTTAACCTACAGGCCCATATAGCAGGCGGCGCAGCCGCCGCAAAGGAGCGAAGCGACTGGCCTAGCGATGCGGCGGGGTGGCGCATAGCGCCAGACCAAGGAGCCGAAGGCGACGCAGGGCCGAGCGAAGAGCGAGCCCCAAAGCGTAGCGCCGCAAGGCGAAGCCGCAGCGGAGGCCCCAAAAAACAAAAAAAGAGCCCCCGAAAAGATCGGCAGCTCTATACAGTTGATATTCAGGGAGGATCTAGCCTAGGGCTTTATCCAAATCGGCCAAAAGATCATCGACATCTTCCACGCCAACAGAAAGGCGGATAAGTGAATCTGTCAAGCCCACTTTAAGGCGCTCTTCTCGGGGAATAGCGGCATGGGTCATGCTAGCGGGATGGCCAATGAGTGATTCTACGCCACCCAAAGACTCTGCACAAGTGAAATAGTGTACCTTTTCGAGCACCTTAGCAGCAGCTTCTGCGGTATCCTCCTTAAGATTGAAGGAAAGCATAGCGCCAAAGCCGCGCATCTGCTTTTTGGCAGTTTCATGTCCAGCATGCTGGGCCAAACCGGGGTAGTATACCTTATCTACCTTGGGGTGTTGGAGCAAAAAATCGGCAATTTTACCTGCATTTTCGCTAGCTCTTTGTACGCGAAGGTGTAGGGTTTTGATTCCACGGAGGACCAAGAAACAATCTTGGGGACCAGGAACGGCGCCCACAGAGTTTTGGATAAAATAGAGTTTTTCGGCCAAGGCTTCATCTTTAACCACCAAAGCGCCCATCACTACATCCGAGTGGCCGCCTAGATATTTAGTGACCGAGTGCATCACCACATCTGCGCCTAGGTCCAAGGGATTTTGGAGGTAAGGCGTGGCAAAAGTGTTGTCTACACAAACCATAATATTGTGCTTTTGGGCTACGGCACAAATGGCTTCAATATCAATAATATTGAGCATGGGGTTGGTGGGCGTTTCAATCCAAATCAGCTTAGTTTTTTCGGTAATATGGGCCTCAATTTCGGCTGTGCCCTGCATTCCTACAAACTGAAACTTGATGCCATAGCGGCTAAAGACCTTGGTAAAGAGGCGATACGATCCACCATAGAGGTCATTGGTAGAAATTACCTCATCGCCTGGATCGAGCAGATGCAAAAGAGCAGCTTCTGCGGCTAGACCAGAGCCGAAAGTAAGGCCAAATTGCCCATTTTCTAGGGCAGCAAGGTTATCTTCTAGGGCTTTACGGGTAGGGTTGAGTGTTCTAGAATACTCATACCCTTTATGTTGGCCCGGAGAGCTTTGGGCATAAGTAGAAGTCTGGTAGATGGGCGTCATAATCGCTCCCGTTGCGGGATCGGGTTCAATGCCGGCGTGAATGACTTTGGTTCCGAATTTCATAAAAATAAGTCGTTTAATTCGATTCTTAAAAGAAGGTCGGGGAAGATACAAAAGTAGGGTTGTCTCCCCAAGTTCTAAGCATTCATTAAGACTATGCTTAGATTTTGCTATACATTTGAGCGGTAAAACCGTTGCGCATACGGGGTTCTACATAAGTAGATTTTGGGGGCAGGGTTCCGCTAAGGTCTGAGATAGAAATTAGGTCTTCCATAGCAACAGGGTAGAGATTAAAGGCAGCAACAGCGGATTCTTCATCTACTTTTCGTTCTAGGGCGGCGGGGCCTTTTACTCCTCCTACATATCGGACTTCTACATCATTGCGTACATCTTCAATGCCCAAAATATCTTGTAAAATATAGCGATTGAAGAGGTGTACATCTAGGCTATCGGCCACACTAGTTTTATTGCTGGGGCTATATTCTTCTTTCAAAATTAGCTTTCGCCAGCGGCCTTTGATATAGCAACCCATTTCGCCACGACGGAGAGGGCGGAAGGCCATGGGTTCTAGGCTAACCTCATAATATTTTTCTAGTCTTTGCAAAAATTCATCTTCGCTAAGTCCTTTCAGCGATTTGAGAATGCGGTTATAGTTATGGATTAAAATTTCGCTAGCGGGAAAATAGGCCGCCATGATATAATGAAATGGATTTTGGGAATTTTCGGATTTATGGGTCTTATAGAGGCGTTCTGCTGTCGTCATGCGGTGGTGACCATCGCAAATATAGCTACTTGGAATTTTTTCTTGAAAAAGGGTTTGTAAGCGTTGGACATGTTCCTCTTCTTTGAGCAACCAAAAAATATGTTGGTCATCTTCAAAGGGGATTTTAAAGCTGGGGGGCATAGAAATCGTGATGCGGTTAATTAGGGCATCAATTTCCAACACATTAGGGTAAGTGAGCAAAATGGGTTTGATCACGCCATTGCGTTCCTCAAAAAGCTCTTGCATTCGAGCTTCTTTATCGGCCAAAGTAAACTCATGTCGTTTGATATGGCCCTGCAAATAATCCTCAACATGGGTACAGGCAATAATGCCTGTATGGCTGCGATTGTGTCGAATAATACGATAAATCAGCAAGCTTGGTTCTTGGTCCATTTGGTAGTAGCCGTCTCGGTAGTAGAGGGGGAACTTACGTTTAGCGGTACCAAAAAAATCGTCAAAGGAAATAATGTCGTTGAGGTCGGGCAAAACCGGCCGAAAAGGGATAATACTTGCCATAAGAAAAATGTTTTCAGTTGTTTGTTAGTGCGTATTTTGGGGCCTCAGCTGCGCTTCGCTTGCTGCGCTATGTTTCGGGGCTCGCAGGTCTGATCGGCCCTGCGCCGCCTTCGGCGGCTGGGTCTGGCCTGCGGCCCCCCCTTCACAGCGCTAGGCCATAAAAAAGGCCAGCTCCAAGGCAGGAGCTGGCCAAATATATTACAAACTTTTTGTAAAAAAGCAGTTTATTTTTTGGTATCAAATTCAGGAGCCTCGCCAAAGTCAAAAACAAGCGAAAAGCGAAGCGTATTATCTAGTGGATTGCGTTGGGCGGCCACGGCAGGCACTAGATAAGAAAAGTTGATATTGAAGATGTTATACTTTAGGCCTAATCCTACGGTAAAGTACTTGCGATTACCTTTAGTAGAGTGCTCGTTATAGTGGCCAGCACGTACAGCAAACTGTTTATTGTACCAATATTCCATACCAATAGAATACATTAGTTCTCTAAATTCTTCGCCAGCGCCAGCAGGGGCATCGTTAAAAGAAGAGAAAATAGAGCTAGGTACTGATTGTTGTTTATAATCGGCAGTACCATCTCCTTGGCCGGCATCTCCATCGCTATCGTATGCTGGATTATCGACTAAATTGCCATTCTCGTCCTCAATGCTGCGAGGAATTGGAGTCGGGACCATCAATTTATTGATATCTAGGGCAAAAGTGATAGCATTATGCTCGTCAATATTATAAGTAAAGGCAGAGCCCAGTCCAATATTGGCAGGAAGATAATCGCGGTCGGCAGATTGGGTATAAGAAATTTTGGAGCCTAAATTAGTCATGGCTAAGCCAAGGCGTAGATTAGCGTCCTTATCATTTACCTTCATGGGTTTGTTGTAGGTAAAGGAAACATCTGCGGCAAAGGCGTGAGCTGGCGTGAGGGTTTCTCCGCCAGCGGCTACACCTGTTCCTAGGCTAGAATAAATATACTTAAGGCTAAGTGCGGCTGAAAAGTTTTGGCTCATTTTTCGGGCATAGGCGCCAGCGAGTTCAAACTCTCGAGGGCTTACGGTTTGCAAGGCATTTCCTTGGTCATCGGTATATTGAATTTCTCCCAGAGAGAAATAGCGTAGAGAGCCACCAAGGGTTTGGCGGTCATCTAGGTGTTTGTAGACCGACACATAGGATA
>Ga0193958_1000700_pt1 | contig 11712 bp, 11 predicted proteins | sample FB_1_MG_FD_140320 | JGI IMG/M metagenome (GOLD analysis project Ga0193958, IMG submission 140320) | Microbial mat bacterial communities from the Broadkill River, Lewes, Delaware, United States - FB_1_MG | ecosystem: Environmental > Aquatic > Freshwater > River > Microbial mats | place: USA...
AAACTACTCCTCCTCCCAACGGGCAAAAAGCAAACAACTATTCACATCGCCAAAGCCGAAACTCGCCTTGGCCATATAGCGCAAATTGGCGGCCTCTGTTTGTAGGGGAATGCAGGCGGCAGAAATCTGGGCCGCAATTTCGGGATGAAGATCTTCGGCATTTTTGCTGGGGTGCAAAAAGCCATGGACCAATTGCAAGACCACCGCCACCGACTCAATGGCTCCCGCCGCCGATAAACAATGGCCAATTAATGATTTTAGGCTATTGATTTTTGGAAAATCCTCCATAGATCGGTCCAGCGCCCGTACCCAGGCACCAATTTCTGCAGGATCCCCCATAGTCGCCGTTAAATGGCCCGAAATAGCATCTAGCTCCTGCGCAGAAATGTCCGCATCGGCCAAAGCCAAATGGATACAGCGTTCTATTGCCTTAATATTGGGGGCCGTCATACTACCGCCTTGGCGTTGTCCCCCAGCGTTTAGATGCCCCCCTTTTAATTCGGCATAAATTCGGGCGCCACGAGCCTTAGCTGAAGCTAAACTTTCTAAAACCATAGCACCAGCGCCACTGCCGGGCACAAAACCCGCTGCCCGCTCACTCATTGGGCGAGACGCTTGTTCTGGGCGATCATTGAATTTGCGACAAAGTACCCGCATAGAGTCAAAACCCGCCCAAATATATGGACCAGAACTATTGCAACTACCCACTAGCATTCGTTGGGCTCGTCCTGACCGAATGCGCTCATAGCCCATTAATATAGCCTCACTTCCTGTACTGCAGGCTGCCGAATTAGAACTCAATTGATTGCCAAGGCCCAAAAAGCCGCCCAAATAAGCGCTGATGCTGCTCTCCATCGTCTGTTGAATCAATGAAGAGCCAATTCGGCGGACGTTACCCGCATCTACCTTATAAATGCCTTCTCGGACAACCTCAATACTCGATTGCCCTCCGCCAAATATACAACCTGCATCCCAATCGGCTTCCTCTTCCTTTTCCAAAATGGTCAAGGCGGCATCTTTCCAAGCTTCTAGGCCAGCCAAACAACCATATAAAAGACCAGAGCCTTGAATATATCGCCTTTGCAGGGGCGTCAAAAAGCCATTAATATAATCTTCGGTCAGTGGAGGGTAACCTGCGACTCGACAAGCAAATTGCAATTCTTCCAAATCTGGGCGATAGCTAATTCCTGATTTTCCCGACTGCAAAGCGGCTAAAAAGCTAGCAGTACCCAAGGCATTGGGGGCAACAACTCCCAAACCTGTAATAACGACTCTATTTTCAGACATTTGATTTTGTGTTTTTGCTCCACATACCTGCCAATTCGGCTTGGGCCACCAATTCGCCAGCTTCATTATAGGCCGAGGCGCTCACTCGGAGTTGTTGGAGACGAAATAATTTCTTTTTAGCCTCTACCCTAAGCAGTTCTCCAGGTCTATGGAGCTTATAGAAATTCACCTTGGAACTACTAAAGGCAATTTTTGGGACCTCTTTTAACTCTTCTTTTAATAGATAGATACCTAAGCAAACGAGCCCAATTTGGGCCATACACTCCAAGAGTAAAACCCCTGGTGTAATGGGGGCTTCGGGAAAATGGTCTGCATAAAAAGGGGCATTTTCAGCAAAGCGGTATTGGCCTATAACGCCTTCTTCATTTAGCTCCAATAGCTCATCAACAAAGCAGAAATTAGGGCCATAGGGAAGCAGAGCTAAAATATCTTGGTAATTGTCTTTCATCTGTTATTAAATCAATCGTTCTCCCCCATCTACGGGAATAATAGCGCCATTAATCCAGGCCGATTCTGATCGGCAAAGCAGCTCAATGACTTTGGCTACATCTTCGGCCTCCGTCATTCGGCCCAAAGGGTTTCTATTTTTGGCAAACTGGGCCAAATCATCGCTGCCTGGAATCAGTTGAAAAGAGCGAGTATTCATCATGCCCGCCTGTACAATATTGGCTCGGATGCCCAGAGGCGCATACTCTAGGGCCATAGAACGGATAATAGCCTCTAGGGCCGTTTTGGCCGCCGATACAGCCGCATAATGAGACCAAGCTCTTTGGTTGCCCCCACTGCTCAAGCCCAGAATTCGAGCATCCTCAGCAAAACGGCCTATGTTAATTAACCCCTGCGCCCAATCGACAATACTGTAAGCCATGTTTTGGGCCGTAAGTTGAAAATCGGTGCTACTCAATTTGTTTGGGCCCAAAAAAGCCTTGAGATTCCCCTTGGCAATACTATGCAACAGCAGCCGAAAACGAGCTCCAGTAGGCAAGCGGTCCGAAAGCTCGGCCAAAGAGCTGGCAATTTGCTCCTTTTGCGTCGCATCTACATTATAGTGCAAAATGCTTACGCCTGTTTCTAGGGCCAAAGTCTGAAAACGAGCCTGAGCCTCTCGGGCATCGGCTCGCCTTTCTCGATAATAAATACAAAGCGACATGCCTTTTTTGGCCAGTACTTGGGCGGCGGCCCAACCCAGTCCAGAAGAGCCCCCTAAAATGAGCCCCCAAAGTTCTTTTTCCTTATACATGGGTTTACTAATTTTCTGGGGCAAAGCCTACTCCCAATTTAATAATAGACGCTGAGCCGAAAAGCCTGGTCCAAAACTCAACATTAAGCCCTTTTCTCCTGCTGTAATGGGCTTTTCTAAATAACGCTCGAGCACATAGAGCACCGTGGCTGAAGACATATTGCCATAAAGGCGCAAGACCTCCTTGGTCTCCTCGATATTTTTGCCCAAATCGGCAAAAAGGCCCTCCACCATCTGTACAATCTTTTTGCCGCCGGGATGAAAAATCAAATGTTCAATCTCTTCGATCGTCAAGCCATTCTTTTCAATAAAAGGAAAAAGGACCGACTTAAAATGTCGCTCAATTTTATGGGGGACATCCTTGTCCAAAATCATTTGTAGACCAGTATTCCGCAGCTTAAAGCCCATCATATCAATTTCATCATAAAAATGATACATTTCTCCTGCAATGATAGCAGGTTTCAGTTCTTCTGAAGGACCTAAGATGGTACAAACTGCACCATCGCCAAAAATGGCGGCACTAACCATATTGACCATGCTCATATCATCTTGCTGAAAGGTAGCCGTAGGGGATTCAAAGGCGACAATGGCTGCTCGCTTGCCTGGATTAGCTCGAAGTAAGTTATAAGCATAAATCAAGGCCGAGGTTCCTCCTGCACAGCCCATTTCCGTTACGGGCAAACGCATGATATCCTGGCGCATTCTCAGGGCATTAATTAAGTAGGCATCTATAGAGGGAATCATAATGCCAGTACAACTTACACTAATAATGATATCAATATCTGTAGGCTGCAAATTAGCTTTCTTTAAAGCACCTTCTAGCGCTCGCTGAGTCAGTAAGGTATATTCCTCTGCATAACGAGCATTCTTTTCTTCAAAAGAAGTTTGCTGAAAGACCTCTTCAATATCCATAATGGAGTAACGGCGATCCACCTTCGCATAGCGAAATATGCGCTCTACCTTACGGCGAAAGCGCTCATCTTGACCTTTAGTTTGCAACCAAAGATCAATGTAAGGAAGAATATCTTGGGTTGATCTAGAATAAGGAGGCAGAGCCTTATGTGTGGATAGTATTTTTACAGACAAGGGATATATTTTAAGTTTTTGAGATAAGCAACTTTTAAAATACAAGAAAAAATAGGCTATGCAGTTATTTGCTCGATTTTTTATCTTTCTTCAAATGGAATCACTTCATTAAATTAAAGCCCAATAAAAAACAATTTATGCCATTACATCAAAAAACGGCCTGCCGAAAACAGTGGGGATTATCTCAGCGGAGGGGGCAAAATATTTACTACAAACTAGACTGTCAACAGCCTTCGGGCTCCTTTAAAATTCGGGGCATTGGCCATTATGCCGATCAGCTGAAGGCCCAAGGTGTTTTGTCTTTAGTCATTGCCTCTGGCGGAAATGCGGGTTTGGCGGTGGCCTATGCGGCCCAAGCCCTGCAGCTCAAGGCCGAGGTGGTTTTGCCCCTAAGCAGTTCCCTCTTTGTAGAGCAGTTACTGCTTGACCTTGGCGCTAAGGTCTACCGCTCTGGCGAAAGCTGGGCCGAGGCCCAAACATTGGCCCTAGAACTAGCCCAAGCACCCCAAGCTGCCTATATTCCTCCCTTCGATCATCCGATACTTTGGGAAGGCCATAGCAGTTTGGTCAAGGAATTGGCCGAGCAATTGCCGCAGCCGCCCGATCTCATTTTGCTATCTGTAGGAGGTGGAGGCCTTTTTAAGGGAGTGATGCAGGGCTTGGCGCAGCAGAATTGGTCCACAAAAGTATTGTGTCTAGAGACGAAAGGTACGGCCTCCCTGCATCAATCACTGACTGCGGGTCGACAAATTGAGTTGGCTAAAATTGAGGGCATAGCCAGTAGTTTGGGAGCGAAAAAAGTGGCTCAAGCAGCTTGGGAAGCGGCTCAATCGCCCCAAGTATATAGCCGAATTTTGCCTGATGAACGGGCAGTTTGGGGCGTCCAACAGCTCTTGGCCGAAACAGGGCATTTGACGGAGCCCGCCTGTGGCTTGGTCCGTGCTGCCTTAGAAGAAGATTGGCCCGAAATCCGAGCGGCCAAACATATTTTGGCTATTATTTGTGGTGGAAGAACAATGCCCATAGAACAATTAACATCAAGACTATGATTATTTACAAACCTTCAGGCTCTTTCCTAAGAGACATTCGCCATTTTAAGCGAACCGCGGTTATTCGTCAGCTGATTTCTGCTGTTTTATTTTATGGTTTAGCTGTGGCTGTACTGGCAGCCTTATTTATATGGGCCGATTGGTCCAAATACCTAAAATTAGACGGCCTGAGCAGCATTTTCTCTTTTTTGGGGGTGGTTTTAAGTATCCTTTTGGTCTTTCGGACCAACACGGCCTATGATCGTTGGTGGGAAGGCCGCAAACAATGGGGGGCACTGGTTAATCACAGTAGAAATTTAGCTATTGTAGGCCAAGTTTGCTTTCCCGAAGAGAATAAGCTGCTCCGCCACCGACTAGCCCTGTTAATTAGCAATTTTTGCCTGGCCTTTAAGGAGCATTTGCGAGAGGGGGTGCAACTAGAAGAGCTTATCGAATTGAGCGCTAGGGATCGACAGATTTATGCAAAACAACAGCATTTACCCGCCTATATTTCAGGCCAAATTCAAGCCTTGGTGGTGCAGGCCTATCGTCGCGGCGAAATCCGAGAGCTCGACCAGCTCAATTTTAAACCACATACTCAAGCACTGCTAGATGTTTTGGGCGCCTGCGAACGCATTAAGAAAACCCCTATTCCCTTTTCCTATGAGATCTTCTTGCGGCTCTATATTATTTGCTACGCCCTGATTTTACCCTTTGTGATTTTGCCCAGTTTTGGTTTTTGGGGACTGCCTGTGTTGATGCTGATTCTTTTTGCTTTTTTGGGCCTCGACCTAATGGCTGCAGAGATTCAAGATCCCTTTGGTAAGGATTGTAATGACTTGCCTACAAGCAATATCGCCCATACTATTCGGAAAAATGTCTTTGAAATTTTAGAAGCTAAGCATGAACAAACTATAGTCGCGGCCAATTATAGTAAGTTGTCTTAATAGAAGGTTTTGGGGCTGCCCCTCCCTTTGGTCGGGTCGGGCCATTCCGCAGCTCGCAAGTCTGCTCGGCCCTGCAGCGGCAAAGCCGCTTTGGTCTGCCGCCTTCGGCGGCCCTGCTACAGCCCCTCAGCCTGCGGCGGCTTTGCCGCCTGTTAGAGCTGTACAAGAATGGTATTGCTGCGCAATAATATATGAATGAGGGCTAAAACCCTCATGAATTTAACTTAGAAGGAATCACCAAAAGGCCGAAGCCTAAACCCTCAAGCAAAAAAAGAGGGGGGAGCGGCCCAGCGCTGCGCAGGGGGGGCCGCAGGCCAGACCAAAGCCGCCAAAGGCGGCTGCAGGGCCGAACGAACAGTGAGCCCCGCAGCATAGCGGCGGCCAGCAAGCTGGCCGCGGGCCCCAAAAAAAATAAAAAAAACCACAGCTCTAAACAACTGATAAAAAGCAATTTAAGAGGGGAGTTGAAAATAAATGTAGCTAAAGATGAAAAAACATTTGCGAGATTCAAAAAGGTGCCTTATATTTGCAACGTCGAAAATGATAAGCGGATGTGGTGAAATTGGTAGACACGCTAGACTTAGGATCTAGTGCCGCAAGGTGTGTGGGTTCGAGTCCCTCCATCCGCACCAATTTAAAAAGTGCAAATTCTGAGGGATTTGCGCTTTTTTTTTGTACAAAACCAAAGATCAGGCTTAAATCTATGCCTAGAATTGAGACAACTTCAGTATCTTTGGGCCACTTTTGGGGAAAATCCCTAAAATTATGATTTGATTATTAAGTTATTAAAGACTATACACGATGCCAGTTGCAACGCATACGTTTAATGAGGGGGAGCAGACCGTAGTGCTGCACCTGCAGATTGCCAAGAATGAGTACATGAACTTGGTAGATAAAAAGTTGAAAGAAGTTCGCAAAAACTTCCAACAGCCTGGTTTCCGCCCTGGCAAAGCTCCTATGGGTCTATTGCGTAAAAAGTTTGGAAATGAAATCCTTTGGGACGAAGTAAACAAACTCTTGGACCAAGAAGTGCGCAATTTCATCCAAGAAAAAGAACTAAAGGTATTGGGTAACCCCATGCCTCAAAATAGTCTAGAAACGAACATCAACAAACCTGTAGATGTACAACTAGACATCGAGATTGGTTATATGCCTAAGCAAGAAATTGCTGGCATTAGCGAAGATACTGCTTTTCCTTTCTACAAAGTAGAAATGAGTGAGACAGAACTAGCTGAAGAAATCGAAGCACAGCGCAAGCAGCGTAGCCAAGATCTTAGTGAAGATGCTACGGATATTCAGGATAACGACCTTCTAGAAGTTAAAGTAGTAGCGAACAATGAAGCGGCTTGGACCAATGAGTCGACTATGGTTGCTATGGATAAAGCCACTGCTGATGTACAAGCTCAACTCAAAGCGATTGAGGTAGGTGGAAACATCGTTTGCAAATTGTCTGACTTGGATACGGCCCTAACTGCTGAGCGCCGCATGGGTATGTTCTTCCCTGAAGTAGAAACAGAAGAGGAAGATGTAGAAGTAACTGCAGAAGTACTAAAAGTAAAGCGCCAAGTTCCTCGTGAATTGAATGAAGAATTCTTTGCTGAGCTTTTCCCTGAGGATGAAATCAAAACAGAAGAAGAGTTTAAAGCTAAATTTGCTGAAATGGTAAGTGGTCAATTTGAACCTGCAGCTAAGAGCATCTACTTCCGTTATGTTTATGAGGAGTTGATGGAGAAAAACAACTTTGACCTTCCTGAGAAATTCTTGCGCAAATGGCTAGAAGAAAGCCGTGAAGAAAAGCAAGAAGAAGTAAATGATGATAACTTTGCAGACTTCATGCGTCGTCTACGTTGGTCTTTGATCATCGATCAATTGACTAACGAGCACAATGTAGAAGTAAGCCAACAAGAAGTAGAACATGCTATCCGTATGGCTATTGCTCGTCAGTACAACTTCCAAATTCCTCCTTACCATCCCATCATGGACAGCCAAATCGAGAACTTGATGAAGGATGAAGCTACTGTTCGTCAATTTGGAGAGCAAGTACAAGAACAAAAAGTATTTGACGCACTCTTCCCTCTCTTTGGTAAAGCTGAAGAAACTGTAGATGCCGCCAAGTTTGACGAAATCTACAAAGCTCGCTTTGAGCAAAACGAAGAAGCAACTTCTGAAGAAGAGGTTGTGGAAGAAGTAGAAGCCGAAGACGCAAAATAACTACTGTCACACATATAGGTATTACACCTAAGACAAGAGCAGAGCTACAAAATGTAGTTCTGCTCTTTTTTTAGGTAAATGTTAAATTATATTGACAAAATGTTAATAACCATAGGCATTTATTGCAAAAAGCTAAAAATCAGCGTTTTTTATTTTGAACATTTAAACAATATCTTAATTTTGTAACTGTAGGGACTGCTGTTGCATTTTGGCAGTTTCTATAAAGAAAACAGCTATACTATAAAACAAACTGCTATGCCTACACCGCTTAACAAAAGTTATCACTTTGCAAATGATGAAACGGAGATCCAGTTTCAGTTTAAAGATCTGCGCAAAATCGTTTTAGATCTTCGTGCCCTTAATCATGAATTGAGACAACGAATTGTTCGGCTTCTGTTAGATAATGGCCCCATGACGGTCACACAACTCTATATTAAGTTGCGTATCGAACAATCTGTGGCCTCTCAACATTTAGCCATTCTCCGAAAAGCCAATATTGTTTTAGCAGAAAGAGAAGGCAAATTTATTCATTACCACCTTGATAAAAATCAGCTAGAACGCATTGAAGAATTGCTAGCAGGCCTACAATAAATTCCCTTCCGTCTTTAAAAACCAACGCTATCATGGCAACAACTGTATCTTCTACCGAACAATCAACTAACCATATTGATTTGTACCTTCTTGATCAAGCTAACCAAACTATCAGGGCGCTAGCACACGCACTCCGCCTTGATATTCTGTCTTATATCGACAAGCATCCTCGTACTAATGTTAATAGTATCTATAATGCTTTAGCACTAGAACAATCTATTACTTCTCAGCATCTACGCATTCTCCGCCAAGCGGAACTCGTTAGTTATGAGCGGCAAGGAAAACAGATCCTGTATACCCTTAACTACTCAAAGTTGAATTCGTTACAATCTGCAATCAAAGATTTTTTGAAATAATGGCAATTTAGGGACTGCCAAAAGAAAAAGCTCCTGCGAGATATCTCGCAGGAGCTTTTTTCATTTCTAAAGAAAGGCTACTTAAAAACGCTCTTTAAAATCTAAACGATTTTTGTCCTTCTGATAAATGCTTGTTTTGACAGTACGCTTGCCCGTTTTGCTATCTATCGACTCTTGCTCAAAGCGTAAAAGCTCATTCTGATACGATAAACGACCTTCTAGCTTTTGCCCAAAATCTGCCCCTACTTGTAATAAATAACTCAAGCGCTCCACTTTGGCTCCCGATTTCTTAAAGGAAACTGCATCTACCGTAATCATATTTCCCGATTCCTTTTTGCTCGCATAAAGCAAAACCCAACCCTTTTTTAAGGCAATTTTGCCCAGAGGAAAATAATTGGTCCCTGATGGAACATAAGCAATATCCAATTTTGCCACTTCTGTCGCAGCTAAGGCCTTGGCCGACTGCTCACAAATTTTTGCCAACTGCTCTGCTTCTAAGCTGCCCGAAAGATCTTTAAAATGCCCCAACAAGGCCTCATCTAATTGTGCTGAAAGCCCTAGACTCAACAACATACTCAAAGAAAATAATAGGATTTTTTTCATCTTTACATTTTATATATTAAGCTCACAAAAAAGAAGCCTACTCATAAATCAAATCTACATAAATGGGCAAATGATCACTGAATCCCCCCAAAAACTTTGGACCGCCATAGGTCCGAAACGGTTGCAACCCCATATAAGCTCTATCTTCCTCTAATAAAAAACGAGCCGCAAAAATTTGTGCTCCTAAACTACTTACTCGCAAACGCCCTTTGGCTGTTTCCTGCACCAAAGGCGTAGAAACAACCATATGATCTAAGGTTCCCCAATGCCCTCTAAATTTATGCGAGCCCAATTGCCAGTTCTTGGACAATGCATGCATGTAGTTATACATATCGCCTGGCCCTAAATCTTCCTTTTCGGGCACAGCACGCAAAACTTCGGTCAGAGATATATTCTCGGCCTCATCATTAAAGTCTCCCATCACAGCTATCTTAGCAGCTGGACTCGCATTGTAAATAGAGTCAATTTTGGCCCGAACCAAACCCGCAACATAAACCCGCTTGGGCTCACTTGCCGCCTGTCCCCCTCTTCGAGAAGGCCAGTGATTAACGAAGATGTGTAGACTATCCTTACTCCCCAATACTTTGCCGCAAACATAAAGGACATCCCGTGTTTTGACGGCCGTATCAAATGGAAAAACTACCCGTATGGCCTCGTGACGCAAAACCTCAAATTTATCTGCGCGATAGATAAAGCCTACATCAATTCCTCGCCGATCGGGAGATTCTTCATGCACAATTTTGTATCGAAATTTCTGCAAAGGAGTTAAACTCAACAAATCCTCCAAAACTTTTCGGTTTTCTAGCTCGCAAAACCCCACCATTTCGGGCGGGCCGCCCCAGCCTCCAAGGGCCGTCAATACCTTATAGATATTGCTTAATTTCTGTTTGTAGCGATAATAACTCCAGCCCTTCAGGCCCCTTGGCGTAAACTCATCATCTCGCTTTTTGGGGTCATCTTCTGTGTCAAATAGGTTTTCTACATTGTAGAAAGTCAGGCGAGCCGCCCGCCCCTGTCGAGGTCCATCATCAAAGTTTTTGAGGCCCAATTTCAAGGCGCCTTCTTCGGCCTCTCGTAGAGCGCTGCTGTCTGCCTGAGCAGAAAGTTGCAAAAAACTAGCACAACACCATAGTAAAGCTAGATAATACCGCATTTTCTATAATTTTAAAGTAGACTAATGTATTTTTGATTTGGGGCCTGCGGGCCAAAGGCCCGCCCTTACGCTTCGGGGCTCGCTGTTCGCTCGGCCCTGCGGCGGCAAAGCCGCCTTGGTCTGGCCTTTGGCCCCCCCTGCGCATCAGTAGGCCGCTCAACAACCTTATTTTGCTTTGGGCAAAAAGCTGCGGCCGCTGGGCCGTTAATTGGTCCAGAAAGGCGCGAAGCGCCTTGGCTTAGGGATGGATAGCAGTGGCCCGAAGGGCCAGACCCAGCCGCCTCTGGCGGCGCAGGGCCGAGCAGACCTGCGAGCTGCGACACAGCCCGACCCGCCCGTAGGGAGGGGAAGCCCCAAAAGCAGTCCCCTACCCTAGCTAAATTACACAAATTGCCGGGCTCTGCCTTAGCCCCTATACAATCTTTACCCTTTTTTAATTTGCGCCGCAAAGATGAAAGCTTGGAAACTTCGCTCTTTTAATACCACTACCGCTCAGCAGCTGCAAGAAACGCTGAAAGTGCATCCTGTTTTTTGCCAGTTATTGGTCCAAAGAGGGGTACATAACTTTGAGCAGGCTAAACAGTTTTTTCGGCCCAATTTGGCCGATTTACATGCCCCTCATTTGCTAGCGGGCATGAGTGATGCTTTGGTGCGTTTGGGGCAAGCCTTGGCGCAAGGCGAAAAAACCCTACTTTTTGCTGATTATGATGTCGATGGCTTGTCGGCTTTGCTTATTTTGCATCGCATATTGGATCAAAAGCTGCCTTTAGACTACCTTTTGCCCGATCGATTTGAGCAGGGTTATGGTCTTTCGGTTTATGCTGTAGAATTTGCACAGGCCGTAAATTGTTCGCTCATTATTGCTTTAGATTGTGGTAGCTGCGATCATAAGGCTTTGGCATTGGCCAAAAAACTGGGCATTGATGTTATTATTGTAGACCATCATGAATTGGCTCGTAAACAGCAGCCCAAAGCGGCAGCTTTAATCAATCCCAAGCAAGCAAATTGTACTTATCCCAATCTGGAAATTACTGCTGCAGGTTTGGCCTTTAAGCTAGTTCAAGCCTTAGTAGAGCAAGAAAATTGGCCAGAGGCACAACTTTGGCCACTACTACAGTGGGTAGCCCTCAGTTTGGCGGCTGATCAGGCTAATCTTACTGGAGAAAACCGAATTTTAGCCCATTGTGGGTTACATTTTTTAGAGGAGGAG
>Ga0193958_1000701_pt1 | contig 11702 bp, 10 predicted proteins | sample FB_1_MG_FD_140320 | JGI IMG/M metagenome (GOLD analysis project Ga0193958, IMG submission 140320) | Microbial mat bacterial communities from the Broadkill River, Lewes, Delaware, United States - FB_1_MG | ecosystem: Environmental > Aquatic > Freshwater > River > Microbial mats | place: USA...
AACGTTCAGGAACCGCAAATAACCGATTGCCATGAGGCTTTTCGCATCGCCCATCGACGGTATGGCCACGGGGCGTTTTGAAACGAACCCGATCACCTTCAGATCGGCCTTGGCAAGCCGTATAGGCTTCCGGTGGCGGACCGCCGCCGAGTCCGTTTTGCCGCGGTCGATTCACCCCTTGAGATCCCATATCAGCCCCCCGCCCAGAACTCATGCCACCGCCTATTCCGCTGGGTCCGCCACGCATAAAGCTACGGTCGGGTTCGCCATGGAAACAACGAGGGATAAATGGAAACTGTCCGGTAATAACGTAGTAATAGGAGCCTTGCGGATAATCGGGTGTTACACCAAACCGACCGTTGCACTCATCGAGATCCCCTAAGCCTTTTTGATAGACATAATCTTGCACAAATGAGCCATCGTAGCGGCCTGTCGGCCCGCCATTCCGATTTCCTGATTTAAGCTGAAAACTACTTTTTAGTTTGACCAAAGGAGATTGGGCGTTCTCTGCTTCTCGGTAACCGAATGGACCATAGATGGGGAAACCATCGGCAGCATAACCGATAAGCGCGGGAGCGTTGACGCTTGAAAACTGGTTCAATATGCCTGTTGGCAAGCCATGATAGTGATAGGTGCCATCTGGCTGAACATGCGCATTATTGCGATCAACACCCAAATTAACAGCGCCACCTACGGCTTCGTACTGCCAACCTGAACGTGGATTACGCTGCCAAAACTCAGCCGCACCGGGATCAAAGGGTATACCATTAATCGCGACACCAAACGGCCATAGTCCCAATGCGTAGGTTTGTTGCTTATAAACTGGATTCGCCGGCACTCGATAGGATTTATGCTTACTATTAATACGGTGTGGATTATTTCTATTGGGGAAATTCCCCGTTGCATGATCGGGCTGACCATCTGAACGAATGACACGATAGTCACCTTCAATACTGATACGCGCCGCCGCTTCTGCTGGATTGAGTAGAACTGCTTTTAATTGATCAACCCACGTCGGTGCTTCTGCATCGTAACCAAGCCATTCACTGTCTGCGGCAAGCCTGCTGTCATGAGCAAAGACGGGCAAGCTAAACAAAACGATTAAGCTACTGTATTTAAATCGGTTCATCTTCTCACCCTGCCCATAAATCAGTTTCTAATATCTGCACTATATACTAGGATCATGCAGTCATTAGGGAAGATAATGTAAAGAAATGAAAACACGCGGACTCTCAGTCACGATGAGTATGGGTATCAATTCCGACACAAAACTTTCTGGATTTGAATCGATGTTGTTGGATGCCGACGAAAAGCTTTACCGTGCAAAAGGCAATGGTCGTAATCAAATTGTTATTTAAGGTTTTATATCGGCGCGCTTATCTGTAAAATTTTGTTCTTTTTATCAGTGTATGGAATATAGCAATGGGTCGCGCTTATCAAAACCGTAAAGAGTCAATGGCGAAAACATCGGATGCCAAGGCTAAGGTATACAGCAAATTCAGCCGTGAAATCTATGTTTGTGCTAAATCTGGTGGTATCGAGTTAGATGGTAACTTAGCACTGCTTGGTCTTGTTGAACGGGCCAAAAAAGCGCAAGTTCCGGCTCACGTAATTGATAAGGCACTTGAGAAAGCAAAAGGCGGTGGCGGTGAAGACTTCTCCCCTGCTCGCTATGAAGGCTTTGGTCCTGGTGGCTGTATGGTTATTGTTGATTGCTTAACAGATAACCCTAACCGTACCTTTGGCGATGTTCGTAACTGCTTTACTAAAACCAAATGTAAGATTGGTGGCCAAGGCAGCGTTAGCCATATGTTCGATCACAGTGCGATCTTCGTATTTAACGGTGACGACGAAGATACCATTCTTGAAGTACTCATGATGGAAGACGTGGATGTCACTGACATCGAATGTGAAGACGGAAAAATTACCGTTTTTGCACCACACACTGATTACTTTAAAGCCAAAAAAGCACTCACTGAAAATGTTGAAGGCATCGATCTAGATGTTGATGAAATTCAATTTATTCCTCACAACACATCACCGGTTACCGGCGATGATGTAGAGATGTTCGAGAAATTTATCGACATGCTGAACGATCTCGATGATGTTCAGAATATTTATCATAACGCCGAGCTATAAACTAACTCGCGTTTAAAGAAGCCCTCGCGGAAACGTGAGGGCTTTTTTGTTGGACGTTTTTTGTTAGACCTTTTTTATTAGACAGTTGTTTGTAAAACGTTTTTTTTGTTAGAGCTCTATTGAATCTAAAGCACGTTGAAACAATGTTGATGCCTCAACCACCGCTAAACTAATTCAGCAGAGCTACGTTGCTGCGTTAATTGCCAGCCAGATTCAACATCACATAGCCACAAACTACGGCAATCGCGGCATAAATAGAGTGTACTCACACCAGGAAGTTTACTTATTTCACTGAGTGACTGATGGGGGTGATCGTTTGTTGATAGTGTACTGCATTGACGACAAAGCCTAGGATGATCCATTCCCTTTCCTTACACTTTCTTGATTCCATTCAGGACAAAGATAACAACTAAACGTCACCAATGAATTAGGAAAACTTCTTAATTTTCAGTCTTTTTAAATTTTTTAATAAAACAAACGTTTGATTTTTATAGAAAAAATCCCCATAAAAAAAGCGCTACCCTTAAAAAGAGTAGCGCTCAAAATGATCTTTCAACCTACAGAACCCAATTTCCATTAACTAGCCGAAAGACCACCCATCTAGCAGGATACTAAGATAGATCGAAAATCCAGAAATAAGTTCCTTTACAGCCCAGCTATTTCTATTATCAGATACACATATCATGATCATTAGATTTAATCGTAGAGATTAATGCTAGTCACTGCCAAAATCACATTTAACTTTTACTTCATGCCATTCATTGATTTGAACTTAGCGATCAGATCAACAGGCTGTTTTTTCTTGTTGCTTTTGTTCAGTACAAACACAACCGTTTGGCCTTGAGGGCCCGCTGCAATTTGTGTGAAACGGTAAGGTGCTTCACCAACAAGGCGAACATCTTCCATATCTTCTAGCGTACTGAAGACATACAAACGGCCATCTTCGCCACGCATTTCGCCGTAGAACTCTTCAGCCGCTTCTAGCTTGCCATTGAACATATCGATGCTAGCAATACCTGAAGTCTTCTTTTTATCTTTACCCGTTAAGCCATACACCAATGTTTCACCATGTGGGCCGCCGGCAATAAATACTTTACGGTAAGAGGTTTCACCCACTGTTAAAAATGACTGGTAAGTTTTGTAGTCATCAAAAACATAGTAACGACCTTCATGCATGACTTCGTAAAGATCATCGTTATTAACCTGAGCTGCAGCGGCAGATTTAGTGTCTTCTTGTTTCATCTGATGTGTATGGCAACCAGTTAATGCGATCATCGCACCTGTAACCACAACGCTAGCAATCAGTTTTTTCATGGGACAGCCTCGTTCATTGATGTATAAAATAAACGGGCACTTTACTGCGCAAATATTACAAAAGAATGTCAGTTTGACTCATCCAGCAAACTGAAGGTAATGAAGGTGGTAAAAAGCAGCAGTGATACGATAAAGGGAGGGTAAGGAAATAGTAGTAAAAGTAGGAACACCGCAATCCAAATTAGTTTTGCCTTGCTTCGCTTTGCACGATGTTTCGCAGTAAAAAAACGTCGATAGAAGTGTTCGCTATCAGGTGTCCTATCTTGCATCCAAGTTGGAGCAAGCAACCACAGGTAAAATAGCAGTAAAGATCTAAACACTGAAACCACCGACAACATAACGATAGTTTCAGTATAGATAAAAATAGAATGGCCGTACTAAAAACTAATAGTCAGCCACGCGATAAAGTACCGAGTCGTGATAGCCTGTGGTGATTGGAACCACACCCGACAACTGTTTATTCAATTCAGGGTCACCACTGTCTACAATTAAGGGCCTTCCTTCAAGCGCCTGTAGCTTAGTCTTTGTGGCAATCACGTTGATATTTTTCTTACCAATTCGCTTAAGCAAAGTAGGGCTTAATTGCTGATTACCACGGCCAATGATATGCCCTTGACCACCAATTAACGTAATCACTAATTGGCAATCATGACCTTGTGTTAAATCTAACAGTTGTTGCGCAGTACAATCAGACGCTATCAACTGACTGTCTTTAATAAGGTCAACGCCAAGTAAGGTATTATCTAACCCTAGCTGTTCCATAACCCCCGCAACCGTTGAACCAGATCCCATTATGTAAAGCGTATCCGGGTCCATCCGCTCAATAATATCGGCGGCGATATCATCCAGAACAAGCTCTTCAGATTCTTTAGCCCCGTTTTTCACATGCTGCAGATAACGATGCTCTTGAGGCACCAGTAGCTCGCCGTAATATTTAGCACGCACTCGCCCTTCCCTAAAAGCAACCTCATCGATGTCACGCACTTCTTGGTCGCCTAGGGTGACCAGCTCGCCACGCACTAACATAGCAATAATTTCACCCGCCGCTTTCGGTGTAACCGCGTAAACGCCCGAGTGAATTTTCACGCCTGCAGGAACCCCTAACACAGGTACTTCCTCTGCAATCGCTTCGCATATATTCCTAGCGGTGCCATCGCCACCGGCAAACAGAATGATATCAACGCCTTCCGCAACCAATAGCTTTGCGGCAGTGATCGTATCCTCTGCTGAGGTATGGCCACTCTCTATGTCACCAACGATTCGTGGTTTAAACCCCGCTTGAGTAGCAACATCAGCCCCCATTTCTGCAGGATAGGTTATTAGCTCCAGCGCTAATCCTTGAAGAACCTCCAGTGCTTGAAGCGTACGCATGCCCGCTTTAGGTTCAGCCCCTAAAGCGATCGCTTGTTGTGCAGTCTCTTCGCCATCACTTCCCTTTAGGGCAACACTGCCACCTACTCCCGCCAATGGATTTACTATAAGGCCAAGTTTAAACACCTAAAATCTCCAAATTACCGGTTTCAATTAAAAACTGCTGGTATACAAATCCAGCAAGGATCAAATGTGTATCATCATCCATATCTAAAAACTCAAGCCCGTGACTTACCACCGTCGTAACGCCCCCTTCAACAGGCTGAACACTTCTGATTAACACTGGCGTCAATACAACTTGATCGATACCCGCCACCGAAAACCGTGTCGTGACAAATAACTTATCCCCTTGTTTGCCCAAGGGAAGTGCCGCATCAATACAAGCACCGTTAATACTGATATCGGTACACATGGCACTGATAGGCCAGTCATGTCTAAGCCCTGTATCAGGCTCATACTCATCTACAGAGACTAATAAGTTCACAGGGACTCGCGTATGACTACGAATACGGCGAATTTCAGTTTTCTTCGGGTACTCTAAATGCCAATAAGCAAAAGGCGATGACTGAATTTTTAAAATTCGGGCACTAAAAGCACAGATAAAATTGCCACTCATAAGGCGAACTGTCACTTGAGCGCCAGCATTAACCGACGAATGCTTTGGCGCTGACACCATCATGCTACCGTTTTCACGGTACCCCAATAGCTGAACAGAGTAGCGACCACGGGGAGCGCGAGTTTCAATCTGTACCTTTTCGCCTATACGGGGATTAAGTTCTGATAATGTGCGTGATGAATCTAATGCTTCAAGTGCTTTTGTCATTAAAGGTACTATTTAGTCTTCTTATTTATTAGTCTTCTTATTGAGTGTTCTTGCTATCTATTAAGCGAGGCCAAGATACAAAGCATAAGTGATTTAGTGCTTGGCTGCGACTTTAAATCCAATCGATGACAACTGCTCTGGTCTGTCAGATCCTGTCACGGTTAACGATGAGAATTCACGTCGCACTCGATACTGCTTACGTAATTGATCAAACGCTTGTTTTTGCTCTCTTTCAGGTAGCGATAACGTCTCTCTTAGCATGTAATCATCAATGCGTGGATCATAAACTTTTTGCATTAATTCCAATACCGTTAAGTCGCCCTGCTCAACACTCGCCAATTCAGATTCTGGAAGGAAGTCATCCAAAGCGTCGTCACAACCTTGGCCTAAATGCTTACATAACGCCTCATACAGCATAAAAGTACCGCGAACTTTACCGTCAAAGCTATAGCCCGCTATATGAGGAGATACGATGGCACAGCGCTCAGCTAAAGCAGCGCTAACACGTGGTTCGTGTTCCCAAACATCCAGAATAAAAGTCAGATCAGCACGCTGCTGTCCGACCTCTAACAGTGCTTGGTTATCAATCACCGGGCCACGTCCCGCATTAATAATAATCGCATCCTGCTTGAGCCTACCCAGCTCATCTTCACCCAGAAGATGATGAGTTAAATGCTCTCCCTCTTTCGTTAACGGTGTATGCACGCAAATAACATCAGCCTGAGTTAATATCTCCGCTAAACCGACAAAGCCATTTTCCTGCTCTGCTCTAGGGGGATCATTAAGCAAGACGTTATACCCTAGCGCTTGAAGTCTTCGTTGCAGGCGACCTCCGACATTACCAACACCAATAATACCGAAAGTCCGATCTTTCGGTTCAAAGCTCTGATGCTCGGCCACTAAAAAAAGGCTACTCAAAACGTATTCAACAACCGCATCTGCGTTACAGCCTGGCGCGTTACTAAAAGCGATCTCGTGGTTGTGCAGATAAGTCTGGTCTATATGGTCCGTACCTATAGTCGCGGTTCCAACAAACTGCACCGGCGTATCAGCTAACAGTTCCCGATTCACTTGTGTAATAGAGCGCACTAGCAATACGTCAGCCTCTTTCAGATCATCAGCTGAAAGCTCCCGTCCGGGCAAAAGCGTTACCTCTCCAAATCGGGAAAAGATAGCCTCAACTTGAGGCATATTTTCATCGGCAACAATCTTCAGTTTTCTATTCGACAATTTATCGTTCTCCGGACTTTACAAATAGGCTCAGATCAGGCTCAATTCGCGGCTTTAGTGAAAATCTGTGGCGATACGGCCACCCGTAATAATTGGACTCTGTAACTTGATATCTCGTTGGCAAAAACATCAGGAATATTACATCATCAGGATGTATCAAGACCTGGTGGGTGATTGGATTGTAACCCAAAGCTGGGGAAGCAACGCCGATGACAAAAAAGCCTGTAACCAAACAGTGAGCACATCATATCAAGATGCTCGCCTTGTCGTCAGAGAAATTCGCAAAGAACTTAAAGCAAAAGGCTTTAGGCACGTCGCCCGCAAAGAGACTCAACTTGGTTTTGAGTTTAGCCATAGCCTATGCCAAAGCGCAGAAGCCCAGTAATAAAGATCTTCCTCCCTCAAAAATCTTATGCATCTCAGCAGCACAATTTCATTTGCAATACTAAAGTACAAGATTTCCCCATATTACCTAATGCTATATTGCTTCTAAGCCTTCTCAAGGGTGAAACCTATCCCTTCAATAACAATAAGATACTAGGAAAGTAAATGAACGGATCACTGTCTGGTTTTTACTTTAAAAGCTTTATCGCTGCTGTCGTTGTTACCGCTCTTGCATTAGCCGGCGCTTTTTTTCTAGGGGCTGATACCACCAGCCTAGCCATTCTCGCTGCGGCAGCTCTATTAGCCTCGATTATTTCACTCTTCGTTTTACACAAGTCATTACTAAGCCGTATGCAAGACGAAGTACGAATGGTCAACGCATCAGATATCGAAAACCTAGAAGTTCTTCCAAAACTTTTTGGGGACGTGTTCAGTAAACAAAAAGCAAACGATGATATTAGTGGGAAGCTATCATCAAGCTCGAACGCAAATGCCATTGCAGCGGCCGAAGTATCCTTCTCTGCGGACACCTTAAAAACCAAGCTTGATAACCAAGTTAAAGAAGTATCGCAGATCGCACAAAACTCTGAAGAGATGACTATCACCGTTCAGGAATCTGAACAACAAGCAGAAATCGCAGCTGAGATGGCCATCCAAGCTAAAAACACCGGTGCCGAAGGCCAGCAAGCATTAACCGAAGCGATGGGCAATATACGAGAGCTAAACTCTCAAGCCGCTGAGACCTTGGTACTGATAGAACAACTGAATGAAAAATCATTAAAAATCCAAGACGTCACAAAAGTTATTGAAGAGATTGCAGAACAAACCAACCTTCTAGCGCTTAACGCCGCCATCGAAGCGGCACGCGCAGGTGATCATGGCCGAGGCTTCGCCGTCGTCGCAGATGAAGTACGACAACTCGCCTCCCGTACGGCCAGCGCCACAGGTGAGGTAGAAACGATTGTCGATGAGATTCGAGCTGAAACACAACAAGTAGTATCACGCATCCAAACATTGTCGGGCGATGTCGAGAGTGGTACCTCCGCAATGGAAACCATCAGCGAGCAGCTCGGTGGTATTTCAGAACAATCTTCCGCGGTTGAACAGCAGATCTCAACCATTGCAGAAGGCGCACGCAACAATCGTCAAAACTTGGAGGTCATCTTCAATTCTCTACAAACGGTCCGCCAAGAACTAGAAGAAAGCGATAACGAAGTAAGCCAGCTGGCTAATCAAGCGTCAGCATTAATGGAAGCTGCTGAACAATCGACGTCGATTCTAGCGACATCATCCGATCAGAATTTTCACCAACAGTTTTTCCATATCGCTCAGGAAGCAGCAAATCAGATATCAAATGCCTTTGAACAAGCGATCAGCAGTGGTCAGATTACACAGGCCGCGCTTTTTGATCGCAACTACATCCCTGTTGAAGGGACAAACCCGCAGAAATACACCACTCAGTACGATAAATTTACAGATAAGGTACTGACCGGCATACAAGAGCCGACGCTAAATAACTACAGTAAGTTGATCTATGCCATCGTGGTTGATAACAACGGTTTTGTTCCTACGCATAATAATCAATTCGCCCACCCTCTTTCAGGGGACTATGAAGTCGATCTGGTTAAAAGTCGTAGTAAACGGCTCTTTAACGACCGTACCGGGGCCCGATGCGGTTCGAATCGTGAAACCATGCTGCTACAAACTTATAAGCGTGATACCGGTGAGATCATGCACGATCTATCGGTACCTGTATACGTTAATGGTCAACATTGGGGTGGCTTACGCATCGGCTACTTGCCCGATTCCAACTAAACCCATTCAGATCAAAAAAACCGCTGCTAGCACCCTGCTACAGCGGTTTTTTAGTTTTAGAGCAGTTCCATTATTAAGGTAAACCCTTATAATCCATTAATATATTAATAGATTCGGGAAACCAGCCCGACATCGGAAAAGAACAAAGCGACAGGATATACGATGAGCAAATTTACATATGCAGAGATGCCAAACAAAGACGGTTTTTTTGGTGAGTTTGGCGGCCAGGAAATTCCACCTGAACTAAAACAGATCATGGATGAGATCAACGATGCATATGAGGAGATCCGTCAAAAGCCCGAGTTCCAGCAAGAATTAGATATGCTGTTTGCTGACTATGTTGGCCGCCCAAGCCCTATCTATCATGCCAAACGTTTAAGCGACAAATTAGGTGGCGCGCAGATCTACTTAAAGCGCGAAGACCTTAACCACACCGGTGCACACAAAATTAACCACTGCCTTGGTGAAGCCCTACTTGCAAAGTATATGGGTAAAACCAAAGTAATTGCCGAAACAGGTGCAGGCCAGCATGGTGTAGCACTCGCAACCGCGTGCGCACTCGTAGGCATTCCTTGCGAAATTCATATGGGCCAAGTGGATATAGAGAAAGAGCATCCAAATGTCACCAAAATGAGAATTTTGGGCTGTAAGCTTGTGCCGGTTACACGCGGTACCGCTACATTAAAAGATGCCGTAGACAGCGCCTTTGAAGAATACCTAAAAGATCCGGTCAACTTCATCTATGCAATTGGCTCCGTGGTAGGCCCACACCCATTCCCTAAAATGGTACGAGACTTCCAAAGCATTATCGGAGCAGAAGCACACGAACAGTTCCAAGCCAAAACAGGCAACCTACCAAACTACGTTACCGCTTGTGTAGGTGGTGGTTCAAATGCAATGGGTATGTTTACTGCTTTCCTTAACGATGAAAACGTTAATATCGTTGGCGTTGAACCTGCCGGTAAAGGATTAGATACCCCAGACCACTCAGCAACACTTACGCTAGGAAAACCGGGTATGATCCACGGTATGAAATGCTACGTGCTTGAAGATGAAAATGGTGAACCATTACCTGTTCACTCTATCGCTTCAGGCTTGGATTACCCTGGCGTTGGCCCGCAGCACAGCTACCTTAAAGATTTAGGCCGTGTTGAATACGATACGGCATCCGATGAAGAATGCTTAAATGCATTCATGGAACTCTCTCGTGTAGAAGGCATTATCCCTGCGCTTGAAAGCTCTCATGCTGTTGCATGGGCGATGCGTAAAGCCGCTACTCTATCAAAAGACCAAACCATCTTGGTTAATCTATCCGGCCGAGGCGACAAAGACGCCGATTACGTTGCGGATAAGCTTGGTTTATAGAGAAAAAGATAAAGGCTAAATTTATTAATTTAGCCTTTTTTCCTTATAGCGCCCTTCTAAGGCGGTCTCACTAATTACTGTGCTTCAACACTGATCCTAAAATTCTGTTTAGATCACGCAGTGAGTTACAGGTCTCGACATGGGAGCAATAGGGCGCATATTTTTCCATGATTGAGTCAGCTCGATTCCAACTGAATTCACCTTCCGGGTTTAACCAGATAACCCGTTGGCTACGACGATATACTTCCTCCCAAATAGATACATTGCCGTCTTCATTGTTGTTTCGGGCATCGCCTAACATAATAACTGTGGTGCGCTGATCAATATCCGACAAAGCCATCTCATTAAAGTCTTCTAACGCCTTGCCGTAATCTGTCCGCATATTTGCCCACTTACTCAGAATTTCAGCTAAGGCAATATCCATCTCTTGTTTTTCGAACAGCTCGGTCACTTCTGCCATGCGAGATGAAAAGACGAATGAGCGCACTCGCGGCAATACATCTTGCAAGCTGTAGAGAAAGAGCATTAAAAAACGCGCCACCTCGCTCACCGACCCACTGACATCACATAGCACCATCACTTTAGATCGCTCAACCCGTGTGGACTTCCATTTGGTGTGAAACAAAAATCCATCATAAGCAGCATTGGCAGCAATCGTTCTTCTGACATCTAGCAAGCCGCGCTTAGTTACCCTCCGCCTTCGACTGTGCATACTCGCCAACTGTTTGGCCGCCTTGCGGACTAACTCACCCATTAACTTATAGTTACGATGATCAATACTGGTTAAGTTAACTCGTTGTAGATTACTTTGGCGCAGTTGTTGGGATACATTTTGATTAAACAGTAGATGTTGCTGCTCAACATAGTCTCGTACGGCTTGTTGCAATGAAGACCTTCGTTGCCTTAATAGCTGAACCAGCGCACGTTGTTCATCTCTCTCTTCCATCGCTGCCAGCTCTAGTTGCAGTTGGCTATCACCTAATGCCTGCATCACCTTAAAAGCCATCATCGATATTTGAGTAGAAAACGAAATATCTTGCGCGCCTGCAGCTCCTGCGGCCTCAGCAATCATCATCTGTAAAGCCGACGTATCAGCACTCATCAATTGCTGCGCTAAGGGTGACTCCATAGGTTCAAGAAGATCAGACGTAGTACCTTCCGTTTCTGTAGTTTCTGTAGCCCCCCTCTCTACTTCACCTGCTTTAGTAACCGATAAAACATCTTCTTTCTCGGCAAAGCGGAAATTTCCTTGGTGATTAAA
>Ga0193958_1000702_pt1 | contig 11700 bp, 1 predicted proteins | sample FB_1_MG_FD_140320 | JGI IMG/M metagenome (GOLD analysis project Ga0193958, IMG submission 140320) | Microbial mat bacterial communities from the Broadkill River, Lewes, Delaware, United States - FB_1_MG | ecosystem: Environmental > Aquatic > Freshwater > River > Microbial mats | place: USA...
ATAGGTAGCAGGTCTATCGTAGCCTGACTTAGAGCGGAACTGCGCACCCACCTCAACTTTGACAGTACCTGCATCAATGGCCTCAACATATTGCGCCATATCCACATCCTGTGTGGCATGAGCAAATATTTGTGGCTGATCACATGCACCTAGCTGGAAGAAAGACTCACCAAACTTGGCATCCACAGTCACCCGATTACAGTTTGTACGGTTAACTGCAGCGATCTCGCCCGTAACCATATTCCAGTGCTTGGTTCCTTCCTCAGCAGAAGGATTCTTCAGTAAGTTTGAAGAAACAGTATCACTGTCATCACCATAGTTTTTATAGCCGCCAGGCATAACCTTAGTACCCATCCCTGGCATGACCATATCTCGGTACCAAGTATCACCTTGCCAGTACCAGAAACGACCGTGATGATCTTTCGGATAGCGGGTTTGTGACTTATAAGTATTACTTAATGAGTCCTTAGCCCCTCGTGTTCCATTAAAGTTTGTCGCATAACGGTTGTTGTACCCCCAATTGCGGAAGGCACCCGCCACAGGGTCCATCGTGGTATGACAGACTAAGCAGTTAGGGTTTTCCATGGTTGGAACAAGGAAATCACCATTACTACTATCATCAATTGGACGCTGTGCTAAGGCTTCAATATCCACCCCTAAGAACTGTTTAAACAGTTTGGCAGAGCGATGACGATTACGGTTAGTGGCCGTTGTTGGGAAACGAGACAACCACGCATTCATCGTTAGCACCCCTGCATGTGGGAATGCCTTCTCTTCAAAACGTGCAGATAACTGATCAATCCGTGCCTTATGAAGTTCACTGTGATCCGTCTCATCCACAACACCGCCATCCAATGACTGTGCTCCTAGTGCCTTAATCAATGGTGCTGTTAGCACCGTATAATCTGCGGTCACAATCTCCGTCCAAGGGCGATCCTCATTCAAGATATGTTGCATCAGATAAATAGGCTCTAAGCGAACCGATGCACTTAGTGCATTACGCTCGCGGTTCGGCAAATCACTCAAGTTAGGGAAGTCTATTGCATTAAGACCAAAGCCATCACCAATATTCTTCGCACCCTGACTTAAGAAAGTCTCATGACCTGCACGATACGCAAACTTATCCAACGCACTGGGTACGGATAACATGGTGCCTAAGGTTTGACGGAAGTTTTCCTCTGAGTCAGCAGCCTGTAGCTCTTCCTGCGTTGGCAAGCGGCCTAATAACAGTAGCGCTGACTTACGCAGTGTTGAGGGGTAATCCAGTAACTCAACACCAGTGGGTGAAGCACTATCGGTACTTAGTACTGCCCCCACCATGTCACTACTCACGGATTTTTGACCGGAGATATCCACCGCAACTACCGAGTACTGATAATTGCCAATAGATAAGCCTGTATCAGTGAAGGTGTTAAAACGTGTTGTGCCAACTAATACACCATCTCGATAGATTTCGTAGTAGTCCACACCCCAGTCATCATCAGAATCCATCCATGTCAAGGTAATGCTATCGGTGGTATAGGCTGCCACACTCACCGCATCCGGTACTTCCGGTGCGGCTGAATCTGCGGATACACCAGCATAAAACGCGGCCAAGGCCTTGATACCAGCTTCACCTTGCGCTTGATACACGGACTCAATGTTCTGCATCATTTCTTTGGAGGCTGCTTGGCTCTTACCTTGAGCATAATCCAATAAGGTGCTTTCAAGATAAGGCATCCACTGTCCGGCTAAACGTGCTCCGGTCCACATGTCACTGCGGCCATTGGAATTATGACAGCTTGCGCAGTTCTCCAAGTGTAGCTTCTCACCTTGCGCAGATAGGCTTGCTTCCACCACTTGCTGATTCGCAAGATAAGGCTGCTTTGCAAAGGCTTGCGCCATTCTTGACACTTCATCACTGCTGTAGCCTTTGGCAATACGATCCATCACCGTTGAGGCGCGTTTACCCGTTTGGTAATCCTTCATCACAGACTCAAGGTAGGCACTTTTCATACCGGAAATCGTCGGTGTTGCAGGCCCCATACTTTGGCCAAAGGTACCATGACAGCTTGCACAGTTATTAATCAGTGAATCCGTCAGAACCTTGGAGGTATGAACAGGTGTATCTGTACTGCATGAATCTGGTGAAGCCAATTCACTTAGCACCTTATCCATCGCAGTCCATTGTTCACTGCCTTCTGGCATCAATGCACCACCACCGTGATACATCTTGCCACTTAGGCGATCCAAAATTGCAGACTTCTCAACTTGCTGAATTAAGGTATTCAATGATTGCAGGTTACGTTCATCCGCTGCCTCATCATTTGACAGAATCAAGCGTGTTCCAGCCGCAATACCCCCAGCGTTATGACAGCTTACACAGCTAGTTGCCATAGCACTGGCCAGCTGTGCTTTGAAGGTATCTTGTGTGGATTGGCATACCTCACCTAGACTCACTTCTACCGCATTACTCAGCAATGATGCATTACCCGCCGCATCCAGTGCTTTAACTTCATAGCGATATTGATAGCCTGTCTTCACCTGAGTATCGGTGTATTGGGTAGTCGTTGCAGTGGCCAATAAACGCCCATCACGTAATACACGGTAAGCGGCAACTGCTTTGTTATCAGCAGCGGCTTGCCAACTTAAACTGACAGAACTGCTAGTAGAAGCGGTCGCCACCAATGATGCAGGCGCGCTAGGTGCTGTGGTATCACCACTGGTCATGTCAACCGTACTGCTGGCAGCAGACTCATTACCAGCACTATCAATTGCTACCACATGGTACTGATAGCTCACATTTTCTTCAGCACTCGTATCAACAAAATGCGTCTGATCTGTGGTGCCAATGCGCTTACCGTTGCGTATTACCGCATACTTAGCTACAGACACATTGTCATTTGCCGCACCCCACTTCAGTGCAACCTGACCATTAGCCAATAACTCTGCACTCACACTACCAGGTACTGTTGGACTAGTACTGTCTTTTGTCACAACTGTTAGCGTATCTGATGCGACAGAGCGATTGCCCGCTGCATCTAACGCAATGACTTGATAGTGGTGTTGAGTATGGCTTTCAAGGCCCTCATCCACACGACCATTACCCAATACATAGCCGGCCTCTTTACCATCACGCATCAATAAATAACGTGTGACTGCAACATTATCGCTTGATGCATCCCAAACCAGTGACACACTATTTGAAGTGACATTATCAACCCGCAATGATTGAGGTGTGGTTGGCTGCTCTGTATCAGGGATGGCAACATCTAGCGTGGCAGCCTCAGACTCTTGGCCACCTGCCCAACGTGCCATGACCGCATAACGATGTGTTTTTGGTACAACAACAGTGTTATCGGTAAAGCTACCTTGAGTCACGGTTGCGACTTCTTTACCGTCTCGTAAGATACGATAATCTTTCACAAGTGCATCCGTTTGCCAATTTAGCACAGCACGGTTTTGTAATACTTCAGCAGCCACAAGAGCAGCGGGCTTTTTAGGCTTGCCTGCCTGCTCTAGTTTCCAGTTAAGCCTTGCAACTGCACTTCCTGAATATTCAAAGTACTCTGCTTTTACAACATGTCTACCGGCTGCAACGACTAAACGGGGTTGATAGTTTGTCACACCTTGGCGCTTCCACTGATCGACCACCAACTGATCATCTAGCCATAAACGGAAACCATCATCAGTGTGTACATTAAATGTGTACTCACCTTCAACAAAGTCAAAGGCACCTTGCCAACGAGTTGAGAAACGATCTTTAGGTACATGACTATCAGCATAGGGCTTACCACTACCCCAATCAAAGTCAATCGCCTTATCAAAGCGTGTATCAATCAGCTGATCTGATTTTAGCTCTGTGTTTTTATAAAATGCAGCGCAGAACTTGCCAGTTGGAATCTGCTCACAATCCGCTGTCTGCTCCCACCACACTTTTGCCCTAGCATCACCGCCATACTCACGGTATTCCACCTCAACCGTGTGCGCTCCTTTACTAACACGGTGTAACTGGCGTAGTTTTCCATAGTAGGGCCACTTACGCTGCCAACCATCAACCACTAGCTCGCCATCAATCTTAATCCGTACACCATCATCAATATCGGTGAGGAATCGGTACAGGCCACCTTCAAAGTTAAAGACACCTTTCCAACGTGCAGAAAAGTTATCGTTATTTACATATTCACTGGGCGACCCTTTGAGCCAGTCAAAGTCAATTTTGTCACTTAACTGGTTATCAACCGCAAGACCTTCTAAGTTACGGTTATTGAAAAACTCACCACAGAATTTCCCCTCAGGCGTTGTGTCACAAGACACCGCAGGCTCCCACCAAACTTTCGCCTTCGCAGCACCCCAGTCTTCTCGATACTCTACTTCAACGGTATGAGGGCCTTTTTCAAGACTATGAAGCTGACGCAGTTTTCCATAGTAAGGCCACTTACGTTGCCAACCATCAACGACTAGTTCACCATCAACCTTAATGCGTACACCATCATCGACATCGGTAAAGAATCGATACGTGCCACCTTCAAAGTTAAAGATACCTTTCCAACGAGCTGAGAACTTATCACGATTCACATAAGCGTTTGGTGCAACTGTCCCCCAGTCAAAGTCAATCTTGTCACTTAACTGGCTGTCTACCAACTGCCCACTGAGCGTGCGATTATTAAAGAACTCACCACAGAATTTATTTTCAGGAGTCGTCTCACACGAAATCACAGGCTCCCAACTCAAGCTAGCCGCTGCACGTCCGCCTCCCTCATAGGACTCCATTACAATGTCATGTTGACCTGCTTCTAACTCAAGCACATGATAGTTATTTCGGTTATTGGTATAGCGCCATTGATCAATGACTTTTTTCCCATCGATAAACAAGCGCACACCATCATCAGCTGCACTGGTAAAGCGATACAGTCCTTTCTCAAAGCGATATTTACCTTTCCAGCGCGCAGAAAAGTTATCTTTCCAGACCATTTCATGAGGCTTATTGCCTCCCCAGTCATGATCAATTTTCTCTACTTTTTGTACAACGACGGGATCTTTTGCAAGTGTCCGATTGGAGAATAACTCAAGGCAGAAGGCGTCTTCTGGTGTCGCACTACACTCCGCAACCAATTTCCAATTTAATGCAATTTTAGCAGCACCCCAAAGCTCACGATATTCCACGCGAACCGTATGTTCACCGGCACTAATCCAAGGTGTTGACTGTACTTTCCCAGAGAAGGCATGGTTTCTGCTCCACTGGCCAATCACCAGCTGATCACCTACCCACACTCGCACACCATCATCAATGTCGCCAGAGAATTGGTAGTAGCCTTCCTCAAAGGTAAACTTACCTAACCAACGTGCAGAGTACTTATCTTTCTTAACACCGTGTAATGGATTACCCATTTCCCAGTCAAAGTTAATCGTATCACTCCGCTCCGTGCGTACTGCTGCGCCTGTTAAGGTCGTGTTATTGAAATAACTACCGCAGAATGCATTGCTTGGAATACCTTCACAATCATGGCGCTGCACCCAGTACAGTTTAGCCCGAGCATTGTTATAACCCTCGACATACTCCACTTTGATGTGATGCGTTCCTGCAGTATCAAATGTCAGGTCATGGTAAAGCTCTTTATAGCCATTGTATTTAGGCTGATCAATGATCAACTTACCATCAACCCACACTTTAATCAGGTCATCACCTGCAGGGCTAATAAAACGATAGCCGCCCTTCTCAAGTTCAAAGTTACCTTGCCAACGAATAGAGAATGAGTCTTTTGCTAAGCGATCAGGTGCTGGAGATTGTTTGCCCCAATCAAAGTTAATGGACTTATCCTTTTTAGCCAGTACTGGCAGACCGGTATGTGACTTATTATTAAAGTACTCACCACAGAACTCACCCGTTGGTACTGTCTCACAAAACTCCGCCTTACCCCATTTTAACTGGGCCTTGGCATAGCCACCCCACTCACGATACTCCACTGTTACCCGCTGCTTACCCGCTGGCAGTGTCATCTCGGCATGGTATTGGCCGCCTCGTTTCCAAGAATCAATAATTGGCGTCTCTGAGTCACCGACCCAAACACGAATTCCATCATCGCTGCTTGTATCAAAGTTATATTGGCCCGCTTCAAAATCAAAATCCCCGACCCAGCGTGCAGTAAAACGATCTTTGGGTAGAGTCTCTGGATCTGGTGATTCAACACCCCAGTGAAAATCTAGGTCCTTAGAAACCTGATGGAAAACAGGTAACCCTTTTAGCTCTGTACTGTCAAAAAACTCACCACAGAATTTATTTTCAGGGACACTCTTACAAGGCGATGCCTTGCTCCATTTCACCTGTGCTCTTGCACCATATCGAGCTTCACGATACTCAACCATGACGCGCTTTTGCCCCTTTGATGACAGCTTAAACTGCTCAACAAAGTGACCGCCTCGGTGCCAAGAGTCAAATACCTTCTCACCATCAACCCAAATGCGCATTCCATCATCGGTGCTAATTTTTAAGTTGTAATCCCCTTTTTCAAAGGCGAAATCACCTATCCAACGGGTAGAGAAGTTATCCTTAGGCAAGCTCGCATCAGGTGCCTCTCCTCCCCAATAAAAATCAACCGCTTCATCTTGGCGAATCAGCTTAGGCGTACCAAGAAGGCTATGATTATCATAGTACTCCGCACAAAATGCATTGCTTGGAATGACACTGCACGCCTTATCAGCTCGGCTCCACGTCAATGCTGCAGAGGCCTGCCCACCGCCCTCAAAATACTCCATTTTGACAATATGCTGACCTTCTGTAAGGCGAACACCGGCAGGGCGTGCAGTAGCACTCTGGCCACGCCAGTGGTCCACCACTAACTGACCATCAACCCAAACTCTTACACCATCATCAGTCGTCGGGGTGAACGTGTAACTACCCTCTTCAAAGAAGAAACGACCTGTCCAGCGTGCAGAGAAGTTGTTTTTTACAAAACCTGTAAATGGCGCACCGCCTGCCCAATCAAAGTCGATTTGATTACTTTGCTGGATTTTGGCAGGTGTACCTGTGAGTGACCGGTTCTCGAAATACTCACCGCAAAATGCATTATCAGGAATGACCGAGCAGTCACTGCGCTGCTTTAGCCATGATAATTTAAAGAAATTCCCTGCCACAGGTTGTAGTTCAACACGTACCTGATGGGTACCTGCCGCAATCTGTTTTGCAATCACTTGATTGCCACGCAGCAAACCACTGTGAATTAGCTCATTATCCAACCAAATATTGAGCGCACCATCACCTTGTTGAATCGCAAACTCGTAGACCCCAGCATCACTACTAAACGTCTGATCCCAGCGCATCACAACACGACTACGATCCACACCCTCTGGAAACTCAAACTGATCAGCATTAAACTGTAAGCCATGCTTAGAGGGCTGGAGTACTGGCTTAGCCGCTGCAATAGGCTCGCCATTTTCATCCAGCATCACCAAACATGCAGCTGTTGCAGTCGGTACACAAACAGACGGTACTGGTGTCAGAGATAGCTTAACCGCTGCCTCATCAGCAATATCATAATATTCCAACTGCACACGGTGGGCGCCTGCGCTCAGTGAGACTGATTTTGTCAGGGTTTGTGTAGCATTGCTTGTCTCACCCTCAGTATTGAGAATGAGCTCACCATCCACCCACACACGTACTTGATCATCCGCTTCAATATCAAAGCGATACTCGCCCCCTTCCACATTAATGCCGGTGGCATAACGCACAGAGAAGTCATCAGCTGTTGCAAGACCCGCATCAGCACCACCGACTCCCCAATCACGTTCAAATAAGATCTGTGTGCCAGCACCATCGAGGTTACGGATCTGCTCATCTTCCAACATCACCGCCGCTTGACTGCTCTGATGAACCTGGCCGGGGAACACCGCATAACATTGCTCGTTCACCGCCAATGTATGTAAGCAGCTGGAAATATCCGCAGGTTCAGTTGCTGCCTTTAGCCAAAGACCACTGTCTGCCATTTCCGAGGACTCTGCAGACACCTCAGCATTAGGTAAGGTGAGTACCTGTCCTGCGATCGCAAACTTAGCGGGGTAGCTTTGAATCAGCATCGACTCAATCGAATCACCCTCAGCCAGTGCTGGTGTCAAACGCCATAAAGCACCGTCTTCGGTGCGTCCTTTGGTGAGGATAAAGTGCTTTGAGAGCAGGCTTTGATTATCCAATAAAGCGGTCACTTTACCCGACCCGACGCGTGCAGATAGCTCTGCAATGGTGCGACTCAGCACGCTCTCTTTTGTGGTATCTGCTGTCCCATTAAGATAGACAAACTGCCCCGCAGCACTCAAGCCGGCATGCAATACCAGCTCCTGAAACCAGTGGCTGTTAGCGGGTTCCGGAATACTCTGCTCCGTAATAAAGGGGTAAACCGGCTGATCTGAGGCCAGCGACAAGCTGCGCACTGTATCCACTGATTCGCGCAGTGTTTTAAAGTCAGCTACTTCAGGCAGCTGCTTCGCCGGTGAGGTACCCACCACAGCCCCTTGCGTATCTGCAAAGTGCGTGCGGCTGTGTGTGCTCGTAAAGTGCGTGTCTTGTGTAAAATAGTCCTGCGCCATCACTTGCGCATCAGGGAAGTACTGCTGAATCGGCTGATAAAAAGCAGTCTTCAAATATGCCGCCATACGCTGCTTCATGACAGCATCCCAACGCTGGCGTTGGGGTAAGCTGACCTCATCCGTTTCTAACAACACTGACAAATCAGAGAAGCCTAAAGCGGCGGCAATTTCTGTAAAACGGGGATCAGCTTCAATTGCGGCAAGGTAGCTCTCCGCACTGTCAATACTGGTCGCGGTACGCAAAATATTCGCAACAGAAAAGTCTAAACCTTGATAGCTCAGTGCCGCTAAATCCAGCTGCGCCTGATCCGCTTCGGCATATTGCTGGAAAAAACGCTGCACTCGATCAGCAATCGTTGCAATAGCGCTGTCCAACCAAATGCCTTGATCGGGTAAGATTTCACCATTTTCACCCAACACAGCCAGCGGCTTACCTTGCGCACTCTTCGCCAAGACTTCCTGATTCATCACTGATAAAAAGTCAAAATCAAAATTAAGCAGTGCACGGTGGTTCACCGGCATGGCTTGCGTCGCCAACAGCGCCGCTTCAACTGCCTGAGTCAGGCTCGCCTCATCCACAAGGTCCAGTAAGCGGATGGTATGCGCTTGGCTCACCCCCGCTTGCTCAACGAGGGGGGACTGCTGGGTGTATAAGTGAATACCTTGCGCCCCCCCTGATAAATCGGGGCTGGCACTGGTACTGGTGGAAAATAAAAAGACGGGCAGCAACACATTAAAAACGCGGTTGAGCGTTTTCGGTGTGCGTAACCTTGAAGACAGGAAAGACTGAAACACGTCAGCACCCTCGCTAATGGAATAAACGGATGGGAAAATAGAAACAAACTGAGTAAGACAAGGGCAGGTTGCATAGATTACAGCCATTGAAACACAGTCTATGTCTAGTTATTATACGGTAATATAAACACACAAATAGTATGGTATAAGCCTATCTCACTAGATAATAAGATCAAACAATGAAATAATCTTTATCCATAAGGTAATATTTCTTGTTTTTCATTGCTATTTATCTTAGCTAAAATTGCGCTTTCTCAATGCACGATGACAGGGCTCATTACGTGCCCAACAAACGCACAGCCTAGGGGTGCTTTATTAAACTATGATGACAGAATAATGTGTAGTCACTGAAAAAGAGATGAATAGCCGGGTCATGTACCAAAAGCGTTTGCCGTCATGGAAAAGCCCCGAGTGGTGAGCAGCGATACCGTTGCAAAGATTGTGGTCACAGCTTTCAGATGCATTACCGCTATAAAGCCCATGAACCCGGTGTTGCTGACAAAGTTATCGATATGGCCATGAATGGCTCTGGCGTGCGAGACACTGGAGGTGTGCTCGGCATTAATCCGACCACAGTCATCACTCATTTAAAAAACTCAACCCGCCCCAAGTAACCGCGCTGCCTTTTGACCAAGTCACTGATATTAAAATGATTTGTTAAATAGATGAGCAAGGGTCGTTTGTTCAACGAAAGCAGCAACAGCGTTGGCTTTGGTACGCGTGGTCACCACTGTTTAAGAGCGTAGTTGCTTATGCGCTGGGTGATCGAACAGATAAAACCTGTCAACAGTTGTTGAAACGATTAAAACCCTTTACGTCTTTATTGTACGGATGACTGGGGTGCCTATAGCCGCTTACTCCCTTGGGAAAAGCACCTGATTGGTCAGCGGTATACTCAGCAAATAGAGCGTCATAACTTGAATCTTCGGACGCATATCAAGCGACTAACCAGACGAACAATCTGCTTCTCTAAGTCCATAGAGCTTCACGATAAAGTCATTGGCGAGTACATTCGGAGACATTCCTTTCAACAAGTCTGATACATCACCGTCTCTTTTAGCTATTCATTAAACAACTCACAAAATAACCTTTTTTTCTCCAAATTATCTAATGTTAAAACATATCCTCTAGATAAAAGTCTATACACAGGATCTTGAGCAGGTGAATCTGGTTTCATTCGAATAGCTAAATGCTGTTCAAGTATGCTATCGATCTCATATAATCGCCCCTCGTCCTCCAATAACACGTAATGCTCACATTCATTGCCATTACCATTAAGAGTTTCTATTTCTAACATTAAGAATACTCCCTTCGCAAAAAACAGCAAAAACAGCAAAAACGTAGTCAGCTTAAAAAAAATACTCATTAGTCCCCCTTAAGGACTAGGGTAATGCAACGATGCAGGGTACCCTCTGCTATTGAAATACTCACGAATACCTGTTGGAGTCCAAGCCTTATTTTCATTAGCAAGGTCTTTAAAGCGAGGTAAATTATTTCCTAGATTTGCTGATGTAGAAATAGCACAGTGCAGTAAGCCAACATACTCCTGGAAGTCGGCCGCGTATAGACTATCGGACTCCTGAACACTTAATCCAATATTGTGCACTGCTACAGTAGCTCCTTTACCAGTCCAAAAACCAATATATTCATCAGCAGTAACACCATCAAAATATCTCATACGACCAACTGGTTTACCATTAGACGCTTTAAACGAACCATTAATATCTAGCAGCGCGTGATGTACCTCTCCACTTTCTTCATAAGTAAAGCCAAACGACGCATGCCCTCCTTTGCTTTCGCCTTCAAAAGTAAAAACAGATAGTTTAAATGGAGACTTTTTGTTTCTCCCCCTTGCAACCGCATCATTAAACAAATGCACAAACAACGCTTGCATCGCACCGTCTTCAAAGCTCCCACCGGATGCCTCCGCGGCTAAACCACCGAACATCACCGAAACAGCTGCACGGCTAAATCGATCGCCCTCGGTGCCAGTGCCAATGGGTCCAAAGTAATTCTGACCATAATGACTCCCCATTTTACCCGCTAAGGCTGAGATAGCGCCGTGTTTAAACTTACCGCCTCTCAATTCAGCAATGGCTCCGTGTAGCACCATTTGTCCCAGCACAGGACCTGGTTTGTACCCATGCCCTATTTTATCCGCCAGTCCTTTGGTCAACCCAGCGGTTACACCACCAATAACCCCCTGCTTCAGCCCTTCTTTTAAGCCACCTTGTGCGGTGCCACCAATAAAGGACAGGATAGCACCGTTTTGGATAGCAGTGTAACCAAGACTGGAGAGTGCACCGCCCATAATGATATTCCCTGCCAGCCCCGCGACCTTTTGCA
>Ga0193958_1000703_pt1 | contig 11700 bp, 9 predicted proteins | sample FB_1_MG_FD_140320 | JGI IMG/M metagenome (GOLD analysis project Ga0193958, IMG submission 140320) | Microbial mat bacterial communities from the Broadkill River, Lewes, Delaware, United States - FB_1_MG | ecosystem: Environmental > Aquatic > Freshwater > River > Microbial mats | place: USA...
CCAGATAAATGGGCTGATAAACATGGCTACCTGATGATCTACCCCAATGCGGTCAAAAAAAGCTGGAACGCTGGCAAAGGCATGGGGAGACAAAACACCACCAGTGATGATGGTCGCTTTGCCGCTGAACTACCCAGCTTAATTGCAGAACGCCATCAAGCCGACCCACAACGCATTTATGCCATGGGCTTTTCCAATGGTGCCCAAGTAGTAGCGAAGTTATTGTGTAATCAATCAGTGCAAATTGCCGATGCTGCAATGGTTGCCCAATCCTTAAATGAAGATCAATGCCACCCTGCTTACAAAGTGCCTACCATCATTATGCATGGGATGCGTGACCCTGCTGCGCCCTATAAAGGTGGTGGTAAATTCAAACTGACTTCCCACCAGCAAAGCCTTGATTACTTACGCCGTTGGTATGAGATCAAAGCGGAGAAAAAAGTCCTAAAATCCGCAAAGAGCTATAAATGTACGGAGTACCAAGATAATAAGAAAACCTCCGTGATCGGCTGTAGCTTTTACAACGATGGGCATCAGTGGCCTGGCTCACGTGATTTTTTAGTCAAGCAGTTGGGAACAACGAACAAGCAGCTGTCGGCCAATGACTTTATTATGCAATTTTTTAAGCGCTACCAAGGCATCCCACCTTACATGGGCGACACAACAGCACCCTTAAAAAACAACGCCGCAGCACCCAAGCCCTCAGCCAAGTCTCATAGCAAAGTAACGGTAAAAAAAGGATCTAACAAAATATCTCAGAGTTCAAAAAGCACGACCACTAAACCCAAAGTCTCTACGGCAAAGGCCAACTAACCCCCTACCCTAAGCACTTAGCCTGCTGCACTTCTAAGGCAAGTGGCTCCTTTCTAGTTGCAAATCAGGTACACTGCGCCTGTTATCCTTTGTGACCTGATAGGAACTTTGTTCATCATGACTGTGTTAAATCCATTGTCCCTTAGTGAAAGACGTCTTCCAGATAAGCAGCTACTGACCAACCTCAGTCGTTTTCAGCGTATTTTGATGGTCACTGACGGTACAGTCACTGAGTTACTTGAACAATACCTCTCTGAAAAAATTAAAGTCGCAAAGTTATATGAGAAAGTGGTGCAAGACTTCTCACGCCTGATCCCAGCACACCAGACACACATCAGCCCTGACTTACTGCCCGTACTCAGCCGTGCTATTTTGCTAGAAGGGCAAACCACCAAACAACATTGGATTTATGCTGAGTCATCAATCATGTTAAATAACCTCACACCCGGCTTTCGTTCAGATTTGCTAGCCTCCAGAGAGCCAATTGGACGGTTGTGGGAAAAGTATCGTTATGAAACGTTTAAAGTGGTGCTGGACTTTGAGAAACGTGAGGCGGGCGAGCTAGGACAACACTTTCAGCTCCCACCGCACAGTATAATGATTTCACGCACCTACAGTGTCTACTCTCAATCCAAAATTATTATGATAATTACCGAAGTCTTCCCCGCCTGCTTTTTTCAGGACTAATGCCCTGTAGAAAGGCTAAGTAATTCACTCCACAACAAGATCGTGCCTAAAGACAAGATTGTTGAAATCACGACAATCTGTGAGCTTTCTTTTTCAAAGACACCATAGCGCATGGCTAGCATGTGCGCTAATGCTCCGGTGGGTAATGCGCATAACAATACCGTGGCTTGCAGCCAATGCACATTGTCCACACCCAGTACAATAAACGCACCCCATACCAATGCTGGATGTAACAATAGCTTCACCACAATCACCCAAGCCATTTCGCCATAACGCATTGCAGAGCGATTAATATCAAGGCTCGCACCCAAGCAAAATAAGGCCACTGGCACCGCCGCAGGGGCTAACATATTCAGCGTTGTATCCACCACTTGAGGCACAGGAATGTTTAAGGCCGCCACCAATAAACCCAAGATAATTGACATAAACAGTGGGTTACGTAGCAAGGAGCGATCTAAAATTTGCAAAATATGCCACCAACTACTGCCTTGGTTACGCGCTATTTCCACAAGCACCTGCGCACCACAGACCAGCAATAAATTGCCCGCTAAAATAATACCAATCGTTGCTGCATGAGCTGCCTCACCCAATAGGGCAAACGCAATCGGAATCCCCATATAGGCATAATTTGCAAATGTCCCATTGAGAGCACGCATAATCAAAGACTCCGCACGCTTACAATCAAACACCCAGTAGCTAACCATCACCCCTATCCCAGCGGTCACAAAGCAGCCCACCGAAAATGCCAATAACCCGGGGGCATAAAGCAGCTGCTCAATGGCTTGTTCACTGGTTGAGGTAAACATTAACGCCGGTACTGCAAAGTAGTACACAAACTGATTCAAGCCCGGCAATAAACGCACATCTAATACCGTACGTTTTGCCAAATACCCCAAACTAATTAAGGCAAACAGGGGAACAATACTCAGGAAGCTACTTAGCATAACCGTATCTCAGTCAATCAAAAGCCGCTCAGTATAGCCGATGCCACTGTCATCGTTTATTGCTTTTGGTATACCACCATAGAGACTTTGGTAATTCCTCCAAAGTACGACCAAGTACGCTAGAATGATTAACACATCAACAAATCGCTGTCCCAGCCAAAGGATTTAAACCATGACTGATTCAAGCAACAAAAATGATGCCCTTGCCCAAACACCTCGCTTAAAAGAACAAGTAAGAATGGTCGGTGACTTATTAGGGGAAGTCCTGTGCGAACTATCCGGTGATCGCTTGTATGATGCGGTTGAACACTTAAGAAAAGGCTATATCCGCCTAAGCCGCAAAGATGATGCCGAGCAACGCGCCAAACTCATGCAATACATTGAGTCACTGGACGGGGAGTTACTAGAGCAAGTCATCCGCGCCTTTAATATTTTCTACATGTTATCGAATATTGTTGAGGAAGATTTTTTACACCGCCAGCGCCGCAGACTGTACCGCGCAGGCTCTCAAACTCTGTGGAAAGGCTCCTTTTTAGGCGCTGTGCAGGAGATGCATGATGAAGGACTCAGCGCACAGGAAGTACAAAGCGTCCTCAACCAGATGCAATACATCCCGGTCTTTACCGCTCACCCAACCGAAGCGCGTCGCCGTACCTTAATGGTGCTGCAACGCAGTATCTTTTTAATCTTAGATAAACTGCAAAATGACTATCTGATCGAAGAAGAGCGAGAGTCCATCACACGCCACTTAAAAGCCCAAATTCAACTCCTATGGCGTACCAATGATGTACGCGTGGACAAGCCCACCGTTGAAGATGAAATCCGCTATGGACTGTTCTACTTTGATACCAGTATTTTTGAAGCCATCCCTCAAATGTACCGCTATTTTGAACGTGCGGTACGCAAAGTGTATGGCACGGGGGAAATTACGGTGCCTCCGGTGTTACGGTTTGGCTCATGGATTGGAGGGGATCGTGATGGCAATCCATTTGTCACCGCAGAACTCACTGCCAAAGCCATTCGCTTACACATGAATTGCGTACTCACAGAGTATATTCACCGTACTCGGGCATTACGTAATATCCTCTCACACGACCTTGCCTTTATTACACCCAGCCCAGCTTTTACTGATTCCCTTTCAGCCGATGAAGAAGCACTTTCAGCTGAAGTATTTAAAGACAAACCCGCAATGCTGCGCAATGAGCCTTACCGCCGAAAGTTGCAAGTCATGGCTTATCGTCTTAAACAAAACCTGCAACAGGTTAATGCCCGCTTTGAACACACCAACGTGCCTGATTACAAGGGGGCTTATGAAGGCTTTAATGATTACCTCAATGACTTGTATCTGATTCGAGACTCGCTACACAGCCACCATGACCATGCAACGGCATCACGTGAGCTAAAAGATCTGATTCGTATCGCAGAGACCTGCCGCTTTAGCTTATTTGATTTAGATATCCGTCAAGAGTCTACCGAACACACACAAGCAGTCACTGAGGTCTTAGAACAGTTTAGGCCAGAGCTTGCCTATGCCAGTATGAATGATGACCAGCGAATTGCCACACTGTGCGAACTCATTGAGCACCCTGCGCTGCCACGCGCCAACCCTAATGCCCTCAGCGCACAAAGTGTGGAAGTCCTGAAGGTGTTTGACACCATGGTGGCCATGCGACAAGAGACTGGCGACCAAATCTTTGGGACATATGTTATTTCCATGACCCACAGTGCCAGCCATATTCTTGAAGTCATGTTCTTAGCACGCCTTGCCGGGCTTGCAGGAAAAGATGCTGAGGGGCAGTACTTTGCTGATATTCAAATTTCCCCGTTATTTGAAACCATTGAAGACCTACAGCACATTGCCATTGTGCTAGATAAACTCCTTGCCAACCCCACTTACAAGGCACTGCTAGATGCCTCCGGTAATTTGCAAGAAGTCATGCTGGGCTATTCCGACTCTTGTAAAGACGGTGGTATTTTGGCCTCGCAATGGAGTTTATATAATGCTCAGAAACAGGTTATTGAACTGACGGAAAAATATGATGTGAATTGTCGTTTATTCCATGGTCGAGGCGGTACAGTTGGTCGCGGTGGTGGCCCCACGCATGAGGCAATCGTCTCGCAACCACCTGACACCGTAAAAGGGCAAATCAAGTTTACTGAGCAAGGCGAAGTCATCTCCAATAAGTACAGCAATGTGGAAACAGCGGTGTATGAGCTAGGTGTGGGCATGACAGGCTTGTTAAAAAGTAGTACATGCTTGGTACGTCCACATGGGCCATATAACAGTGACTACTTGGATAATATGGCACAGCTAGCCACTCGCGGAGAGCAAAGTTATCGTGAGCTCACCGATCACACCACGGGTTTTCAGGATTACTTCTATGAAAACACCCCGGTTCAAGAAATTGGTCAACTGAATATTGGCTCACGCCCCTCACACAGAAAGGCAGTGGTTCGCTCCAAGTCATCAATCCGTGCCATTCCTTGGGTTTTTGGCTGGGCACAAGCACGTCACACACTACCAGGTTGGTATGGCATTGGTTCAGCACTGGCGACATTTCGTGAACAAGCACCCGAGGGGGAAGCACAACTTAAAGCCATGTATCAACATTGGCCCTTCTTTCGTGCTCTGTTTAGCAATGTGCAAATGGCCTTAAGTAAAGCCCGCATGGATACCGCGCAGGAATATTCACAGCTTTGGGAGGATCAAACGCAGTCACAAGCCATTTTCAATAAAATTCGCCAAGAGTATGAACTGACAGTGCGTGAGGTACTCATTTTATGTGGACAAGATCGCTTACTTGAAAATACACCTGAGTTACATTACTCACTGGAGCGACGCGAGCCATACCTTGACCCGCTCAATCACATTCAGTTAGTGCTACTTAAGCGACACCGCCCAGAACAAGATGACGAGACACGCTCGCCACACTTAGACGGTTTGCTATTAACCATTAATGCATTGGCAGCAGGGATGCGCAATACCGGCTAAGCCTCACTGGCGGCTAATAGGCCGTGCCAGCGCCCTTGTTGCTGCACGGTCTTTAAAAATAGATCTATAAAGTATTGTTGATGATGTCGAATATATTTATCTTTCTGGTACGCAATACGTGTAGTCTCCCACGGGAATAAGGCACTTAAATCACGATGTACCAAATCACTATCTTGCTCTTCAACATAGGCAAGACTGGCAATAATACCCACGCCTAAACCTTCTCGCACATAGGTTTTAATAATATCGGTATCCGCTGCGCTTAATACCACCTTGGCTTTTAGCCCCTGCTTGGTAAATGTTTCAGTGAATACACTGCGCCCTGTAAACCCGTAGACATAGGTCACAATCGGATAGTCAGTTAAGCACTCAAGGCTAATCGTCTCATGCTGCAAAATCGGGTTATCGGCCTGTGCAATGACGCCCCGATTCCACTGATAACAAGGAATCGTTAATAAATCAGCATGGGTCGCAAGTGCCTCAGTACAGATTGAGAAGTCCACATCGTCATGAATCGCCTTTTCCACTAACTGCTCAGGTGTTCCTTGATGAACTTGTAACTCAATATCAGGATAGTGTGCCCGAAACTGTTTAATCACTGAGGGCAGAATATAGCGCGCTTGTGTATGAGTGGCACCAATACGTAACATGCCCTCCCCTTGCGTTAACCGCTCACGGCTAATCTCCCGAATGTTTTCAACATTAGCCAATGTACGATATGCATAATTTAGGACTTCTTGTCCCACCTCTGTAATCCCAATCAGACGTTTACCATGCCGCACAAATAGTGGAACGCCCAACTCGGACTCCAGCTTGCTAATTTGTTGGGAAACAGCCGATTGCACAAGGTTCATGCGTGCTGCTGCGTGACTCACGTTGTAACCATTTTCGACCAACGCAATCAGCGATTTTAGTTGCCTAAGCTCCATATCATTTTTCTTGATATATTTTCAATATCTATCATTTTACTTAATTAAAGGATTCATTAGTATATCCCTAACTGATAGCAACACCCTAAGGAAAACAGTCATGTATATTAGCCAACCTTACTCTATTCACTCCGCACCACTTGGCTTTTTTGGTTTTGATGAAGATGGTTTTTTAATAAATCCTGACTTGTGGACCCATGAACTCGCCTCACAAGTGGCTGAACAAGCGGATCTAGGCCCATTAGAGCAAGCACACTGGAATATTATTCGCTTTGTTCGTGATAAATACTTACGACTTGGTGCCATCCCACCCGTTCGTCGCATCTGTCGTGAATTTGGTTATGAACGTGATGCTGTCAGAGGACTATTTGGCGGATGTACACAACTTTGGAAAATTGCGGGCTTACCCAACCCCGGTGAGGAAGCAAAAGCGTATATGGATTAAAAAATAATAAATCCTGTGCGTGGTTGTCGCCTCCCCTTAAGGGTTACTCGAATTTACCCATAAAAAGACGAGACACCCGGCGATTAATCACTTTTTAGAGAGTCCTTGTGACTCTCTTTTTTATGGGCGTAATATGGCATACTGCAAAGTTACTTAACCAAGAGGAACTTACCATGAATGATGAAAATCGTCTTAAAGCAGAAGCAGCAGCTTTTCGTAGCCTAGTGGCACATTTACAAGAACGTAAAGACGTGCAAAACATTGATTTAATGAACCTATCTGGCTTTTGTAGAAACTGCCTGAGCAAGTGGTATATGCAAGCGGCCAATGAGCTAGGTGAGAGTGTTGATTATGATGCTGCACGTGAAGTGGTCTATGGCATGAGCTATAACGAATGGAAACAAAACCATCAAGGCAAAGCCAGCGAAGAGCAGCTCAAAACCTTTGAAGAAACTAAACCACTACACGCTAAAATCAGCGGTCATTAAGCAGCACCGATCATCACTTAGCCTAATGTCCACCCCTTGCGCCAAACTCCCAGACAGCACCCTCGAATATGCCCTTTGAACTCTTCCTACAAGTACTCACCATACTGGCTACCATTACCCTTGCCATTAGCGGTGTCTTACAGGCAGCGCGCTGTCAAATGGATTTCTTTGGTGCTCTGGTTTTAGCCTGTGTGTGCGCATTAGGTGGCGGCAGCTTACGCGACTTACTGATTGGTGCCACACCCGTTTTTTGGACCACTGATCTAAGTTACCTCGCTGCCATTCTCCCCACCACGGTCATTATGATTGTCGCAGTACAATACATCCCATCAGGCAAAGGCATTCGTCTCAAGATTCTGGATATTGTGGATGCGATAGGCTTAGCCTTATTCGCTATTTTAGGCGCTGAGAAGACCTTACAATTAGGCTTTGCGGAGCCTGTTGCCGTGGTAATGGGAGCCATTACAGGGATCGCAGGAGGCATGATTCGTGACATGCTCAGCCAGTCCATTCCCATTGTGTTACGAGGTGAGGTGTATGCCAGTGCCGCTATTATTGGCACCATTAGTTATACGCTGATACGGATGGTGACTAGCGAGACGTTTGCTATTTTATCCGGAATGGCCATTATTATCGTCATTCGACTAGTGGCATTACGCTGGGAGCTCAACTTACCCAAATTAAAATCACCCGATGAATGAGATGTCCACAGCAGCACCTACATGCTTTGACAAAAGTGCTTACACGCCTTTGTTAAACGACCCGTTTTAAAGTCACCAAAAACAACTTATCCTCCTGTCATCACGCCGTCATCAATATTCTATATGTTGCGCTCACATTTAGATTTATTTTTGGGGTTAACATGATTCGTACCTTTTTGTCGGCTTGCTCAGTTGCCGCACTTATCGCATCTGCACCAGCACTTGCAGAAATGAACTTTAACCGAATTGCTTCATTCGCCACACCAACAAACATGGCTGACGGTGAAGATAAAAACCGCGAAACCTCCGCAGAAATCATCACCGCCACTGAAGATGGCATGACCTTGGTCTATACCGACAGTCCACTTAAAGCATTGGGGTTGATTGATCTTCGTGATGTAACAGCGCCTAAACCACTAGGTAATATTGCATTAGCAGGTGAGCCGACCTCCGTTGCTTTAATTGGCAAGCATGCATTTGTGGGTGTGAATACCTCACAAAGTTATACCCAACCATCAGGCCAAATGAAAGTCATCGACATTACGACCAAAGCAGAGCTGGCAAGCTGTGATATTGGTGGTCAACCTGACTCGGTTGCTGCAGCTAAAGATGGCTCTTTTATTGCCATTGCCGTTGAGAATGAGCGTGATGAAGACCTGAATGATGGTGAAATTCCCCAGCTACCGGCGGGTAATGTGGTGATCTTCTCCGTCAAAGATGGTGTGATTAACTGTGATTCTAAAAAGGTCGTTGACCTCACAGGGCTAGCGAGCATTGCGCCCAGTGATCCTGAGCCTGAGTTTGTATCGATCAATGAGTTGGGAGAAATCGTTGTCACCTTACAAGAAAATAACCATCTTGTTGTAATTAGCAAAGACGGCAAAGTACTAAGCCACTTCTCTGCTGGTCAGGTTGATTTAGAACACATCGACGTTACACGCGAGCACGCATTGACATTTGATCAAAAGCAAACTGGCCGCCTGCGTGAGCCTGACTCAGTGAAGTGGATTGATAATCATCACTTTATTACCGCCAATGAAGGTGACTACAATGGTGGTTCACGGGGTTGGACTGTATTTAACAAAAATGGCACCGTGGTCTATGAAAGCGGCTCCAGCTTTGAACATGCATTAATCCAAATCGGACATTACCCAGAAAAACGCTCAGGCAAAAAAGGGGTTGAACCTGAGTCGGCAGAAGCAGCGGTCTTTAACAATACACCACTTGCCTTTATTGGTGCTGAGCGTGCCTCTGCTGTTGGCGTCTACGATATTAGCAACCCCAGCAAGCCTGAGCTAACACAATTATTGCCATCAGGTATTGGCCCTGAAGGAATGGTCGCGATTCCATCTCGCAATTTATTCATCACGGCGAATGAAGTGGACTTAGTGAAAGAAGGTGGCGTGCGAGCGCATGTCATGGTTTATCAATACCAAGCAGCCGCTGCAAAATACCCACAGTTGACCTCAGCAGGTACTAATTCACTCATTGGCTGGGGCGCTATTTCTGGCATGGTGGCAGATGCGACACAAGTCGGTAAACTCTATGCCGTCAATGATAGCTTCTATAAAATACAACCGACCATTTTTGAAATCGATGCCAGTCAAAAGCCTGCGAAGATCACCCAAGCGATTCCTGTGACACGCTCAGGTGTAGCGGCACAAAAGCTTGATATGGAAGGGATTACCCTAGATGGTCAGGGTGGCTTTTGGATTGCCTCTGAAGGCCGTACAGATCGTGTTATTCCCCATGCACTGTACCAAGTGAATGCAGACGGCGAGATTATCAAAGAAGTCGGTCTACCCGCTGCGTTAATGGCTGTTGAAAAGCGCTTTGGCTTTGAAGGAATTACTAAAATTGGTGACACCTTATGGATGCCTGTACAGCGTGAATGGAAAGATGATCCTCAGCACCATGTGAAGCTAGTCGCCTATAATACCAAAACACATGAATGGGGCGCAGTTCACTACCCTAAAACAGCGCCTGCAACAGGCTGGACAGGACTATCAGAAATCGTTGCGCACGGCGACTATGTTTATGTAATTGAACGCGATAACCAAATTGGTGATGCAGCGGTCACTAAGAAAATTTACCGCATAGCACTTGCAGACATGCAAGCAGCTGAGCTTGGTGGTGAGCTACCTGTTGTCAAAAAAGAGTTAGTACGTGACTTACTACCAGACCTTCAATCCTTTAAAGGCTATGTTCAAGATAAAGTCGAAGGCTTGGCAATTGATGTAGCGGGAGAGGCGTTTGTATCAACGGATAATGATGGTGTCGATGATCATTCGGGTGAGACTTTCTTCTGGTCTATCGGCAAAATCAAATAAGCAGATCAACGACCTGCTTATTTAACGTCACTAGGTCAGTACGAGCATGTGCTGGCCTTGTTTGGATATAGATATGCCACGACTTTGTGTGCTTACGCCCCGCCCTACCGGATTGTAACCACAGCCGCTGCACACATACTCACTGACCTAATACAGGGGGTGCGCTTACCTCACCCTTTTTTTCACCAACAAACTGAATAGGACTAGCTGCTAATTTAATTTCACCGGCAACAGGGTGCTCAACCGTTTGCAGCATGTCACGTGCCAAAATCTGCGGATCTTCAAACACTTGATCAACCGTGTTAATCGGCCCACAAGGCACATTCACCGCCTCCAAGGCCTGCAACCACTCAGCGGTGGTGCGAGTTGATAGCGTCTCTTGTAAAAGATTACAAAGCACTTCTCGGCTCCCAACCCGTGCTGCATTGGTTTGATACTCAACTTGCTCGGCTAGCTCAGGCTGCCCCAATACCTGACACAGATTTGCAAATTGCCCATCATTGCCCACAGCAATAATTAAGTGGCCATCGGCACTAGCAAACACTTGATATGGCACAATATTTGGGTGTGCATTACCCATACGCCCGGGCACCACATCACCAATCAAGTAGTTACTTGCTTGGTTTGCCAGAATTGCCGCAGAGCAATCCAGTAACGCCATATCCACATGCTTACCTAGCCCTGTGCGCTGACGCTCATGTAATGCCGCTTGAATACCAATCACCGAATAAAGTCCCGTAAAGATATCCGTTACTGCAACACCAACTTTTGTGGGCATACCACCGGCACTATCTGGCTCACCGGTAATACTCATCAAGCCACCCATTGCCTGAATCATAAAGTCATACCCTGCCCGCTTTGCATAGGGGCCGGTTTGTCCAAAGCCAGTAATTGAGCAATACACCAATGCCGGATTTACCGCTTTGAGCGACTCATAATCCAGTGCATATTTTTTCAATCCACCCACTTTATAGTTTTCGATCAGCACATCCGCATTAGCGACTAGCTCACGAATTTTTTGTTGTCCTTCTGGCTGTGTAATATCAAGACACAAGGACTGTTTACCACGATTAGCACTAAAGAAATATGCTGCATCCTTTGTATCATTGCCATCGCGATCTTTTAAATAGGGAGGCCCCCAGTGGCGAGTATCATCACCCACCTCTGGACGCTCAATTTTCAATACTGTTGCGCCAAGATCTGCTAGCACTTGCCCTGCCCATGGTCCCGCCAGAATCCGGCTCATATCAATGACGGTAATCCCCGCCAGAGGTTTCATCGACTGACTATCCGATGCTTGTTGTTCCGTCATCAATTACTCCTATTACGATGCATAGCACCGTCGTTCATCATGGCTTACATGGCCTGCAA
>Ga0193958_1000706_pt1 | contig 11673 bp, 10 predicted proteins | sample FB_1_MG_FD_140320 | JGI IMG/M metagenome (GOLD analysis project Ga0193958, IMG submission 140320) | Microbial mat bacterial communities from the Broadkill River, Lewes, Delaware, United States - FB_1_MG | ecosystem: Environmental > Aquatic > Freshwater > River > Microbial mats | place: USA...
CAGACCGCGTCGGTCAGCCTGACTTATGACCAGGTTAACCCGGTAGCCTTTGAGCCGCCAATCGCTCCGCACATCGCGGCAGTAGACGCAGGTCGTCAGCTCTCGGCAGACCGATTGGCTGCGTTCTGTCGTGGCACCCTGATGCAGCCAGCCGACCTGGCGCTGATTGAGGGCGCTGGCGGCTGGCGGGTGCCACTGAACCAGCGTGAAATGCTCTCGGCACTGCCGAAACAGCTGAACTGCCCGGTGATTCTGGTGGTGGGGATGAAACTGGGCTGTATTAACCATGCCCTGCTTACCGCTGAAGCGATCGCCCGTGACGGTCTGAAAATGGTCGGCTGGGTGGCCAACCGGATCGACCCGCAGATGAATTCTTATCAAGAGAACCTGGCAACGCTGGAAGGCTTTTTCCGTGCGCCATTGCTGGGTGAAGTACCGCACCTGGCTGCGCCCACACCTGACAATATCGCCCAGCACTTGAATCTGGATCATCTTGGGCTGAATATTGAGTGATTAAAAAGTGAACGAATGCCTGAGCTGAGTTAAACTTGTCGGGTAATACACACGCCCTTTGACAGAATTTGCAACTGAATGGACAGTGGCTACAACTCAGCCCGCGGACACAGGTGACTCTTATGGATATCTCATCTTCTATCTCCTCCAGCTATGTTAATCACGATCACCGCGGCTCTGCTGGGGCGATTGATACACAGAATGAGGGCCTGAAAAAGGACGTGCCAGGCAGTGTCGGTGATACCGTAACGATTCGTTCAGTGGATGCAGGCAATGCCGCAGACCGTACAGCCGATGCCACTGCGCGTGGTGAGAAGGTTGACAAAGTTGATGGTCAGCCGGGTGCTGCCAAAGATGCGACCCAGGCGCAGGCTGAAGAAGAGGCAAAGCCGGGTGCTGAAAAAGAGAAGGTGGGTGATACCACCGAACTGAGCCCGGAAGATCTCCAGCTGATCGATAAGATGGCTGCCCGCGACCGTGAAGTGCGTGCCCATGAAGCGGCCCATGCAGCAGTGGGTGGGGCGTTGACTGGCGGGGCCAGCTATGAATTTCAGCGTGGCCCGGATGGCCGGATGTATGCCGCAGGTGGTGAGGTCAGCATTGACACAGGCGCTATCTCAGGTGACCCAAAAGCCACCATCGAGAAAATGCAGACGGTGATTGCAGCGGCCAACGCCCCGGCTGAACCTTCCAGCCAGGACCGTAAAGTCGCGGCTCAGGCCAGTGTCGTTATGGGGGAAGCTGTGCAGGAGCTGGCGCAGCTTAAAGAAACCGAGCGCGCAGAAGATCAGAATAAAGCCGAAGAAGCGAACAGTGATGACCCGGAACAGGGCACATTGACAGAAGCGGCGAAAGAGAATGGCCCAGAAGCGAACCGCTCGCCCGAAGCCAAAGCAGCGGATAGCGATGAACCTGAGATTACCCAGTCGCTGGCTCAGCAGACTGAAGCGCAGTCCAGTATGGATAAGCGCATAGTTGAAACCGGCGCATTCAGCAAAGCTTTCCCGGAAGGGGTTGTGATAAACAATATGATCTGATGCTGTCTTAATAGGCTGTATAGAAAACCGGCGTACAATTTCGCCGGTTTTTTTATACCTGAAAGGCGAGCGTGGTGCTGGGCTCAGCTCTGTAAAAAAGTCAGCGCAATACGGCTGAACATTTCCGGTTTTTCAGCATGAGGCCAGTGGCCTGCACCTTCGATAACCTTGTAGCTGGCAGTCGGGAACAGGCTGACGACCTGGTCACGGTAGGCGGCAATCAGATAGTCTGAATTCGCGCCTTTGATAAACAGTGTTGGCCCCGTAAACGGGACGCCCTCAGGTGCTTTGCTGATCTGCGCATACTGGCTGTGCAGTACCGGCAGGTTCATCCGCCAGGCGAACTGCTTATCCTCGGTACGGTAGAGGTTCTTCAGCAGAAATGCCCGTACCGAAGGCTCGTGGACATGCTCGGCCAGCTGCTGCTCGGCTGCGCCACGGGATTTCAGCCCGACCAGCTCGATGTTGAACAGCCCCTCGAACACGCCATGGTGGTGATGTTCGTAGTGTACCGGCGCAATGTCTACGACCACCAGTTTTCGTAGCCGCTGAGGGGCATTGAGAGCGATCTGCATTGCAACTTTGCCGCCCATGGAATGGCCCAGAATATGGGCACTGTCCAGTCCCAGCTCATCCATCAGTGCCAGCACATCGGCGGCCATGCTCGGGTAATCGAAGGTATCGCTGTGTGGCGAGCGGCCATGGTTGCGCAGATCAACTGCCACCACCTGGAAGTTCTCAGCCAGCCCTTTGATCTGGCTGCCCCAGTTCTCGTAGGTGCCAAACAGACCATGAAGAATCAGCAGCGGCTCACCTGTGCCGTAAATCTGATGAAAGAGTTTCACACGCATACCCTGATATTTGGAAAAAGTGAAAGTGGCTCTGAATGACAGCCATAAAAAAGCGGTAAACCGCTGAGCAGTTTACCGCTTCTTTCACGCAATGAAACGCTTACAGGATGTCGATCAGCTCAACATCAAATACCAGCGTTGCGTATGGAGGGATGCCACCCGGAGAACCCTGAGCGCCGTAGGCCAGGTTGTAAGGGATGTGCAGTTTCCATTTAGCGCCTTTGTTCATCAGCTGCAGGGCTTCAGTCCAGCCAGCGATTACACCGCCAACAGGGAATTCAGCTGGCTCGCCACGGTCAACAGAGCTGTCGAACTTGGTGCCGTCGATGAAAGTACCGTGGTAGTGAACACGTACTTTGGAAGAGGCTTCTGGCTTGTCGCCTTCTTCGCCCGCTTCAACGACTTCGTACTGCAGGCCGGATTCCAGCACAGTGATTTCGTCACGCTTGGCGTTTTCTTCCAGGTATGCAGTGCCAGCGGCGGCTGCTTCTTTCGCCAGTTCTTCCTGACGTGCCTGCAGAATCTTGTTGATCTCGCCGAACGCTTCCTGGATCTGCTCAACCGGTACACGCATCTCAGCGCCAGTCAGTGAGTCACCGATGCCAGCTGCAATTGCGTTTACATTCAGACCTTCAAACGCATTCTGCGCCAGCTGGTCGCCCATCTGACGGCCGATACCGTAGCTGGCACGCAGCTCGATAGAGTCAAACTTCATTTCTTCAGACATTTAATCTGCTTCCTGATAAAAGTGCGCGCCGTGTTGAGGCCACGTCTTGTTAAGCGCATGACAGGGATATGGGGTTGGCCTGAAAGCTTTCAAGGGGCTGGCTTGATATTTTTTCCATCTCCGTTCCGGGAGTGGAAACAATATGATTTCTCCTGGTATTGATAATGGTTTGCAATGTTTCCGTTGTTGTAACCTGCGGGGAGGCCCTCGCAAGGCCTGTACATATCGAATACTCCGTTCCTTGCACCTGGGGTTCAGTGTTGTATTACCCACTATCGGGTGGGAAGGTTGCCAGTCAATTGCGCTGGCGCTGATTCAGGCTGGCTCTGTCTGCTGAATATAGTTGACCAGCTCTGGTTCGAACATTGGCCTGGCGAAGTAATAGCCCTGAATATAGTCAGCCCCTGCTTTGCGCAGGAACGCCAACTGCTCAGCGGTTTCAACCCCTTCCGCGACCACCTGCATATCAAGGTTTTTCGCCAGTGCGATGGTGGCCAGAATAATCTCTTCATCACTGCGCTTATTGCCAATGCCGATTATAAAAGAGCGGTCGATCTTGATCAGCCGCGCATACAACTCGCTGATATAGCGCAGCGACGAGTAGCCCGTGCCAAAATCATCGATCGACAGGTCGATGCCGTGGTCATGGAAAAAGGCCAGGTTTTCACGCATCTGACTGTTATCTGTCATCAGCGTGGTTTCTGTCACCTCAACTACCAGCGCATTTGCCTGCAGACCTGCTGCAAACATCCGGCTAACCAGTTGCTCGGCAATATTTTCCCGCGTCAGCTGTACTGCTGAGATATTGATGCTGACTCGCAGGTGCTGCAAGCCCTTGTGCTTCCAGCTGGCCAGTTGCGCAAACAGCTGGTCCAGTTGCCAGTGGCCAAGCTCCAGAATCAACCCGCTGTCTTCCGCCACCGGGATAAACTCCGCTGGAGAGATCCACTCGCCATGGCGGTTCTGCCAGCGCATAAGCACCTCTACTGATGCTGGCTCAAGAGTGACAGCATCAATAACGGGCTGATAACAGAGACTGAAACCACCCTCGTGGCTCAGGGCTTTGCGCATGTTCTGCTCCAGCTCGACATGGCGGTGCATCACATAATCCATCTCTTCGTCGAAGAAGCTGAAGGTATTACGGCCACTCTGTTTTGATTTATACATCGCCAGATCAGCCTGACGCAGTAGCCGGCTGACATCGTCCGAGCTTGAATGAGCAAAGGTAATACCGATACTGATCGATAGATTGAACGTGCTTTCGGCGATGCTGATTGGCAAGGCCATGATTTCCAGCAGTGCGGCAGATTGACGCTGCACTGCTGCAGGGTTTGTCATCTCCCTGATCAGTATTGCGAACTCGTCGCCACCGAGTCGGGCCAGCAAAGCGCTGTCTGGCAGCAGGCGGCTCATACGCTCGGCAGCAATGCACAACACCTTATCACCTGCCTGGTGGCCCAGGGTATCGTTGATGGTTTTGAAGTTGTCCAGATCAATAAATAGTACTGTCAGCCCCTGGTCGGTGATCTGTTCCAGTGACTGGTTCAGGCTGAGGGCGAAAGAGCGCCGGTTAGGCAGAAGAGTGAGGGAATCATGATCAGCCAGGAACCGGGCCTGCTGTTCGGCCTCGGTACGGGCAGTTACGTCTTCATGCACGGCAATAAAATGAGTTACTTCGCCGTACTGATCAAGGATCGGAGTAATGGTCTGATCGATAATCATGCTGGACTGGTTGCGGCCCATATTGGTGATCTGCCCCCGCCAGACGTTACCTGCCAGAATATGCTGCCACAGGTGCTGGAAGAACTGCCGGTCATGTTTTCCGGAGTTGAGAATACGCGGGGTTTTGCCCTGTGCCTGGTCTGACTTCCAGCCCGTCAGGCTTTCAAAGGCCTGGTTTACCCACTCAATACGGCCCGTCTGATCAGTAATAAATATTGCATTTGCGGTGCTGCTGATGGCTGTTGTCAGCAGCTGTATACGGCTTTCCATATGTAGCTTGCGCCGCAAGGCGATCACCAGCACTGTGCCGCCGATGGCCACCGCGCCGATCAGTGCAACAAAAATCCAGAAGAGCACGCTCGCTTCATGATCCCAGGGCTGCAGTCCTCTGGCCAGGTCAAGGTTTACCACCATTACCAGTGGCAGGGGAGATGTGGAGCGATAACTGGTGATCACATTGCGTGGCGAGCCGTCTGGCTTGAAGGCTGGCCATAACTGATGAAACAGGCCAAATTCAGCTGTGGGCAGGTAGCGCTTGAACAGGATTGACTGCGAATGCTGTGGGGGGATCTGGCTGCTGACACCAGCATTGCGTACCAATGGCTGGCCGTTGTAATGATAAAGCTCAAGCGTCACTGGGTTCAGTGTCAGTGCCGGGCGAAACAGTTCATGGATAAAACCTGGATTTAATACCCCTGTAACTGTGGCACTGATCTGCCCCCGGGCTCCCCTTACCGTGACACACAGCGGGATGTGCTGCTGTTTGCCAGCGCTCGGGCGGCTGCCGAGAAAGCGCCCGGATTGTGGTGTATCAATCAGGTAATCCAGATTGTTGCGCTGGCGCAGGGTGATATTGCAGTGTGCGGCCAGTGCCGGGTTGTCAGGTTGTTGCTGGCGGGATGAGGCCAGCCAGTTGCCCTGGGCATCATGCACCACCACTTCACGCAGGCTTGGAGTGAGGGTGAGCAGATTCTGTAATACTGTGCTCAAATCGGGATTGCCAGTACTTTGCAGGCCCGGGTTTAGCAGTAGCGCTTCCTGGACGCTGTTCAGCCGCCCCAGCACATCCTGGACGCTACGAATAACTGTGTTTTCCATGGCGTGCGCCAGCAGCCGCGTTTTTTGTTCCTGTTCATACACGGCTCGCTGTTTACCGTTGTCGAGTACAAACAGCATCAGAGCAAAACAGGACAGGCCGACCAGCAGTGTAAACAGGGAAACTGCCCAGTGAGGACGCAGAAAGCCACGGACAGTTTTCTTATTCAGTAGAGTATCTTCCATAAAAACAGCGTCACCCGGTTGGCGATTGTTGCAATGTCATGACTTTCATATTTGAGCCAGTATACAATTTTATTTTAATGACCACTCAAAGGAATTGGTGATGAGTATCCGATTTTCCAGTGCTGTTCGAAATTTGTTCAATGTCACTGCGCTGGCAGGGATCTGTGTAGCCAGTAATATCGCTTTGGCTGACGCGGCAGATAACCGGCTGGAGGTGATCAGGCAGTCCGGTGAATTAAAGATATGTATCTGGCCGGAGTACTTTGCGATCTCCTATCGCAACCAGAAAAACAATCAGCTGCAGGGTCTTGATATTGATCTGGCAACGGCGTTTGCCAGTGACCTGGGCGTTAAACCACGATTTATTACAACCCACTTTGGCCGCTTTATGGATGATATTGAAGCGAATGCCTGTGATATAGGCATGTTCGGGATTGGTCGTACCCCGGCCCGTAAAGCGCGTATCGATTTCAGTCAGCCTTACCTGGCCAGTGGTATGTATGGCCTGACCACCAAAACCAGCACCTCGATCAGCAGCTGGGAAACGATGGATCAGCCTGGTAATGTTGTTTGTGTACAGCGTGGTACCTATATGGAAGCCGAAATGCGTAAACAGCTTAAACAGGCACAGCTCAGTGTGGTCGAAAAGCCTTATGAGCGGGAGATCGAGGTCCGTTCTGGCCGGGCCGATGTGTTTATTACCGACTACCCCTACGGCCAGAAAATGCTGAAACAGACGGACTGGGCTCGGTTGCTTACCCCTGAAGACCAGAGCGGTCAGAAGTTTGAATACGCCTATGCGGTGGCAAAAAACCAGCCGCAGTGGTTGCAGCGGGTGGATGGCTTTGTGGCAGCGATTAAAGCGGATGGCCGTTTGCATGATGCTGCTGCCCGGCATGGGTTGATTCCGATTGTGCTGGATTGAGGAGGCGTAACCGGCAGGTTGCCACCGCGCTGACGCGGGTTTGGCTTGCACGGGGTTAACGCTTCCAGCTGAGGACAGCTGTCCCACAAGAGTCCTGTGCTACCTGGCTGGGGTTGATGTTTTTGTGGGGCCGGTGCCCTTACCGGGAATGGATTGGCAGCGGGGTGCAGACAGTACTGTGGTTTCAAGCTGTCTATGCGGCAGTGAACGCTGACGCTTTAAATGTTGTGGCTCCCGGTGTTCTTTTTCTGGTTGATTGCTAACGTATTGATTTTGCGTGGTGAAAATCGGGCGCTGAAAAAAGGGTCTGGCGGTGCCTTCTTTCGCGCCCGAGGGGCTGGGCTAGAACAGCGGTACGGTGGCGCTGTTGCTCAGGCCGTAGCAGTTAAAGCTGCCGTGCTGGTGCTGGCTGGCCGGTTGCTGGTCGATAAACAGCTGGAAGCGCTGGTCGCTACTGCTACTGCGCAGGGTGGCGTAGGGCAGTTTGGGTTTACGCTCGACGCTGACCGGGATTGCCTCTAGTGCTTGCTCATAGCTTTCGTCATGGCGTTTCATCCGTCGGCGGCGCAGCCGTTCGGCACTGGTTTTGAACTGGCGGCGACGCACGAAGCCTGGCTGGGCATCAGCGGGCACAGGGCTGACAGGGCTGCGTTCGATATGGTCATTCATACCGCGCAGCCAGTTGCTGGCCATCAGTTGCGTCAGTGCCGGTTCACTGCCATGCAGTCGCAGTTGCCCGCCCAGATTGCGCGGGTTCTGGCTCCAGCCGGGGAAGCTGATACCTACGCTGTCGCAGTGCAGGCTGACCAGGCCCCGGTGCAGCTTGTTTAACAGCGCATCCATCAGCAGATGGGCGCTGAACTCCGGGTCGGGGAGCAGGGTGAGTTGCAGGTAGTGGGTGGTCATTAACCGGCCTCCCCGAACACGCCGCCACGAATCAGTATGGCCATCACAAAATGCTGGTTTTCCACAGAGGGTACTTTGTCTTTCAGCAGCCAGTTATCCAGCAGGGAGTAGAAGTCTTCCTTCTGCTTGGGCTGACGGCAGGCCATACCGCGGGTGGTAACCGAGCCGTAGGGTTCTGCAGCAATGGGCCCCAGTCCGGCGCTGGCTTCGGTTGGTGGGTACCAGTCATCAATGGTGCGGATGGCGTTGCCCAGTTTCTGGGAGTGGATACCGGCAATGTCGTTAACCTGGTAAAGAGTGCGGCTTTTATCGCCCCGGCCCCGGTCCAGAATCAGTTCCTGCGACGGGAACACCTCCTGGCCATCGCCCAGTCTGACAAAGGCGGTAACTTCCAGCAGGGTGTAGCGCTCGCCTGCCAGGCCATTTTCGATCGCCTCGGCCAGGGTTTTCAGATCCTTTTGTTCATCACCGCTGGCATCAAAGTGACGCAGCGACAGGTTCTGGGCGTCGAAAGTCCAGCTGTTCGCTGCTTCACCCTGCTGCATCTGGTTGATCTGGATTTCAACGTTTTCAGCGCCAACCCGGTTACGCCACAGGAAACGGCCATTGGCCAGGTTGCTGGCATAGCGCCAGGCCAGTGCGCCAAAGCCCTGCTCGCTGACATAGCCTTTGACCACATCCTGTAAGCGGGTCTGGTAGGCGGCGTTGTTACAGGCTGAAGGCGTGCCGGTGCCACCCAGAATGCGCAGGGTGAAGCGGACTTTCAGGGTATCGGCATCGGCGGGCAGGGCGGCGGTATCCACCGTTTGCAGGTTGGGGTTGGATATCTCGGCATCCAGCTTGGCTGGGTCCTGCTTATTGGCTTTGAGGCGGTTGGAGATGGTGCCGCGTACCGACTTCTCCTGCAGCGCAACGGCGGGCCAGTTGCTGCTGGCTTTACGGGTATCCCAGCGGCCTGCGTACATCAGCGCATCGGAGGGGTCCAGTTTGCGTTCAAAGGCCAGTACGGAAGCGGTTTTCAGTGCAGTAGTCATGGTGAAAGTCCTTTTAAGCGTCGTGGCCCGGCAGGCGGGCAAAGTCGTTATTCAGTCGGTAGAGGCTTGGTTTTTCGGGCGTCTGGCTGAGTTGATTATCCACATACCAGAGTAGCTGACGGGCGGATTGCAGCCGGTGCGGGCTGACCCACTGGCCCATGGAGTAGAGGCACTCGACAAAACAGAGCGGCGTGCTGCTGTCGCGGGCGCTGGTGACGGTGCCTGCCGGGTGCAGACCCGACAGGCCGCCATAGCCCACCGGTATTGGCACCAGCCAGCCTGGTGCACGCTGGGCGTACCAGCCGGTCTGCTCAGTCACCTTGCCGTTATTGTCGGTCACTTCATGGGGGCCGTAATGCTGGTGCAGGCGGTTCAGATCCAGCCAGGTTTCCAGCAGATCGGTTTCTGGCTGTTCGGCCAGCAGTGCCTGGTGATGGCTGTGCAGCAGATCATCACGCAGTACCAGAGCAAAACCGGGCAGGCAGCGACGGCGCAGGCGGCGGAAAGCTTTTTCGCCTTCATCGTCGCTGATGTTGATCAGCTCGGGTGGGTAGCGTTTCTCGGCTGGCAGTACCGAACCCCCGGCAATGCGCATGCCTGCAGCGATTTCAGCGACTTCGGCAGCGGTGCGGGCGCGGCTGTCTTTATCCGGGTCGTTACAGGCCTCACCGTCAACGGCCAGAATCAGCGTGACTTCCAGATGGATACGGCCTTCTTCAACAATGGCGGCGGTTTTGCCATCTTTGCCCACCGGGTTACGGCTCTGGTGGAACTGGTGGACAAAACCACGGCTGGTCTGGGCGTCATGTTGGTGGCAGATCACGCCGATGCTGTTGAACATCAGTTGCTCAGGGTCAGTTTTACGGGCCAGTGCGTGCATAAAGCCGATAAAGGCACTCATAGCCGGGAAGCCCCAGGTCAGTGGGCTGGAGATCGCGTTGGCATTCTGGATGCGCAGCCGGGGCAGCACCAGCAGGTGTTGTGGCTCAGTCATACTGCAGATCCTCCTCCAGTTCATGCAGGCGCTTTTTCATCCGCCGTGCCCATTCGTTATGCTCCGGGTCGGCGACGGGCAGGTCGGCTTTTTTCAGCTGGTTATTCAGCCAGAGCGCAAATCCCCGGCAGACATCGCCAGGCCACTCTGGCGGTGGAACTGCGTCAAATTCCGGCGCGCTATCCAGCCAGCAGCGCTGCCAGTCTGGCAGACGGCAGTCCGGGTGATCACTCCAGCCCGGCGTCAGGCTGCGTAACTCGGCGCTGAACAGCACCAGTTCATCCAGCAGGCTGTCGATCTGCTGGTCGACCCGGTTACGGGTGTGCATATTTTTGTCCGGGTCAGCTTTCAGGAAACGTAGCAGCGGCCCCAGTGCCGAACGCACATTCTGACGGCGGTGGTAATTGCCGAAGGCGGAGTCGCTATGGTGGATGGGGCGCACAGACTGAGTACGCCAGACCGGTGGCAGGGAGGCCAGCTGATAGTTAACGCCACCGCGCTCACTGTTGAGCTGGGAGATATTCTGCGGTTTGGTGCCGCCGAGTTTACGTACCGCCAGGTTGGGATAATCGTAATAAGGTTCGCCTGCTTTATTTTCACGTCTGGCTGCGCGGGCTGCTTTGAAGGCATCACCAAAGCGACATTCGTTCAGCTCGTGAAATACCCGATGCATCAGTGAGGTGGCATGCAGCGGTGCCAGCAGGTGATAGTCAGCGTTGTCTGTGGGGTCCTCATCGGTCAGCCAGTACAGTTGTTTGGCGCGACTATGGGAAGCCGGTGCGGTGCTACCTTCGGTGATGCCTGCAAAAGCGCTGCACCACTGTTCAGCAAGTTCCGGGTTGTCACTGAGTGCGGCTTTAAATGCGGCATCGCCTGCCTGGGCCAGACTGAGCAGGTTGCTGCCATCCTGTTCCAGCTTGAGAAACTTATACACATCCAGCGCGGCCGCATTGCCCACCACATCGCGGGCGAAATCATCGCCCAGCAGGTGGCTGCCGACCAGCGGATGATCGGGCAGGCTGCCCGGTTCTACATAGAGGTTACTGCCCCGTGCATCAGGATGTACGGCTTTTAATGAGTGGGTTACCACTTGTAACTGCGTGACTCGCCGAGCGGCATCGGCCAGCCAGCTGTCGTACTGAAACTGCAGTTGCAGCTTTTCATAGCGAGGGTCATCCGGGTCCATTTTCTCAACCTTGCTGTGCAGACGTTCGGCAATAAAGCCCTGCATCAACTGGCGGAGTGCTCCGGTTCCCTGTGGAGACTTATTCATAGTCAGCCTCGTGTTGGTTTTTACGGCGTAAGTGTTTTGTTGAGATATATCGCTTGCAGGTGTTGTTACCGTGCTCTGGCAAACCCCAGTGCCGGGTGAAAGCGCCAGCCTCTGCCATCATCGCCCGGTGTAGGCAGGCTAAGGCGGCCATAGATTTTGGCGCAGCGTGCCAGTCCCATATCCAGGCTGTCTGCCAGTTCTTCCAGTGCTTCCATATAGTCTTCACAACCCCAGATTGCGGTGCCGCAGGCCTGCTCCAGTTCAATACGCTGCAGCTGGTTTTCTACTGGCAGGTAACAGTTATCACCATGCTTTCCATCCGGCTGGGTGATCTCATGGAGCAGGGCCTGTTCCTCATCTTCATCTGGCAGGAATACCACCTCGACCTCTTCGCCTGTCTGCTGGCGAAA
>Ga0193958_1000708_pt1 | contig 11669 bp, 9 predicted proteins | sample FB_1_MG_FD_140320 | JGI IMG/M metagenome (GOLD analysis project Ga0193958, IMG submission 140320) | Microbial mat bacterial communities from the Broadkill River, Lewes, Delaware, United States - FB_1_MG | ecosystem: Environmental > Aquatic > Freshwater > River > Microbial mats | place: USA...
GTTACATCCAATGATATTGGCATATATCATAGCATCGTTGCCTATATCTTTTAGTGCTATATCCATCACCATAATAGTTGGCATATTGTTCATAAAAGCACTTAAAATTGCCGACATAAAACCAGTTCCCATAACTGCTATAAAATCTCCTTGAGTATTTAAAGACTCTAAAACTGTTGTGAGATTATCAGTCAATCCAGCATTTTTAAGGCCATAGACTACTATATAAAGTCCTAAAGAAAACCACACTACTTGCCAAGGTGCATTTTTGATGATATGAACTGGTTCTACAGTTTTAGATAATGTTGATATGAGTAAAAATAAAAGTCCACCACCTAAAGCAAATACTGAAACAGGGATATCATAAGCATCTCCTACAAAATATCCTACTAATAGTAGGGCCAGAAATACCCATGAAAAATAAAATAATGTTTTGTTTTTAAGAACAGAATCTGCATCTTTGAGTAAATCTATATCTACTTTTTTAGGTATATCTTTGCGTAAAACTAAAAGTAAAACTATTATAGTTATGATAACACTTACGATAAAAGGTAGATACATATTTGTTAGGTATTCTAAAAATCCTATATTAAAATAGTTTGCAGTTACGATGTTTGTAAGGTTTGAAAATACAAAAGGTAATGATGCACTATCTGAGATAAATCCACCTGCAAGTAAAAATGCTAAAATAGTTTTAGCGTTTAGTTTTAAAATCCTCATTTTTGCTAGTAAAATTGGTGTCAAAATTAAGGCTGCTCCATCATTCGCAAATAACGCAGATACCAAAGCACCTAGTAAAATAGAGTAAATAAACATCTTTACTCCGTCTCCATTTGAAAATTTAGCCATTTTAAGTGCACACCACTCAAAGAATCCTATCTCATCTAAAACCAAAGACAAGATTATGATACCAATGAAAGCAAATGTTGCATCCCAAACAATATCAAATACTGTAAACAGATCTTCATAGTTTACTACACCGAAGAAATAAGCTACAACAGCACCAATAACTGCCGATGTACCTATTTGTAAACCTTTTGGTTGCCAAATTACAAAAAGTAGGGTAATAAGAAATATACTACTAGCTAATATCATCTATAATTACTTCAAGTTTTCTTTTACTTCTTTGAGAAGTCTATCTTTTATAAGTGTATATGTTTCTTCAAAAGCTTCGAAGCCATGACCATCTGGATCTTCAAATCCTACGTGGATTCTTTTAACAGGCTTAGGGAATGTTGGACAAGCTTGATCTGCATTTCCACAAACAGTTACGACTAAATCAAAGTCTATATCAATAACATCATCTAGATGTTTAGAAAAATAGCTATCATTCCAGTCACCTTTTTGTTCTAAGATTTTTTTTGCATTTGGGTTTACTTTTCCAGTTGGTTTCATACCACAGCTATATGCTTTTACACCATCTAATTGTGTGTTTATAAGTGCTTCTCCTATGATACTTCTACAGCTGTTTCCTGTACACATAATTAATACTTTTTTTTCATTTCCTGTCATTTTACATCCTTCTTTTTTTAATATTGGTATATTTAAATCTAAATAACTTATCTCTTCTATAACATTGATTCTAAATTTATCAAGAGGCTTTCGTATACTATAATAAGCCCATCGTCCACGGCGACTAACTCGTAAAAAACCACCATCTTTTAAAATTTTTAGATGTCGTGAGATTCGTGACTGAATCATATCAAATGAGTTTTCAATATCACACACGCAAACTTCATCATTTTCATTTATAAATCGTAAAATTTTAAGACGTGTTTCATCGTTAATCGAGCCGATAGTTTGTAAAAAATTATCCATTTGAGGGTATCCATTTATTTAGATTTTTAGAAGTATATCATAAAAGAATTTATATATCAAGATATATTGATATATAAGAATATAAAAAAAGTAATCATAAAATACGATTACTTTTTAAAGAGTTTAAACAGCCGTAGGATCTACAAAACTTCTTGAACCAAGTTCTTTATCTATAGTATATAAACCATATCCATTATCACCTACTAAAGTGATATTGTCAATGATCTCACTAACAGTTGCTTCCTCTTCAACTTGCTCAGTTACGTACCATTGTAGTAAGTTATAAGTGGCATGATCTTTTTCTTTCATGGCAATATCTGATAAGTTATTAAGATTTTTTGTCATAAATTGTTCATGTGCTAATGATTTTTTAAATACATCTAAAAGAGATTTATACTTTACTTTTACCCCTTTGATATCTGGAAGTGAGATACTTGCACCTTGATCTTCAAGATATTTGAACATTTTCATTCCATGTGCTACTTCTTCTTGGTATTGAACTAAGAACCATGATGAAGCACCATTGAATCCTTCATTTGAACAGTATGCGCTCATCCCTAGATATAGGTATGCTGAGTGAAATTCTTTATTAAGTTGTTCTACTATTGCAGTTTGTAAGTTTTTTGTTAACATTATATTATCCTTCTTTTTTATATTGTAGTATATTGAAAATTAATCTATCTTTAAGTTTAACTTATGTAAAGTTTTACCAATTAAAAAAAGGAGTAATCATGAAAAATAGATTTAATACACAAACTATAATCAAAACTAGTGCTAATGCAAAAGACACTACTTTACTCCTTCTTCTTAACCTCTAAAATTAAAATATCCATTTTAATTTACAAATCATAAACACAACTTTAGTATAAAAATTACGTATATCTTTTAGGATATCTCTGTACTTTTTACAAATTATCACCAGTAACCTATTAAGGATAAACCATGAGTTTTACAAAATATAATCAATACCCAGTAGTGGAAAACCACATCAGAAAATGGCCAAATAACACGATAACAAAAGCACCTATTTATTGTAGCGTAGATTTAAGAGATGGAAATCAAGCATTAAAAGATCCATTAACTATAGAGCAAAAAGTTGAGTATTTTCAACATTTAGTTGATATGGGATTTAAACAAATAGAAGTAGGATATCCAAGTGCTGGAGATACTGACTATGATTTTTGTAGAAAAATAATAGAAGAAAAATTAATCCCTGATGATGTCTATATCCAAGTCTTAATCCCTGCACGTAAAGAGTTAATTGCTAAAAGTGTCGAAGCATTAAGAGGTGCCAATAAAGCTATATTTCATATCTATAACCCTACAAATGAATTCCAGCGAAGAGTAGTATTTAATAAAACAGATGATGAGATTATAGAGTTAGCTATAGATGGAATAACTGAGTTAAAAAGATTAACACAAGATTTTGAAGGTGAGGTTATGTATCAGTATTCAGCTGAGAGTTTTTCTCAAACAGATTTACCCTTTGCCGTAAAAATATGCAATGCTGTCATAGATGTAGTACAACCAACAAGTAAGAATAAAATAATCATAAATTTACCAAATACCTTAGAAGCATGTATGCCAAATGTATATGCTGATAGAATAGAATGGATGTGTGAAAATTTAAATAATAGAGAAAATGTAATTGTTAGTGTTCATCCTCATAATGATAGAGGAACCGCAGTAGCTTCGGCAGAGATGGCTATATTAGCAGGTGCCAATAGAATAGAAGGTACAATCTTTGGAAATGGTGAACGAGCTGGTAACTTAGACTTAGTTACTGTGATATTTAATATACACACACAAGGAATAGATCCTGAAATTGATTTAACAAATATAGATAAGATAAAAGAATTTATAGAAGAAGTTACTCAAATAAAAACACATATACGTCATCCTTATGTAGGAGATATGATATTTACTGCTTTTAGTGGTGGACATCAAGATGCTATTAAAAAGGGGATGGAACATTATAATCAAAGTGATAAAGAAAAATGGACTGTACCCTATTTACCAATGGATCCAAAAGATATCAAGAGAGATTATGAAAAAGTTATACGGATAAACTCTCAGTCAGGTAAAGGGGGAGCAAGTTTTATAGTGAGTGAGTTTTTAGGGGTTAATTTATCGAAAACTGAATCTATAGAATTTGGGAAAAAAGTAAAAGAGATATCTGATAAAAAAGGGATAGAGTTAAGTAAAGATGAGATTATAGATATATATCAGAGTAATTTTATATGAAAGTAATATCAGTCTATTTTAAAGTAAAAGTGATGTAACTGTAAATTATTTAGATATAGCTAAGTGTCTAAATAGTATCATTACGAAAATAATAAATAGATAAACTAAAAAGGAAATGTATGTTTTATGTAGTAGATACGCAAAAATCATTTGAACAAACTTCTTTGGATCTTGAAGTAGAATCACAAAAACTAGGATTTGGAGTTCTTCATGTACACAATATGGGAGAAACTTTAAGAAGTAAAGGTATAGATTTTATAGAAAATTGTAAAATATTTGAAATATGCAATCCTGTACAAGCAAATAAAATTTTATCGATAGATATGAAACTTAATACGGCTTTACCTTGTCGTATATCAGTTTTTACTGAAAATGGAATTACAAAAATAGGGTTGATAAAGCCTTCAGAGATGTTTGCAACACTTTCTGAGAATTTAGAGTTATTAGAGATTACAAAAGGTTTAGAAAAACAAACTATCCAAATAATTGATAATACAAAATAAATTAGATTATTAATTCCGTACTTGGTAAAACAAAGGTGAATTGTGCACCTTTGTATATTTTATCTTTATAGAGTATCTCTATATTTTTTGCGGTGATTGTTCCTCTAAAACTATGACGGATTATATTATAGGTCATATTTAGTCCCAATCCTGTACCTTGCGCTTTATGCTTGGTAGTAAAATATGGTTCAAATATTTTATCGATAATATTTTCATCTATTCCACCTGCATTATCTTGAAAGATTAAAGTAGTTTTATCATTTTCCATAGAAGCTGTTATATTTATATATCTTTCATCTTCTATTGTAGATAAAATATCAAGAGAATTATTAAAAAGATTTATAAGACATTGTTGTAATTCATTGATACACCCATAAACTGTAATGTTGTCTTCTATATCAATATTTATGTCAATATTATTATTTTTATAAGATGCAGACATTAGGTTTAAAAATGATTTGATACTTTGTATTAGTTCAAAAGTATCTTTTATACTATTTCCCTCAATATAATTTTTAAAATCATCAATAGTACTAGAAAGGTATTGTGCATTTTCATTTACCTCTTTACAAATTCTATAAAATGTTTCATCTGTTAAAACATCAAGCTCTTTTTGTAGTTGCATACCTGTAACGCCAACAGATATACAAGAAAGTGGTTGTCTCCACTGATGAGAGATATTTCCTATCATTTCCCCCATAGATGCCATTTTTGTTTGATGATAAAGCTGTTTGTTTTTTTGTTCATTTTTTTGAATTTCTTCTGATATCCTATCTTGAAGTTTTATCTCATTTTCTTGTAGAAGTTTATTTTTTTTTGTAAGTTCTATAGTTTTTTCTTGTACGAGATTAAGTAAGTTATTTTTGTATTCAAATAGCTCTTGTTTGTTTTTAAATTTTTCTATTACTTTTTGTATAACATCTACAAATTGTTTTACTTTTACCGGTTTTAGAATATATCCATCCACACCAAGTTTAATTAAATCCATAAAATGTTTTTTATCTTCATCTGATGAAATTATAAGTATCGTTATATCTTTACTTACTTCTCTAATTTGCCGAATCATATCAATCCCATTCATCTTATCCATACTGATATCCGTGATAATTAGATTGTATTTTTTACCTAAAAATAATTGTAATCCATCTATACCATTTTGAGCAGTATCAATTTCATGAAAAAATACTTTAAATACTCCAAAAGCAGATTCTCTGTGTTTAGCATCATCATCAACGTAAAGTACTTTAATCGTTTTACTAAATTTAATAAGATCTTCAAGTTCTACTTTTTTCATTATTTCTCTTTATTAGGTATAAGTTATATTTATTATACACCAATACTACTTTAAAGTCTAAATGAAGAAATAAAAATTATTTTATTATGAATCGTAGACGGACTTTTAAAAAAGTCCATCTACGATAGCTTGTGCTTCTTTTTGTATAGTTTCTAAATGCTTAGCGGATATGAAACTCTCTGCATATATCTTGTATACATCTTCTGTTCCTGAAGGTCTTAGTGCAAACCAAGCATTTTTAGATGAGATTTTAAGTCCTCCAATTTTTGCACCATTTGAAGCAGTTGTTAGGATTTGAACTATTTCTTCTCCAGCAATTGTGTCTACTTTTATATCTTCTGGTGTGAGATTTTGCAGTTTTTGTTTTTGCTCAAAAGTTGCAGGTGCATCTATCCTTGCATATATAGGATTACCATGTTTTTTTACAAGATTTTCATAATAAATACCTGGGTCTTCTTCTGTTTTTGCTAAGATTTCTGCTGATAAAAGATTTAAGATGATTCCATCTTTATCTGTAGACCAAACTTTCTTATCAAATCGTAAAAAACTAGCCCCAGCACTTTCTTCTCCACCAAAAAACACTTCTCCATCGACTAAAGGTTTTACAAACCATTTAAAACCAACTGGTGTTTCTAATACTTCTTTTTTATTATCAAGAGCAACTCTATCTATCATTGAACTACTCACTAAAGTTTTACCAATGTTTAAATTTTTAAAATCTCTTGTACGAGAAAGATAATCTATAGCAACACTTAAGTAATGATTTGGGTTTAGAAGTCCATTACTTTTTGTTACAATTCCATGTCTATCAAAATCTGTATCATTTCCAAAAGCAATGTCATAGTTATCTTTCATCGCAATAAGTCCTGCCATAGCATATGGGCTTGAACAATCCATTCTTATTTTTCCATCTTTATCACAATGCATAAATGAAAATGTAAAATCCGCACTATCATTAAAAATATCCATATTTAAATCATATTTGGTTTTTATTGCATCATAGTATTTTAAACCACTTCCTCCCATAGCATCAGCACCAATTTTTATTTTTGAATCACTAATTGCTTTCATATCAATAATATTTTCTAAATCATCAACATAAGGTGTCATAAAATCATGAGCTTTGATACAGTCTAGTTTTAAAACTTCATCCATCTCTATATGATATACATCTTCTAAGTTATTTGCTAGGTATTCATTGGCTTTATTTTGTATCCATGTTGTTGCATCTGTATCTGCAGGTCCTCCATCGATTCCGTTATATTTAAAACCACCATCACTTGGGGGATTATGTGATGGAGTGATTACGATACCATCACTTCCCTTATCATTTAAAATTGCATGTGAAATAACAGGAGTAGGTACATAGTCAAAATTTTGTGAATAACAAACATTTACTTCATTTGCTCCTAAAACTTGTAGAGCAGTAGTATGTGCTGGAGTTGAAAGAGCATGAGTGTCCATACCAATGTAAAGATTGCCTGTGATATTATTTTCTCGTCTATAATCAACAACAGCTTGAGTAATTGCGAAAATATGAGCTTCGTTAAAACTATTTTTTAGTGAGCTTCCTCTGTGTCCTGATGTGCCAAATGACACACGTTGTGTACCATCATTTATATCTGGATATTTGATATAATAATCACTCACTAATCTTGCTATATTTTCAAGTATCTCTTTTGGTGCTAATTTTCCTGCTTTTTGATCCATTTTTCATCCTGATTTAATTTAATAATCTAATTATATCGTTTATTTTAGAATTTTCATATATAATAATATGCTATCTTTAATATAAGGAGGATATTGTGGTAAGTAGAAAAGAAAAACAACTATTACAAATAATACGGTATGCTCCTTTATTATTTGTATTATTAGCATCATTTATTATCACAACGTTTTCTTATCAAGCCCATAAACGCGATCTTCGTGAATCACAAAAATCTATAGAGAAACAGTTTATTGAAGATGAAAACATACGAATCCAGTCAAATATTAATGGCGTTTATAATTATGCCAAAAGAGAAAAAGAAAATGCAGAGAATAAACTCAAAGATAGTCTAAAAACTCAAATATTAAATGCTCATAGTATTAGTAATGGAATATATAATAAATATAAAAATAAAAAAACTACACATGAGATAAAAAAGCTTATCAAATCAGCTTTAAGGGATGTTAGATTTAATAATGGTAGAGGATATTTTTATATCTATACTGTATCTGGTACAAATATTTTACATCCAACTAGACCAGAAAGAGAAGGTAAACATTATACACAAGAAAAAAATCGTATTGGAATATATGCAGATAAAAAAGCTATTGATACCATAAAAAATAATGATGAAGGTTTTATAACATACGAATTTAATAAACCAAATGATATACATAAAGAGTATAAAAAAATTGCATATTTTAAAAAAACAGGTTTTTATGATTGGTATATTGGAACGGGTGAATATATCGACGAATTTACAAATGATTTAAAACTTGAGGTTATTGAAGAGATTAGTCATTTAAGATATAAAAATGATGGCTTTATAGGTTTGTTAAATTATGATGGAACTTTTCTATATCATAAATCAGGCAAAATAATTAATGCAAATGTTTTTACTGATAAAAGATTTGAACATGTCAAAGAGTTTTATTTAAATTTATTATCAAAGGATAATAAAACAAATGATTCATGGATCACAATTGAGTTGAAAGTTCAAAATACAAATAAAAAAGAGATGAAAACTATTTATTCAAAAAAATTTGATGATTGGGGTTTTATTTTCTCTACGGGATATCGTTTATCAGATATTAATGCTGTTATAGAACAACGTAAAAAAATACTAGAAAAAAACTACCAAGAATATCTAAATAGTTTTTATATCTTTGCGGTTATAACAACTATTGGATTGTTATTAATATCTTTCTTTTTATCAAAATTATTTAAAAAAAGATTTATAGCATATAAGGCGGGATTAGAAAAGCAGATAGTAAAAAATGTAAAACAAAAAAATATTTTACTCGAAGCTCAAAAAGTAGCACATATTGGTGATTGGAAATATAGTTTTGAAACAGGTAAAATCAAACTATCAAATGAGATTATCTCTATATTTGGAATTAATGATAGTTCAAGATATGTAAGTCCAATGTATTTAAGAAAGATTGTTTATAAAGAAGATTTACCTATTTTTGATAAATCTTTGGAAGAAGTAAGACATAGAGAATTACAACATCATTTGATTTTTAGAATTGTAAGATCAGATGGTGCTATAAAATGGATTGAGTGTCGGGGTGAATATGATTTAGAAAAAAATTATCTTTTGGGTACATTACAAGATATCACTGAAACTAAAGAGCTTGAAATAGAAAAAGGGAAACAGGATGAACTTTTATTTCAACAAAGCAAACTAGCTTCTATGGGTGAGATGATAGGTAATATTGCACATCAGTTAAAACAACCTTTAAGTATCATCACTATGCAAACTACAAGTTTAGATTTAAGTATAGAGATGGGTGAAAAAATAAGTAATACAAAATACTTAGAAGTTTCAAAATCTGTAACCGAACAAGCAGAATATTTAGCAAATACAATAGATGACTTTAGAGATTTTTTTAAGCCAGAAAAAGAAAAAGAAACTTATTGTTTAGACACTTGTTATCACAATGCATATAGGTTGATCAAATCAAAGTTTGTAAATCACAATATAAAGATCATTGAAAATTTAGAAGAGATACGACTTTGCGGATTTCCAAGAGAGATGATTCAAGTAATAATGAATATTATGAATAACGCACGAGATGCTTTAGAATTTTTAGGAAAAAATGAAAAGATTATATTTATAGAGATGCATACTATAAATGAAGAGGTAGTATTTAAAATAAAAGACAATGCTGGTGGTATAGAAGAGGGTATTATAGGAAATGTATTTGATGCATATTTTACAACGAAAGATTCTAAGAAAGGTACTGGTGTTGGTTTATTTATGAGTAAAGATATCATAGAAAAACATATGGAAGGTACAATAAAAGTTTATAATGAAAGTTTTAACTATAAAGATAGAAAATACACTGGTGCGTGTTTTGAGATAAGGTTACCATACGATGACAGTATTTAAATATCTGTTAGTTTTTTTATTTTTTTGTTCTAGTTTCGTATTTGCTAAGACGATAAATATTGCTTGTTCTGCAAATGTAAGTTATGCTATGCCAACATTACAAAAAGAGTTTAATAAGATTTATCCCAATATAAAAACAAGGATCATTTTAGGAAGTAGTGGAAAACTTACAGCTCAAATATCAAATGGTGCTCCATACGATATATTTCTTTCTGCAAATATGAAATACCCAGATATACTTTATAAAAATAAAATAGCTATAATAAAACCAATTGTTTATGCTAAAGGTACATTGGCAATACTTAGTCCAAATCAAAGAAGTTTTAAACATGGAATCAAACTTCTACAAAGTAAACTAGTAAAAAGAATCGCCCTAGCCAATCCCAAAACAGCACCATATGGAGAAGCTACTTTTGAAGCACTTAAAAATGTCAATGTTTTAGATGATATAAAAGATAAAATAATCTATGGGGAGTCTATCTCTCAAACTGTAACATATACGATGATGGTTGCAGATGTTGGAATAGTAGCGAAGTCATCACTTTATAGCCCAAAACTTGTAAATATTCATGAAAATGTACATTGGGTTGAAGTGGATCAAACATTGTACAGTCCTATAAAACAAGGGATGGTGATATTAAAAAATGCAAAAGATAATAAGGAAGTAAAAGCTTTTTATGATTTTGTACTGAGTAAAAAAGGAAAAAATATTTTAAAAGAGTTTGGATACCAAATACCATGAGTAATATAATAGCCACAGTTTCAAAGATACAAAATGTCGATAGTTTAAATATAGTAAATTTTGATTTTAACGGAACACCTTTATCGATGATGAGTTTAGAACTAAATGTTAAGATACAAATAGGTACAAAAGTAAAACTAAACTGTAAATCATCACACATAGCCATAGCCAAAAACTTTTCTGGTGAGGTGAGTTATTCAAATAGATTAAACTGTCAGATAGAGAGTATTGAAAATGGTGAGCTTTTATCTTGTATACATCTTAAAATATTTGATACTGTTTTAGAGTCTATTATTACTGTAAATTCATCTAAAAAAATGGACTTAAAAGTAGGGGATAAGGTAACTGCATTTATAAAAGCAAGTGAGCTTTCAATCGCTGAGGTTTTGGATGATTGATATATTAAGCTCACTAGATTTTACCCCTTTTGTACTCTCTTTTAAACTTGCTTTCATTACGACACTTATACTTTTTGTTCTAAGTGTTCCTTTGTCGTGGTTTTTATCTCAAACAAACTCAAAAATCAAACCATTTTTAGAAGCTATCACTGCACTTCCTTTAGTACTTCCACCTTCAGTTTTAGGGTTTTATCTACTTGTAGCCTTATCTGCTAACTCACCTATAGGTGCTTTTTTTGATGAGGTTTTTGATGTACAGTTGGTTTTTAATTTTACTGCTTTAGTAGTAGCAAGTTGTTTTTACTCACTACCATTTATGGTTCAGCCACTTCAAGGTGGATTTGAATCTATAAATAAAAACATGCTAGAAGCCTCATATATTGCAGGTAAAGGTAAATGGGAAACGATTTTAAAAGTTGCTTTACCAAATATGAAACCAGCATTACTCACAGCTCTTATCGTGACGTTTGCACATACTGTTGGTGAGTTTGGTGTCGTTCTTATGGTAGGTGGTAGTATCCCTGGGGAGACAAAAGTAGCTTCAGTTGCTATATACGAGATGGTAGA
>Ga0193958_1000709_pt1 | contig 11666 bp, 9 predicted proteins | sample FB_1_MG_FD_140320 | JGI IMG/M metagenome (GOLD analysis project Ga0193958, IMG submission 140320) | Microbial mat bacterial communities from the Broadkill River, Lewes, Delaware, United States - FB_1_MG | ecosystem: Environmental > Aquatic > Freshwater > River > Microbial mats | place: USA...
GCGCTATACAGGGCCGACGTGAGCTTTTGGACATGGGCTTTATTAAAGAGAGTACTGACACCGTGTATCGAGCAGGTAGTAGCGGTGAAAATGCCCAGACCTTGCCTTTTAAGCGCTTGTATTTACCCTGCGCATTCACGGGAATTTTAGAACCCAAAAAAGCCGTTGATGAGACTCATATTGCCTTACAAATCTTACTACCGGGTGCAGGTACGACTTTCTCAACCGCTGAAACGCTGTGCGATATTGCGGGGACGTTTCATGGCCGCAAAAGTAAGAACCGAGGCAAGCAGCGTGAGTCCAACCCCAATGTGCTAGATCAATTATTTGGCGCAGACAAAAAATTACGGGTAGCTTCATTTCCAACGGACCTGCCGCTTAATGGCATGGGCTCAGATGCCCCGTTTGAATTTGCTAGTAAACGGGGACTAATGGCCGTGATTCGCCATGTGCACCTTGTGTTATCCAAGCTATACCCAAAGCTACCCGTTTTTGTGGGTGGACGAAGTCAGGGCGGTATTAGTGCTATTTTGTATGCACAGCATTATCAAGATGTCTCTGGTGCGATTGCGATCAATCCCCCTCACCCCGACCCTGAGCTGTTTCAGTACACGATTACTTACCTTGAAGATAAAGCAGATACGTTGAGTGAGCTACTGCATGCACCGGGTGTTAGCCTGCATCAACGTAGCTGGGATGCATATAAGCGTTTTACACCCTCATTTAACTACCCTAAGGGTGAAACACTAGCCCCTATTTTAACCTTTGTTAGCTTAGGCGATACCTTTAATCTGTTTCCTAAATATGCAGAGGCCTTACAAGCCTTTGCAGATCAAGATGAAAAGCATCAAATTGAGATTGTCGATGCAGGCCACAACTTATGGGATCGCAAGTCCGTTGAGGTGTATAAGAATGCGCTGTTTGTGCAAACACAGTTTATCTTAAAACATATGCAACATGGGCCAGAGGTCAATGCTTAAATATATATCTCAACTCAAAACAATTGACTCCAACCTGCTTCACTTACTCTATGAGGAAGTACAAACAACCCATATTAATTGGTTTGAATCATTCTCTGAGTACCAGTCAGGTGGCTGGAAGATTGCCTCACTCTACAACGCCACTGGGGAAGAAACCTATGACGTCCCCCATGAGAGTGATATTAAACCCACTCCACTACTTCAAAGAATGCCTAAAATGCAGGCATTTTTAGATTCAACAGGGCTGGATTACATGATGGCAAGATTGACATGTAGTAACGCCGACTCTCATCTATATGAGCATGTGGATTACGCAGGTTTAGAGAAACGAGAGAAGCTGCGTTTGCATATCCCCTTGTACACACACACTAAAGCCCTGATGTCACTCAATGATAAAAACATCTATCTCAAAGCAGGCTTTATGTGGAAGCTTGATCCAAGAGAAGGCGTACATGGCGTCTCAAATAGTGGGAATAAGCCTCGCATTCACTTGTTATTAGATTGCTATATGAACCCAGTGTTAGAGTCGCTGATTCAACAAGAGTGGCTTGATGATGAAAGTGTCATTGATCGCCCTCTATTAACTCAGCAAGTCTTGGCACAACGTATGAAACATGCCTCCCACTTATTGGCGCAATCACAACAAAAAGCAGCAGAACATTTTCTACTTACTACATTCTCCCTGTATCAATACCCAGCAAATACTACAGGTTACGACTTAGTCTTAGACCTTTACCAACATCATAACCCACACTCACCACGCATAGCTTACTGGGAGCAACGAATGGAAGAAGTATACGGTACGGTATATTTACAACAACGCAAGCAGCACCAAGCACAATTATTAACACCTCACTTAAGGGCTGCTAATGCTGACTAATAACTCCATCAAAAAAATCACCCAACACGTACACACATTGTGTATTCAGTGGCAGGATGACGATGAAAGCACCTATCATTACATCTGGCTACGTGATAATGACCAGCGCACCCAAATCTCTATTGGCCAGCAATCCAATGATACATTTAATATACCCTTAACTATTCAGCCAGTAGAGATTTCTGTAGGCAATGACCTAAAAATTCTCTGGTCGGATCAGCACAGCAGTCATATAGACTTTGCATGGTTACGTAAAAATAGTTACTCCTCACTTCAAAAAGGCATAAAACATTTAGCCCCCAAACTCTGGCTATCAGATTATTTTACCCAAGAAAGCATGCATTTTTCTTACCCGAGCCTTTGCGACGATAAAGTGATCATGCGCGAGATGCTGCAACATTTACAGGACTATGGCTTTGCTGTACTCGACAGGGTGCCCATAAAAAATGCAATGGTTATGGAAGTATTGAAGTTATTTGGCTACCCCATTGAAACCCACCACAACAAGATGTGGGAAATTAAGGTTATCTCTAATTCAGAGGACTTAGGAGATACGAATAAAACCTTACCGGGGCATATTGATCAACCCTATCGCCACTCTGCCCCCACAATGACCCTTTTGCATGTTTTATCAAATAATGTCTCTGGAGGGCAGAGTACCTTGGTTGATGGCTTTGCACTGGCGGAAGCATTAAGAAAGGACCACCCAGCTGCCTTTAAATTACTCAGCTCCACCCCCGTTACCTACCGCTATCATGACGAGAAAACCATTCTTCAACATGAAAGCACAATTATTCAATTGAATGCTCGTGATGAAGTAGTTCAAGTGCGTATGAACCCCTTTTCGATCCAGCCCTTTTATACTGCACCTGAACATATGCTAGATTTTTACGCTGCTTACCAAACATTCGGACAGCTGATGGAAAGTGATACCTACAAACTCACAATGAAATTAGCAGCAGGACATCTCTTAATCATGGATAACACCCGTATTTTACATGGGCGACTAGGCTATGATAGTGCTGAAGGTGAGCGCCTACTGCAGGGTTGTTTTTCTAAACAAGAAGACTTTTGGAGTAAACTAGCGGTACTCAAGCGTTCCTCTTAATGAATCCACGATTCTCATTGTCTTACCGTACAAAGTTATAACCTTGATCAATACCCTCACCGCACACTGTGAGGGTATTAGTACATCGCTTAATGCGCAGCGTCTTTTTTCTCTGCGTCAGGCTTTTCTGCTTCGCTAGGCTCTACAGGTTCAGCATCTGCTACTGGCCCTTTCATTTCAGCGCGCACCTCTTTCACAAACTGCTTACCCTTGCTAAGCTCTTGCTTAAAAAAGGCTTGTGCTTGCTTGGGTTCAAAGTCTTCCAGTGTGCCACCCGCCTCAAAGTGCATAATAAAGGTATTACCCACCGCATAGGTCACAGCGCCTGCACTCAAGCTTAAACTTGCACTGCCAACCAATGTGCCGACCCCTGGAATCAGCTTGGTTAAACTGCTCAAGCCAACCACGCCCAATACCGGTAAAGAGCCGGCAATCAGCGAAGTCACTAACGATTTGGTATCCGTATCAGCATCAGGAATATCATAGTAGTACCCTAAGCTTCGCAGCATATTCATCTGGGTTGTTACCAACGCTGCCAAATCGAACAAAGGCACAGGCACCAAGCCCAAGGTCATGCTGGCAATAATGTGGTTTTTAACGATATTGGATGCCACTGCATCCGACTCTTCAGCATAGGCTTCCTGTGCCTCTAACAATGCCTCCTGCGACTCTTGGTCAAGCGTCCCTACTACACTTTCGGTCATTACAATCACTCCAATTTAAGATAGTCAAAGATGCTAGCATATTCCTGCTTAAGGCCAATCAGTTGTATTCACTCGTAACAAAAATTTACATTACATTCTGTGAATATATCGCACACTGTCTTGACTTCACTTTTTGCGTAATCTGATAATGTTTATTCTGAAATGAACCCACAAAATAAGGAGTTATCGTATGGCAACTGAAGTTGTAGCAGCAAGCTCACAGGGAACTCTGTCCTCAATTGGCAGTTCTTTAGCGAATGTCGGCACAGTTGGTAAAGCATTTGCATTGGCACACCCTATGGGTATGGCCGCAGCAGGTGGTGCATTACTTGGTTTTGGTATTTATCACACAACCAAAAAAATGTTCAACAAAAAAGAAGTAGAAGCACCTGCTCAAATTGAAGCAGAGACAGTGCCTGCTGAAGCAGCAACCGCCTAATTCAATTAGGTTTACTGTAAAGGCTCCCGTTTGAGCATGATCAAGCGGGAGTTTTTTTGTAGATCTGTGCTAATATCTCCCATCCCCCCTATGTTGCTAGATTTTACGTTATCAAAGAGCCAACCCCTTTTGTGGAAACCCATCATCCCCCTAGCCTAAGCGCACAATTTAAACGTTGGTTGAAGCGCAAAATTCCATTGCTCATCATGCTAATGCTGATCACTATACTGGTTGCGGTATTTTTCTGGCCACGCATTGTCATCACAATTGAGTCAGGTCAAGCGGGTATTTTATTTAAACGCTTTGGTGGCACTGAAATTGACCGCGTTTATGAAGAAGGACTACACATTTTTAACCCACTGGATACAGTGTATCTCTATGAAATGCGTAAACAAGTGGCTTATCACGACTTTGATGTTATTTCCAACAAAGGGTTAACCGTTCATCTCTCATTAGCCATTCGCTACAGCCCTGAACGCGAACTACTGGGTATTTTACACCAGCGTATTGGGCCTGATTATTTAACGCGCGTTATTTTGCCGCAAATTGAATCGGTTATGCGAAAGTCTTTAGGCAACTATACACCCGAGCAAATCTATACCAATGAGTCTGGCTTATTGACCAACGCCATTCTTGCAGCGCTCGAAGAAGTTGGCCGGAACTATGTTGAAGTTGAAGATATTATTATCCGAAGTATTAGCCTACCAGATAAAATCGTGGCAGCGATTGAAGAAAAACTAAAACAAGAAGAATTCATGAAATCCTATGAATTTCGGCTGCAAACCGCCCAAAAAGAAGCGGAACGACTCAAAGTAGAAGCACAAGGTTTGAAGGAGTATCACATGCTTGTGAATGACTCTTTGACAGAGGCCGTCCTACGCCACAAGGGCATCGAAGCCACTCAAGAAATTGCAAAGTCTGCCAACTCAAAAGTCATTTTAATCGGGGGAGGCAAAGATGGCCTACCCATTATTTTAAACCCCGATGCTTCCCCGCCACAAACGACTCAGGCAACGCCTAACAAGCCTCTCAATGCACCAGCAGCGAAGCAAAGCCACACGCAACCCGCTAGGACTACCCCCTAATGCGTGTCACTTATGTTTTTTTATTGCCACTGTTAGTGCTGCTAAGTGGATGTAATAACCCTGCCTATGAAAAAATGGCGGAAAAACGCCTAAGCTTTGCGCGAGAAAACCAAGGTGATATTCACATTGCTGCTATTCAGGATCTTCGCAAAAGCGGTTTTCTCAATGGTGTGTTACTCGCCGCGGAGGAAATTAATCTACGCCCCACTAAATTATTAGGTCGCACATTACAGGTTCAAATTGAACCGGGTGCTGCTAACTTTCAAGAAAGCAAACGTACCATTCGGCGCATTGCCAGTAACCCCAAAATAACAGCTGTCATTGGGCATCGCAGCTCCAAGACCGCCATTCCCGCCTCCGTTATTTATGAACGTAGCCAAATAATTTTTATGCCGCCTTTTGCTACGGCAAAAAAGCTCACCAATTATTATTTCCAATATGTATTTCGGATGATGCCGAGCAATACCATTTTAGCCGAGCAGATTGCCAGCGTGGCGCAGACCTTAGGCTATCAAAAAGTGGTGCTCCTTTACACACGGGATGACTTTAGTCGAGAGCAGGCCTTTTTGGCCGAAGAAGCCCTGATCAAACAAGGGATTAACATTGTTAGTCGTGCCTCATTTTTTACTAAATCCGAAAACTACCGCTCAGTAATCTCTGAGTTTAGTAGCAGTGAGTTTGACGCCCTGTTTATTGCTGCTCCTCCCGCTTCAGCAGGCCTCATGGTTCAGCAATTACGGGAGATGGGTGTTAATCAACCCATTCTCGGCAGTGACCTACTTAACTCTACTCATTATTTAAAGGCAGCCGCCAACAGTGCTGAGAACACGATTATTCCTGATGTGTTCCCACCCAAGCAACAGCCGAAAAAAGTCCAAGCCTTTATCGATCGCTATCAAGCTAAATACAAAGTTGCACCGGACTTTAATGCTGCGCAAGGCTATGACTCGGTGATGTTATTGGCCAATGGCATTGAACGGGCGGGTTCAACCATTCCTTCATTACTTGCCTCAACCTTGCACTATATGCCAGCGTGGGTGGGCGTCACAGGTATTCATGCCTTTACCCAAACCGGTGAAATGCGCGGTAAGAAATACTTCTTTAAAGTCTGGCAACAAGGCCAGTGGCACCATATGCCTGCCATTGATGCTCCCTACACCTTACAACGCTTCCAACAGCAATTAAGTGGCAAGACAACCGACTTTAGCCGAGCATTCGCCAAGAAAATTCATAACGATGACCACAAGTCGTTGCTCCTCGACTTATCTCAAGAGATTTTGCACTTTAAGCGTATTGGGATTATTTATGAAGACACCGAAGCGGGACGAAAAGCCGCAGACTACCCCTTGCTAAAGCACCTTGCAAAACAAAAGCAGTTTGAGGTTGTTGACTGTAAAGTTCCTTTATCTCGCCTGTCACCGAAGCAATTAAGGCAGTCGATCATTGCCTGTTATGGAAAATTATCCTTAAATGCCGATGCTTTGTTTTTACCCCCCTACCACGGTGCAGATGCAAGCTTGCTCGCCCACTTAAACCTGAGCCTGAGCTTCTTTAAAATTCCGGTTATTTCTTTAGATCAACGCAACAGTGATCCAAACCTTAGCTTGGTGTTAGGCCGACGCTCAGATATTAACCTTAGGGCAAGCGGCGACCTACAAATCTATCGTAGCTTACTGAAAAATCTAAAAGTTCATGAGTTTGCAGTACGTCTCAAGAATTTACCTGAGCTCACGGTTAACTTAAAGGGCTTACAACAATATGGCTTATCTGATCAGGCGATTTTATCTCTCTCCCCAGAGCACTACCTTGAGGGACAACAGCCATGAGTCTTGTAAAGCGTATCGGCTTGCTACTGGTATTAGGCTGCCTAAGCAACAGCCTACTGGCCAAGGATGACCGGCCAGAACCCTCCCAGCTATACATCGGTATTACCCACAACCGCCTTCCCTATAGTTTACACGCTGAGAAACAAGCCCCTACTGGTCTCGTGGTACAGCAACTCACGAAAATCTGTAAGCAGATGAATGCACAGTGTCATTTTGTAGCAGCTCGCTTTAATAAGCTGCAACAAGAACTACAAACTTTCCAATTAAATGCTGTATTAGTCCTTGACGATGTACCGCTTATGGATACATCAACAGTTACACTAACCCTCTCCCCCCCGCTGTGTGATATCACACCTGTGTTTATTCAACGCTATCACACACAACCGGGGAAACAGCTTAAACATTTTGAAAACCGTATTATTGGTGTACTGGAAAACTCTGTGTTTCATCATTTTATTGCAGACTTAGACCAAGAACGTTTTAAGCTCAAATTCAAGCTTTACCCCATTTTAGAAAGTGGCATTATGGATTTAATAACACAGCGCATTGATGCTCTATTGACTGATGCGGCATTTTATCAGGAGCGAGTCGCCAGTACTGTGTTAGCCAAGCCAGGCAGTGACCATCAGCTTATTGCCACCCAAGCACAACACATTGAGCTGCCCAACACCAGTATGCGACTCATGACTCGTGCCAAAGATCAAGCCTTATCTGCTGCGTTCAAAAAAACCATTGCTACCATCATTCCTTCCCAGACGTGTGAGAGTTTATTGGCACAGCCGGCCTCTCGGCCTAATACGCTAGGAACCTCGAACTAAGGACTGACTTACCATGATCTCCTCTTCTTATATTCGCCCGTCACTATGGCTTCATACTTTGTTTATCTGTGGCTTGCTATTCACAACCACAGTCGTGCTAGCAGAGACCTCTAAAGGCACAGCTGGCCCATCCTCAGGCAAGCCTGAACAGCAGTTTGAAAGTAGCATGGCGAATATTGACGCCATTTTAGAGACACTGGAGGACATGAGTCAGGAGGTTGCGAGCAGCAAAGAAAAATCAAGCCTGAACCACAATAGCGTGCTGACCATTCGGGATGGCCTCAGCTCCATTGAGGAAAAGTTAAAAGAAGCTTATTCAGGCTTAGACGAGAGCCGCACGGGTATTGGTAATAACACCAGTAAAATTGATAAAGCCCAAGAAGAATTACTAAGCCTTGCACGTGAAATTCGCACCAATGCAGCCGACCTCGACTCCCAGAAATCCTTGATTGAAGATAATGCAATTCGCTTGTATGAAATTCTGATCCGCATTAGCAGTATGAAAGAGCAGGTGAAAAATTTAGCTGAGTCTTTACAAAGCTTGCGTAACACCAATAAAGACCAAGAAGCCCAATTGAGTATTAATGATGACCTTGACCAATTATGGCGCTTACTCGCGACCATCCTAGCCTGCTTTACCCCCCTAGCTTTTGTCCTAACCAATCAAAATACCGCCCCACTAAGTGATGGTATTGCACGTTCACAAGGTGTTTTATTAGTCAGTTTAGGCGCTCTGCTTGCTTACTCCATTATTGGTTTTAGCTTGATCTTTGGCATATCCTCCTCCGGCTTGATTGGCACCACACATCACCTGTGGGGCAGCACTGAAGCTGAATCCACGCTACAAGCAACCGAGCCACTCATCGCCTTTTTATTATATCAGGCAGGCTTTGTCATACTCGGTACCTTAATTGTTTACCAGATCCTTGGCCGACAGCTCTCCAGTACCAAACACCTATTGCTCGCACTATTGATGGGTGCATTTGTCATACCTCTTTTTGCTCACTGGACGTGGGCAAGTTACTTTATTCCGGGCAATAAAGGTTGGCTGGAAGGGGCTGGATTTCAAGACCAAACAGGCTCGGTCACCATTCATGTGGTTGCCGCATGGTTTGCCTTAGTACTGGTTTGGAAGCTTGCAAAACCCGCATCGACACAAGACAAGCAAAACACTCTTCCCCCCGTTTACACCAGTGCAGCCGTGTTACTGCTTTGGGTAAGCTGGATTGGCTTAAGTGCAGGACGTTTATCCGTGACTGGGGAGCAAATCTCCGTGACTTTATTAAATATTGCACTGGCCAGCGCAATGGGCAGTATCGCAGCTTATTTACACTACGCATTCTTTCATACCGATAAGAACCACCTAGGACAGTCTCTCAATACTGGCTTTATGAGTGGTTTAGTTGCGATTGCAGCCTGCGCTCAAAGCGTCACACTGTATGAAGCAATGCTGATTGGTATGGTCGCTGGTGTCCTACAAAATATCGCGTTTCGTATACTGCGTAACACCTTATTACGTGCAACATGGCAAACACCAGCAGCACACATGATCGCTATTCATGGGATTGCCGGTATTTGGGGTGGACTAAGCATGGGGCTGTTTAGTACTGAGAATAGCTTTAGCGCACCTAATATGACCCAGCTCATCACGCAAACACAAGGTATTGCGGCTGCTATTGCCTACAGCCTAATCATGGCACATTTAGTGGCTTTCCTTCTGACAATGCGCAATACGCGTAAGCCATAGCATGAGCCGCCTTCGTAAGCACCCTTGGCTTATTCAGTATTCTGCATTATGGGTATTTTGGGTCAGTCTCATGTGTTGCACCCCAAGCCATGCCTCACAAACACTGCCTATCATACGCATTGATGCACAAGGCTTAACCCCATTACAACTGGGGCTAAATCTAGGTCGTGCGCATAAGCTGCAATTTCCAAGTATTGAGCAGCAATATGACCAACATTTGGCTAGCTTGCTCAACCGTGCCCAATTTAATGCCCTTAAAACACGCTTGCTACCCACATTATTAGCCCAGCTCGACACACGCTATTTAGAAGAAATGCGCGGTGTCGCCAGTGCTTGGGAAACAACTCAAGACAGCGCACCCGGTGATGGTCAACTCTCATTAACCGAGCTACAAGTATTGAACCTCCTGCCCGACCTTGGCTTTGCCCCCAATGGCTCAGGACTTGGGGCGTTTGCTCAAGCCAGTGCCGGCGGTTACACGTTGGTGGGACGCACATTGGATTGGGACAGCAGCGCGGCATTACGGCAGTTACAAGCCATTACTGTGTATCAATATGCCGATACTCACCTTGTCAATATCGGCTTTGCCGGACTCAGTTCGGTACTCACAGGGTTCAATGAGCAAGGCTTATTTCTTGCACTTTTTAATGCGGCCCCCTACACACCTTATGTTGTCAGTACCGCGTCACTTCAACACCCACGCGCCAGTGCATTTGATGTACGCACAAGCCTCAGTGATTATCAGAACGTGAGTGCTGCCAGTTACTTTTTGCGTGGCCGTCATTATGGCTTTGGCAGCAATATTTTAATGGCCGATAAACTCAGCGTACACGTGTTGGAGCACCCAGCTGGACGTGATGCTCAAATACGGCGCTGGGATAGCTCTTTGTATGCCTCACGTATATGGAACCACCCCCAGCAGGTAGCAGTTGTGGACTGCTATTTACTCAGTACACTTATCAACAATTGCCACGATGCCAGTGATGTCATTCGTTGGCAACGCTTGGATGAGTTAAGCAATTTAGCCGCAAATGAAGTGGTCACAGCACGTAGTCTATCCACGCATTTACTGGACACCAAACACCGAGGCTTTGAAATTTTTAATGCACAAACGCTTCAGTCTTTAGTCTACCAACCTGAGCGTAATGAGCTGTACCTTTATACGGCGCCTGTCGATAGCTCGAACAAAACAGCTGCCTCTATGCAGCTTTACACCGACCTTGCCCCCACTCACGCTCGCCAAGACCAAGGCCGACTCTGGAAAATTGGCTTACTGTGGTTTTTCTTAATTACACTAATTGTCAGTACCCTTTGGTTTATACACCGTGCACGAGGCCAGCAAGCCAACTCATAATGTTAAGAATTGTGTTATTTGCTTCAGACGTTTTAAACCGAGTGCTAGAGTATCACTCTGTCTATTTTGACAATAGGTAATAAGCAAAATGAAGATAAACAGCGCACTACTTACTAACATTGGAGACTCGCCATGCCACTTCCATTAATTGTACTCGGTGGTAGCTTAGCCGCTGTTGGTATTGGATCTTGGCTGCAAAGAAAAAAATATCACTCCCATAAAACAACAAGCACCACCCAAACCACCACTTTGAAGTCATTGTTAGCCCAACGCAAAAAAGGGATAAAACAATGCCAAAAGCAGACTGACAAAGCTCTTAAGCTTTCGATGGCAAGCATCAGTACAACGGGCTTTGCAACTTGGGCATATCCCCCACTCCTCCTCGCCTCGATACCGCTGATTACCTACAGCTCTTTACCCATTTTTCAAGCAACTTGGCACTACTGGCAGCAAAAACGCAAACTTCACACCAGTGCCATTGATTCTGTTGCAATTGTTGGCACTCTAGCCAGTGGCTATTACTTTGCTGCGGCATTAATCAGTGGCATATATTTTCTAGGACAAAGGGCTTTATTAAAAACCGAAAGCCATGCCAGCCAAAAGCTCTTGCAGCTATTCGGTGATCACCCACGTACTGTATGGCTGTGGAAAAATGGTCTTGAATTAGAAGTGCCGTTTGATGAGGTCTCACTGGGTGACACGGTTGTGGTTCATGCTGGCGAAAC
>Ga0193958_1000711_pt1 | contig 11641 bp, 11 predicted proteins | sample FB_1_MG_FD_140320 | JGI IMG/M metagenome (GOLD analysis project Ga0193958, IMG submission 140320) | Microbial mat bacterial communities from the Broadkill River, Lewes, Delaware, United States - FB_1_MG | ecosystem: Environmental > Aquatic > Freshwater > River > Microbial mats | place: USA...
CCGCTGGAGAATGAGATCCTGCAGTCGTTCCGTACAGGCGGACTAACAGGCGCTCAACAGGTAGGCGCTATTCCGCTGCAAAATGGCGAGCTGGCAGCCCGTTTTAATATCCGAGCACCGCAGTCCGAAGCATGGGCGGCTGCCATGTCATCGCGTCTTGTTGTTGAGATCATCGAGCCGCAGAGAGAAGTGATCCGAGACATAATCCGGCAGGGTCTGGCAGATGGCCGCAATCCTAGATCAATGGCGCTTGATATTGTTGGTCGTGTTAGCAAAGCAACCGGAAAGCGCGAAGGCGGATATATAGGGCTTGCTGGCAATCAGGCGCAATGGGTGGCGAATGCCAGGGCAGAGCTTGAGAACCTTGATAGCAATTATTTTACCCGGTCGCTGAGGGACAAGCGGTTAGATAGCACGATCCGCAAAGCGATAGAGTCAGGAGAGCCGTTGCAAGCTGCCACCATTGATAACGCAATCACCCGTATGCAGTCCCGTGCTGAGCGATACCGCGGCGAAACGATAGCCAGAACCGAGGCCATAGAAGCACTGCGAGCTGGTCAAGATCAGTCTATCAGGCAGGCTTACGAGCAATCAGACGTGCTCGACAAGGAAGTAACGCGCGAATGGTCAGACTCCGGCAATGATGGTGTTACTCGCCCAACGCACAGACGCGCTGATGGGCAGAAAGTGCAGGGTATGGATACCCCTTTCATAGTTGGCGGCTATCGGCTTATGCGCCCTGGGGATTCATCGCTTGGCGCACCGGCTAAAGAATTAATTTCCTGCAGATGCCGACAGCTGGTCAGAATTTCTTGGAGTGGGCGTGCAAGGCGCATCGAGGGATTCGGTTGATGAGCAAATTCAAAGATCAAATGGACGCATGGGTTCTAAAGAGCAAGGCTAGAACCGAGGCTGTATTTAAGCAGTCCGCACAGTTCGCAGCTGAAGAGGCACAGCAGCCGATAGCGAAAGGCGGCAGGATGCCGGTTGACACAGGATATCTTCGGAACTCATTTGCCGCTGACATTGGCCGAACACCTTCAGGCCGTCTAATCTCAGGAACAGACAATTACAGCTTTAACGCTGTTGAAGCAGCTATTGTTAGGGCAAGGGTTGGCGAGGCTATCATATTCGGATGGGCTGCAAACTACGCGCCATACATGGAAGCTCGCTACGCATTTGCGCGGTCTGTGATTCAAAGCTGGGATCAGATAGTATTAAGAGCAATCGATCAGGTTAAGAGAGGCTACAGGTGACACCGACAAACACAGAGATATACATCGCGCTAAGCCAGATTCTTGATGCTGGTGCGCTTGGTTATCCAGTCAGCAAGCCTGGCGGGGTTGCCTTTAACGGTGACGGTACGCGAATGCAGGGTGGATTCACGCCGCCAGATGAGGGAATTTGGCTTGAAGTTGAATTTCAGCCGAACTCAGGTATCGACAACGGGCTGGCTGCTGATGATGACGTTATTCCGAACGGATCCTTCACCATTATGGTTATGGCCAGACCAAGCGTTTACGGAATATTTCCGGTTAGTTCTGCCGCTGGTGACGTTGCCGCACTGTATCCAAAAAACAAAACCCTATCCGGCCTTGTTCGAGTTAGCAGAAGCCCGCAGCTTATAAATCTACCGAAGCAGTCAGACAGATTTGGAATTATGGTCAGTGTGCCGTACTCTGGATAAGCAATCCTTGATCATTTCCCGCCATGTGCGGGATTTTTTTTGCCAAAATAACCGTATTAGACCTTAGTCTAATAGCTGTTATAATCAGATCAGCGGCAAGACCGCACGTTTAAACGATAATTTCCAATTGGAGGTTTTGCCATGGGCAAAATGACAAGCACGGGCGTTCAGGTCGCTGTAGTATCTGGCGCTCCGGCAACTGTTGACCAAGCTGGTTTCGAGGCTGTCGGGACTTACACAAACTGCGGTGAACTGATCGATCTGCCGGAATACGGGCCCACTGTCCAAGTCGTCGAATCGAACCCTTTAGCTACTGGGGTTACTGAAAAGTACAACGGTTTCATCAACTACGGCTCAACGTCTTTCGGATTCGAAATCGACTTCACTGACGCAGGCCAGAATATTCTTGAGGCTGCTGTTCCTGTTCCGCCAGCACAATACACGCCTCATTCTGTGCGCGTAACGTATCCTGACGGAACTATCGAGTATTACGTTGTTGGCGTGTTCAGCTACACTCGCTCTGTAGGTTCTGCAAACTCAATGATTGGCTCTACCGTTCAGGTTGAGATCAACTCTAAAATCGTTCGCGTTTCTGCGCCTTAAGGAGCATTGATCAATGGCTGAAATTACAATCACACCTCTTTCCGGCAGCGGTTCGCGCGCAGCAACAGTAACCACGCTTGGTGCGTCTGATACGTTTTCTTATCAGGATGGTCTGATTCTGGTAATCAATAACGTTACCGCTGGAGCTATCACGCCAAACTTACTTGGTGATGCTGTAACAGACGTTTCAGTTGCTGGCGTTGGCTCTGTAGATACTTCTGGTGGCTACACAGCCGCATCTATCGGTGCGGGTGGGTCTGCAGCAATCCCTCTTGATACTGTATCAAAGTACCTGACTGGTACGGTGACAGTTACGGCTGGTGATGGCGCAGAAGTCTATCTGCTAGCTAAATAAATAAATTTGACTGGCTAGGCTCATAACCGAAAGCGGCCTCATCCACCGTTGCCAGTCATAACCGGATGATATCTACGAGGCATGACGATATGAATGATTTAATGAAGATGTTCGATACAGAGTCAATTTCAGAGGCTGGCTCTTGGCTGCATCTGAATATTCCTGGTACGAAAGAAAAAGCCTATGCAGATGAGGCGAAAACAAAGCCTTTGCGTATCAAGCTGAAAGGGCCAGACTCTGATGAGTGGGTGAGTTTTGTCCGCAAGTCTCAGCGTACAAGCTCTGACGAAATGAGCAATAAAGAGTTGGTCGAGCGTGATGCAGAGCTTTACAAAAACATGACCCTGGCTATCGAAAATATTCCCGGTCACGCAATGGAAGAAAAGAGCCTGCTCTCTATGTACACGCAGTACAAAGATATCCGATCTCAGGTTCTCAGCCATATCATGAATCGCGAAAATTTTACACTGAAGCCAGAGAGCGCCTAACTCTCTGGGCTGAGCAGCTTGGGTGGCTGCATAGCGTACCCAAGCGAAAAGACAGAAAAGACAGAAGAAACAGGCTTGAGCAATACGGAGATGGGCATTTTTACACCCATCTCCCGCCAATTGACGGTGTTGAATGGCTTGCTTCGGCTTGGTCTGAATGCGGTAGATGCCTGCCGAGTTTTAACGGCCCCGTGTCGCTAACTTGGCAGGAGATCGAGTCTTACGACAGATCGACAGGGTTTACGCTTGGCATCTACGGTCGGTCAATAATTAGGCAAATGTCCAATGCGTATGTCGCATGGATTAACAGGGGCGGGCAGCAAGAGAGCCTGCCTGAAGAAGTTCCATATATCCACAGGTCTGAATCGGCAGCTAAGAAAGCAGCTGAGTATATGATCAAAAACCGCGATAGCGCATACGATAAGCAGCAGGAGTTAAGTTAATGGAAGATTTGGCAAGCCTTGGGTTTCGCGTAGACTCCAGAGATTTAAAATCTGCTGCGTCTGATCTGGATCGCCTTGGAGACGCAGGATCAAGAGCTGATCGAAAGTCATCATCAGCGGCCAGCGGTATATCGCGCTCTAATAGCAAAATCGGATCTTCTGCCTCAAGTGCTGGCGGAATGGTATCTGATGCCATGGCCTCGGCATCGACAGCCGTTGCTAATCTCGACTCTCAAATGTCATCTCTCAATAGCGCGTCCGGTGTTTTAACAGCCACGCTTGGTGCGCTTTCGTCTATCTCTGCAGGTTATGCAGTATCACTTGCCAATAACGTCAAAGAGCAGCAAGCATGGGCTGATGCTACTGGAGTTTCACTGCAAGTCCTGCAGAGCTGGGGCGCTGCTGCGAAAACAGTAGGCAGAGACGTTGATTACATCGGTGATGTTTTTAAAGACACGTCTGAAAAAATCGGTGACTTTGTTGCTACTGGCGGCGGTGAGGCTGCTGATGTTTTTGAGCAGCTTGGAATTGCAGTAGAAGACCTTCAGAATTTATCGCCAGATCAGCAGCTTCTTAGAATAGCATCCGCTCTTGATCAAGTCGGTACGCGAGGCGAAAAGCTGTTCTTGCTTGAGTCTCTGGCAAATGACGCCTCATTACTTCTCCCTCTTCTTGAAAACAATGCCGCAGGTCTGCGAGAGGTAACAGGCCAAGCTGAGCGTCTTGGTGTTGTTATCTCGGATGCAGACGCATCGAAATTGATCGAGCTATCTAAGTCATGGACTGAGGTAACTCAGTCTGTTGCTGGCCTTGGTAATGAACTGTCAACTCAGTACGCATCTGATATCAAATTCGTGCTTGATTCTGCATCAGCAGGCATTCAGCAGCTAACCGAATTTGTCAGAGAAAATAAAGACGAAATCAAAGAAGGTGCGCAGATTCTCGCTGGCGCTCTGGCTGGATATGTTGCATTCACAGCGGCAACAAAAACAGCAACCGTTGCTATGGGTGCTCTTAATGCTGTAATGCGCCTGAATCCTGTCGGACTACTGGTTAGCGGCCTAGCTCTTGCTGCTGGCGGATTCGCTGTGATGGCTGCCAGCGCAGAAGATAGCGAGGACGTTTTAAGGCGCGTAACTGAACAGGCGGCAGAGTACAACAAAACAGCTGCTGAAATGTCGCGCGTAGAACGCGAGGCTGCAATTGCATCAACAGAGCGAGCAATTGCTCAAGCGGAAGCTCAGTCAGACGTAACAGCTATCTATGAAAAGCGGGCAGAGCTTTTTGAGTTACAGTCAAGGCTTGAGAAGCAAGGACACAAAGAGCAGGCGGCAACGGTTGGCGTTGCTATTGCACAGCTTAATGAGCAGATCGCGGCAACCGTAGAGCATACAGAGAAAACAGAGCAGCTAAGACAGAAACTAGCTGAGCTAAGAGGCGAGCAGTCAAAACCCGATGGTGGTGTTGCTAGCGGCAAAAAGATCAAAGAAATCACTGATGCTTCTGATGCTGTCGATATGTATGTTGCTGGACTTGTCGAAGGCGGGGTTACTGCTGCAGAGATGGCTCAGGCAGAGCTAGAGCTTACTAAAGCCGTTTCTGACGGGGCTGTTGAGTACAAGCTAGCAGAAAAGGCGCTTTCAAAACTCAATGATGAGAAGCTGAGAAGCGAGCAAGCAGATAAAGATGCAGCTGAGGCCGTGCTTGATGTTGTTGACCCAGTTCGCAAGTTGGCAAGGGAGTTTGAAGCGGCTCAAAGGCTCTGGGAAAAAGGCCTTCTAACCGATGATCAGCTGGCCGCTTTCTCGTCTCGACTTGGAGAGATGGCAGACCCGTCAGAAAAAGCGGGCGCAGACGCTGGCAAAAAGTTCTCTGATAGCTTTATTGATGCTGCAGACCTTGGTGGGGCTATTGCTGAATCGCTAATATCTGGCGACTGGTCAGGTGTTGGTCGGGTAATCGGATCATCTGTATCTGGTGCTATTTCTGGTTCTGTAACGTCATCTATTTCAGGCAGTCTGACAAAAAGTCTCGGAGAGTCTGCAGGCGGAATGGTTGCAGGTGTTGGTGGCAGCATTGTGGGCGGCCTTGCCGGTGCCGTTGTTGGCGGATTGCTAGCCGGGTCAAAAAAGGAGATGACCGGAAGCGGATATAGAATCGGGCTTGAGTCTGGCGAGGTATTCAGTGCTGAGTTCAGCAAGTCGTTTAAAAAGTCGTCTATGTTCAGCTCGAGCAGCTGGACAGAATACAGCGATATGCTGCTCACAGAATCTGAGGTGTTGAGCAACACTTTTGAAAGAACCATCGACACAATCTCACGGGATGCTGAAGCTCTCGGCATATCGCTGGATGAGTATTCCGGCACACTTGAGAACAAAAATGGTGATCTGGTAGAAGCTAACGAAGACCTTGCTAATATCTATGCTAATTCTGGGTTAGCTGCTTTAGAGAAATATCAAGAACTTGGTGAGACTGCTTCTGATACCTTTGAAAGACTTGCAGAAATAGCGAAATCAACTACCGAGAGTCTAAAGCTGACAGGTGTCGATCCGAACGCTGTAAAGGAGCTTTTTTCTGAGAGTCGAGCCAAGGAGCTGATGTCGATATATAAAGCAAATCTCGATGACATGGGCGTAACAGACTACGAAGAAGCCCAGTCAAACCCGTTTTATGGCACAAATACTGGTCTTTTTAGTTGGATGGACGGCCCTAATCAGATAGACGTTTCTGAGAATGTTGAGAGGTACTTTGACGCATTTAATGAGGCGACAATCGAATACGATAATCGACTAAACGAAACAATAGAAAATTTGAAAGGCCTTGACCCTGGCCAAGGGGTAAATGAACTTGCAAAGCTTGCACAATCATTCTCTGAAAACTACCTCACTGAAACTGAGCGTCTTCAAAATACCATGCGGTATGCAAAACAGGAGTTCTTATCACTAGGATTCTCAGAAGCTGATTTGTCAGCATCTGTTGAAACAGTGAAGGCGTTTTATGATGCTGCAACTTCGCCAGAAGACAGGGCTAATGCTCTGGTTGCTGCGGATGCATTGGCGCGATACAACGATGCTGTATCGCAGCAGGCAGAGTCAGCGGAAGAGGCTGCAGAAGCTAATCGCAAACTTGCAGAAGAGCAGAGGGCGGCATATGAAGATGCGCTGAAAGACGCGTTTTCCGACCTATCTGGCGCAATCTCATCTGAAATCAGTCTGATCACTGAAGCGTATCGCAAGCAGAAAGAAGCGATTGAGTCTCAGATTGACTTGGTTGAAGACAGGATTTCAGACGCTAAGCGACTGTCTGATTCGATCAGATCAACGCTGAACTCCATGGAGATAGGCAGCGCAGAAAGTCAGCTACAGGCGCGACAGATGGCTCAGGCGCAAGTTACAAGCGCGCTAGCTATTGCTCAGGCTGGCGGCCCATTGCCTACTGCTGATAGCTTGGATTCAGCATTTGAAACCCTGGCAAAACCGTCCATGGGTCTTTATGCGACCATGACTGACTACGTCAGGGCGCAGTCAATCGCAGCTAATCAGATTGCCGCGCTTGGTGATCTTACTGATGAGCAGTTAACGACTGACGAACGAATTCTGTCTCAGCTGAGAGATAACGAGCGATCAGCAGAGGCGGGATACAACGCACAAATAACCGCGCTTGATGATCAGCTTGCCGCTGCAGAGAGGCAGTATAATGCGCTGCTAGGCATTGATGATAAGCTGCTGACAATTGCTCAAGCTCAAGCATCCTTTGATGCGATTGCTAATCCGGTCTCGGCTGCTTCAGCTGTTGTGTCTGACGCTGACATACAGCAATGGTTTGCCGATAACGAAGGTGCTACTAATGCCGATATCTACGCCGCTATGCAGCAGTACAGCGTATCAGTAGAGCAGCTGGCCCGAGCCATGGGCTGGACTATCGACTCAGTACAGCGTGAGTACAATGCCATAGCTCAGTCTCAGCAGGTTATCTACCAGGCTCCGGCCCCGGTTGTTAACACTGCGCCTATGATCTATCAGCAGCCAGTAGCGCAATCTGACAATGGAGTCGTTGCAGAGCTGAAGCGGTCAATAAAGGTTAGCGAAGACTACAATCAGCAGCTATTAACGCGAATGGCGGCTATTGAGGCTGACGTACGAACGATCAGAAACATCAAACGCGGAGAGACTACAGCATGATTATCACAATTCCACAGCCGATAGACGATACGACTTTAGTGTCGTCTAACGTTCCTGCCGGAGATTATCCGGACTGGACGGCAGGCACATACAATTTGGGTGATAAGCGCGTTGTCGATGGCTCGATCTACGAAGTAACCGCGCTAACCACAACTGACGAACCAGTGTTCGGTAGTCAGCAATCACCTAAAACATGGATCAGGCTAGGCTACATCAACAGGCTGCGGATGTTTAACGACACGTCAGATTCAAAGACAACTCTGGCCGCATCTGACATTGACGTGAGATTTAAGTCAGCAGACAACTATTACGGCCTTCTTGGCCTGCTTGGTCTGGTCGGACAGTCTGTCACTGTCGAGGTCTATGATTCTGTAGGGACGCTACAGCAAACTCTAACCGCTGATCTTGTTGATATCGGTGTTGGTGATTGGGCAGCATATTTTTTTCAGCCATACGACCAAATCGAGAGTGTTGTTTTTACCGATATTCGCTACGAAGTTGACGGTGAAATACGGGTAATCATTGAAGGCGATGGCGGTGATACTGCTTGCGGGCGCGTTATTCTCGGGTCGCAACAGATTGTGGGAACTACGCTTTACGATACGACCGTAGGCTTGCTGACATTCACAACATTTGAGCGTGACGGGTTCGGCAATCTATCAATCCGGCCCGGCAGGACTGTTAATACCGCAGATTTCAGGGTTGATGTTGACCGTACATTCGTAGATTCTGCACTAAGGATTCTTCGCGCCGCCGGTGGTAAAATCGCCTTTTATGTAGGTGAAGAGGATGAAGAAGCAACTTACATACTTGGCATTGCTGAAGAACCGCGTATCAACTATACAACCCCATCAAAATGTAATTTATCTTTAGAGGTACAGGGTCAATGACACAGCCAGCAAAACCATCAGCAATACCAGCACCGCCACCTGTGCCAATTCGTGGCACTGATCCATTCCCAGTTTTCGCGACAAAATCGGCTAACTGGGTCGACTGGCAAAGTGGGTCTCTGTATCAATACATCGTTGACTCAATTGATTTTATTGATCTGTCGAACACCTATGTAAGCGAACGGCTGACACTAGCAACAGATGCCGCTGCTGCTGCTTCATCATCTGCTGATTCTGCCGCTGCTTCTGCTGCATCTGCGCTTGACTCTAAAACTCTTGCCGAAGCCGCAGTAGCAAGTATCCCTGCTGGTTCCATCAATGACCTGATAATTGCACCTGACAAAGCATGGTCAAGTGAGAAAATCAACAATGAACTGGAATTAAAAACATTTGATCTTCCATCGCTCATTGTTAGTAACTGGCGAACCAGCAAAACTTCTGATGATGCGGCATGGTATAGATTTGCTTGGTCTGACTTTTTGAGACTGGGGATTGCTGTTTCTACTACAGTAGGGTCTGGCGGATCATCAGTGATGCGCACTTCAGATGGGGAAACATGGGAGAATGTATCATCTCCGAATGAATGGCTAGGAGTGGCATGGTCTCCTGCTTTAAATCTATTCTGTTTTGTTAGTTATGGTGGTCTTATATCAACTAGCCAAGATGGTATAACGCTAACACCTCGAACAAGCGGGACAACAAATGGTTTCAGGGATGTTATTTGGGCTGCAGAGCTTGGTATCTTTGTGGCTATATGCAACTCAGGAACTGGCGACAGGGTTAGTACAAGTCCTGATGGTATTAATTGGACTCAACAAACTACACCAGCTGACAATGCCTGGAATAGTGTCGTTTGGTCTGGTTCGTTGCTGGTTGCTGTTTCCAGCAATGGCACAAGCAGGGTGATGACAAGCCCTGACGGTATTAATTGGACGCTACAAAATATAGCATTCGATACAGTATGGAATGATGTAGCCTTCTTTTCCGGCTTTGGGTTTATTGCGGTTGGTTCTATTACAACAGAAACATCTAACATTATGCGCAGTAGTGACGGTATTAATTGGTCTTTAGTCGACATTGGCTCTATTGACGGGAATTTTACATCAATAGACAGGCTGGGTGATCTTGATATGTTTGTTGCGGTGGCCTCTTCAGGTAAAGAAGAGCGCATGATTGCAAGCAAAGATCTTGATAACTGGTATTCAGTTGCTGTTGCAAAAAATAACTGGAATTCAGTAACATACGTTGATCATATTGGCGGATTTGTCTGCTTAGCAGGCAATGGTGAGAACAGGTCAATGAAATCTATCGCTTTTAAGGAGGTGTTGTGATGTATTACGACACACCATTCGGTAAAAAATGGGCAGAGGCTCAGCAAGAAGTCGATGATTTTATCATGTCCGAATATCGAAGAATTGCTGAGAAAGACATTGATAGTATTAGAGATCAGAAATGTTCGTGCGTAATCCCAATCACGATTTCATCTGGCACGTTTAATTACAGAGCAGATGAGAATGAAGTGCAAAGTATTGCACTCATGGTCATGGCGCATGACAATTACGGTCTACCGCTGCCGACATATTGGCGAACTCACGATAATCAAAACCCTGCTGTAACTAAAGCTGATTTGATCACGATATCTTCAGCAATGAAACAGTGGATTCTTGATGTAGGCGCACAGGCTCATATTGTGAAAGACGTTCACATTCCTGCCTGCGTGACAGCTGAAGGATTGCAAGGCGTGTGCGAGCAGTTCAAAAACTGGATGCCAGCATGACGCGATACATAGCGAAAGGAATCGCTATCAACTGCGGAATCCTGCTTCTATTCGGCATTAACGGGGCTTCGATTATTGCCTGCCAGGCTGTCATAAACGTCATGCTGTCGTCTTACATTGTTCGAGAGACTGGGAATAGGTCGGCATGGTGGCTTCTGCTTTTCGGGGTGGCTGTTTTTGCTAACCAAGTTCCGTATTTATACGGGCATGGTGGCAGCTTGGTATACGCCTTCTTTGCCGCTCTGGTCTGCTTCTTTTTCGTGACGGCTGCATTCAGTGCCGCTTCGTCAGCATCTGATCTTCACTCGATACAGACCGCTGAAGAGATAAGGCATGATCGTGTCTACATGGTGATCAAGAAGCCAGTGACGATCACAGATCACTTGCTGGCAACATTTGGCGCTCCGGCAAGTTCGTTATCATTTAGCTATGGCAGAACGTGGATAAAATTCACGAAAGAAACAGGAATGGCGCTTGCTTACGACTGCCGAAAAACTGACGGGTTTATATTCGTTGATGTTGGTCATGTTGATAAGTTCAGCGAGCAAAAGTTCAGATCGGTTATCGGTGAAATATGGTCGCTGAAAAACAACTGCCTGACTGTTTGGAGGCCTTTTCTGCTAAACTCAGATATTGAAATCTCACCGTTTGAAATACTACCTTCGTCTTACATAAAGCGAATAACAAAGAGGTATCGCAATGCTTAAATTTATCATGGTGTCTGTGATGGCGATCACACTAACCGGATGTTATGCGCTAAAACCTGTTGCATGGGTGACAGATGAAGTTTGCGAAAAGCGCACTGAAACAGAAAACGCTATGCTTGCTGAAAAAGTAGACGAAGCAACATATCCGCACACGATCCGAGTACAGTGCTATGCACAGGTAAAGGAGTAAGGTGTTATGTCAGAGCTGGTAGAATGGAATGGTCTTTTAGTCCATCAATCCTACGCTGAGGCGACGCATGAAGCGCGCGCGAAGGTCTGCAACGGCTGCGGAACTTCTGGATGGAAAGGTCTTCTTGTTCCTGAAACGATGTGGGGTCTTGATATCTCTCCCGCCTGCCAAAATCACGACTGGGATTATGAGCGAGGCGAGACTAAAGAGGATAAAGAACAGGCTGACATGCTTTTTTTGCGAAACATGCTTCGAATAATCAATGATCATGGCGGATGGCTTGCACCGCTTCGCAGGTATCGAGCAATGACGTACTATAA
>Ga0193958_1000713_pt1 | contig 11630 bp, 14 predicted proteins | sample FB_1_MG_FD_140320 | JGI IMG/M metagenome (GOLD analysis project Ga0193958, IMG submission 140320) | Microbial mat bacterial communities from the Broadkill River, Lewes, Delaware, United States - FB_1_MG | ecosystem: Environmental > Aquatic > Freshwater > River > Microbial mats | place: USA...
ACAGATGCTCATAAATATTCACACCTTCAACCAATAGAAATATGGATGACATCGCTGACACACCCTGTTTAGATCACTGAAATCATCATGGGCTTGGGGGCAAGCCCGACGAAAGGTAGATCATAACTATACAAGAAAGTTTGCTTTTTAACCACAGCTATCAACAGAGGCGTCACTGCCTTAACGGCGTCCTGCATCTGCAACTAAAATGTTAAAAAAAACAATCCCGGTCGTAGTCGTCTCACTGCCTTAACGGCGTCCTGCATCTGCAACATTCTACAGACTTCCGGTCATTGAAGATCATGCTGTCTCACTGCCTTAACGGCGTCCTGCATCTGCAACAGCACCCTTTTTTCACCATTAAAATCAATCACTTGCAAAACGATTTGGTGAACCTCCAAGGCACTACTCGAAAAAAAATTAAAAATCAAACACTTGCTAACATTTAGTCAATTTAAAAAATCTCGTTACACAGACATACAATGATAGTATACCGCAAATTAATGCTGTTTTTTTGGAAAAGCCAAGCGCCACACTACAATCGCCAAAGTTCCAGTGACTCCACCTGAAATCACTAATTTGGCAGCACCTTCACTCAACGCATAGTTTGTTGTTAGATAATCAATCATGTGTTTCCACATTGATGGATCTTCAACTTTGTAGATATCATTAATCACAGGAAGTAATGCAATGACTGCAATGATGAGTGCGGCCCAGCCAACCCGATTAGCGTTATCGCTCACTTGGCTGTCTTGCACTGCTTGCAGGTATTCATTCGTGCGGCTGATTTCTCCTTCAAGTTGTTCGTAATACGGTGCAATCTCTAAGCCTTGTTGTTGTAAGTTAAAAATTGCCTTACCTTGCATTTGGTTAGTAATATTTTGAAACCAATATTGATTGGTAAAACGTGAAAACTGCTCACGTTGTTGACGGATATTTCCAACCGCTGTTGGATTTTTCTTGACCAACATCTGCTGAGTGTCTTGCGTAATTCTATGATCATAAAAACGCAATGAGGCCAGATAAAACAAGGCTTGAACCATCATTCGATCATAAATATAAGGGATGTGTTTGATTGCTGCAATTTCCCGAAAAAAACTACCTCTGGATAAATAGGCATTGACCATATCCGTAAAAATATAATGCCCTCCTTCACCCGACCACAGGTTGTATTCGGCTTTTTCGCGCATCGGAGCAATACTTGCCTTATCGTAGGGGTAACCATCAAAGTTCCCCCAACAATCGCTATAACGGTCTGTAAACATGATTAAGGCACGAAGACGATCTAAATCTTCATATTGTTTTCCAGCAAGACCATAGCCAACGCTAATAAACATGCGGTCATCAAACAGCCGAATCGAATCACGAATGGCTAACATCACTTTACGATCAAAAAACTGACTCGCAATGTGCCCAACAATATCAGAAAGATCACTACCCAGACTTGAAGGCACATGCTTGGACATGACCTGATCAAGCGCCTTGATGGGCTCTCTATTATCACCAAATGATAATAGCATTGGTGCCACTTTCCCCTCATCACCTTGCTCGCTAAATGTACAATATAACTGTCGTGCCAAACGAGAAAAGCGCAACCAAGCTTCTAACTGCATTTCACCCAGTTCATCATAATGATGGTGGCTGTTCGGGATTTCTGAGAAGTATTGATGTGTTAATTGACCTTCTTCAAACACACTGCAACGTCGCGTTTTCAGTTTGCCATTCTCATCATAAATGTTATTACCATTAGCATCTTTAACAGGCACTTCAAGGGCCTGTCTGAGCTTACTCAATACTTTAGGTTCGACTCGAAACGACAAAATATAAATGCCGTTGAAATATTGGTACAAGTGGATAGATTTAAACACTGTGGTTTGATGATACAGACCATAATGGTCTTTACCTGACTCGATACCTTGTTCCTGACTCGGTGAGGGTTTCAGTTGTAGCTCCCAGTTAGCGAAGGCTTTTTCATCTATTCGCCATTCTCGAACGGGTACTAAACTTGGCTCTGCATCACCTTGTCGATTGGTAACTGCTTCTTGGGAAAGCGGTATGCTCCCTGAGTCAAACAAGATCTCTCGTAATGTCGGTGTAAAGAAGTGATAAGCCTGAGCATCTTCTTCACTCATTTCTTCTGACGGTTGGTAGAGTTGTCGAGTTACATGTTGATTAGACTCGTTTACCGCTAGTCCTTTGGACTCTATCCCCAGAAGAGGTAAGAAAAACGTACAATGATAGTGATCAAGTAGGCTGTCTTTACGAGGCTCATGCAACATTATTTTAGGCTCTGGATGACTGTATGTTGCACAAGTTTAACCGAATTTTAGGAATTTGGTTTGGTAATAACTTGCTGCATCTAAAGGAACAAGGTTAGCCATACAAAAATGGCCTATCAGCATCCCTGCCAATAAGCCATTTAATCAAACGTCAATTACCGCAATCTTACCGCACCATTAGAGCCACACCTAACTACTTGGCAAGCTTCCTAAACTGCCCGTCCAGCGGCGTCTCTGCCAAGTGGTTGATGTAGTTGCTAAGAACCTTCTGAGATAGACCCAGTACGATTTCAACCAATTGTTTCTCACCATAACCCGCATCAAAAAATGCCTGTCGAGTTGCTTCACTTAAATGGCCACGCGACTCTGTGATTTCTAGTACCGTTGCTTGTAAAGCAGCAAGCTTGGGATCATTCACAGTTTCACCATTGTGAAGCTTATTGATGGTGGCTTCATCGACCTTTAACATATGTGCAATGGCCGTATGTGCAGGCATGCAGTAGTCACACCCGTGAAAGTTGTTGATGGTTTGCCAAACAACTGTTAGCTCCGTCGAGTTAAAGCTCGTATTTTGAAACGCAGAGTGCAAAGCTTTATAACCCGTTAATGCTTCATGCGAGGCAGCCATCGCTTTGTGAAGGTTAGGTACAAAGCCAAAATCTTTCTGAGACTCTCTCAATTCATCAGCAATTGCTACGCTTGGTGCATTATCAATCTCGTAAAGATTTAGAGACATGTTGTTACTCCTTAGTTTAGGTTAATGGCCGTGTTCGACCGTTGAGTAACAACTTTAGGGGTAAATAAGTGTATGATAAATGCTATTTTGTTCGCTTTTAATGCTCAATCGTACGCTATGACAGCTTTTAATGATTTACCGGGTCTCTTCCAGCTCGATGTATTTGTATATCACAACTCCCGTATTTGCGGAGATTGGAACTTATCATCAGACGCCACAGGGGCAACTTGCTTTCACATGCCCACTCAAGGTGACTGTATTCTTGAAGTGCCGACTATAGGTACTTGGCACTTGAATGAAGGGGATCTCGTGATATTTCCTTATGAACTTGAACACACGCTGCGCCCTACGACAAAGCTACAAGGCAAGCAACAACATCTGCCTATTGGTGAGTCGCAATCACTCGATGGGATAAGCATGTTATGTGGTGTGGTTAAATCCATGCACCGAAGTGGTCACCATTTGATGTCAGTTTTGCCATCAGTGCTGGTGGTATCTGGTGATATTTCTAAACGCTGGCTCACACCACTTACGGAGTTGATCGTGTTGGAAAGCCTTAACAATGACCACCTAGATAGCCCCATTTTGAAACGGCTAAGCGAACTGCTTTTTGCCTATTCTCTACAGTGTTATGCCACGAATTATGAACATGAGACAGGTATACTAGCGCTGTATTCCCATCCACGCTTAGCCCCTGCGACTCAAGCAATTCACAAAAACCCTGAGCGCGCTTGGCAAATTGCCTCACTAGCAGCGCAATGCGCCATGAGTCGTACCCAGTTTGCCAAGTTATTTACCAAAACCAGTGGCTATACCGTCATACAATATCTTACGTGGTGGCGTATACAATTGGCGTGGTCGAAGTTACGCGGTGGCGCAACGGTAGAACAAACGGCCGAGGATGTTGGTTACCGTTCTACAGCGGCTTTTTCAAGAGCATTTAAGACGGAGTTTGGAGAAACGGTGGGGTCGGTACGGAATATGGATTGATAGACGCAAGAGCAATGCTTTAGGTAACACGAGCAACTGAACATCTCTGCACCAAGCCCGATCACATGGTTCTGATTGGGCTTGGTGTAGGTTGAGTGTGAACGCCCACTTAAGGTGTGAGACACGCAATTCCGGTGCCGCCGCATACCGCCCTAATCACTCTTAAACAGTTTGTTATGTTTTAATGGCTGACAGAACTAGAGAATACATTCATAACCACTACACCTGTTATGATCAGTAATATTCCTACAATTGCTGCCATATCCAACTTTTGCCCAAAGACAAAAGCACCTACGATGGTAACAAGAACAATACCGAGTCCTGACCAAATAGCGTATGTGACCCCAACTGGAACTGTTTTCAGCACCAGTGACAAGAAATAAAACGCAACTCCATAACACAAAACAACTAAAATACTGGGCGTTACTCGAGTAAAGCCCTCTGATACCTTTAGAGCACTAGTTGCTACAACCTCGGCAACAATCGCTATTGCTAGGTACAGATAAACTATGTTCATTGAGTTATACAGAGTCCGTATTTGCTGATATACATAGCAAACTTACCTTTATGTGGGATCTCTAAAGGAGGAACAGCAATTTCAGCACCTTGTCCTACAACTTTTGATACTGCTTTTTCGATGTCATCAACTAGGTAATATGGACGAACAACAGGCGTTTCATTTTCACGTAATGGAGCACGAACACCAATAATACTACCGTCTGATAGTTCACAAACCTTAGCACCACCCAACATTTCATCAGGCGCACCAAACTTGACGTTTTGAGCTAGTTCATAGGCTTTACATACAGATTCAATATCTGGGGTTACGATTTCAAGATAATGAACTTTCATTGTTATTCCTTTTGATATTTGCCCTATAACATGTATAAGCCACTGCTGTTACCCATCAAAAATAGGCGCTTTGTTAAATTTTGATTTAGCTTTCCATCGAAATATCTTCGATATCACCTTCTTCGTCCAATCTTACACTAACAACATAATTGGTGACATCATTTGGTAAACTGAAGTCGTAAGCCAAATCATCATCCCAACTCTTTTTTAGCACTATTGACTCTATGACTTGCTTTGGAGTTGGCTTGGGAATACCAATAGATTTTTTCCAGTCTGATTCATTTAACTCTTCTAGATGATGTTCAATGAATAAGTATACCCCGTATTCGCCCTCTTCTTTTCCCGATGATTCCTTGATTGCAACCAAGGCTCGGTTTTCTTTATTAGAATCCATTGACGATACCTCTGAGAAATTGGTGTTACTCATCAAAAGTAGACACCTCACTTATGCAGCTATTGCTGGTATTTTTTACGTGCCATTTAAGCACCACCTCCGTAGTTGTTAAATCTAACTATACAGAGTGTCTACAGTTTGTGGGTAACACGGTTACATAACGCCTAAATCAGGCGTGCCGTAGGCATCACCTGGATTTACTTGTTATGCAACCGTGGTTGAGTAGTGATGTAAAACTGCTTTACTTCCTTAGAAGTACCTAATATTACTTCGATTTTTTCTTCGCAGCTTACTTTATATTTTTGTTTTTCAATGATGATTCCATGAAGTGTTACATCAGACTCGGGAGACACAGTGCCTGTAAATGTTTCCTTGTCATCAGTTTCCAGCGTCCATGATCCTGTTTTGCTATTTGCAGAAATAAATCGTCCCGTGAGCTCTAGCTTCTCTTTTGTAAGGTCATCTCTTTGCCTGCATAACTCAACCAATTCATGTATATGCGGTAGCTCAACTTTTATTGATTGAGATTGGCCCATACTTGGCGATGCCCACTGGTGCTTCATAGGACATGAGTTATTGGACATAAACTCCAATAGTTTTATCAGAGATGATGCTGTGTGCCCTTTAACAGATCGCAGGTATTCAATTGCTTCATTAGCATTCGATGTTAATGCTAAAAACATATTTAACTTTGCAAATGCAGTTGATAGAAGTGCATTATCACCAAGAAGATCACCGTCATATGAACTTCTTATTTGAACCGTGAATGAGCCATAAGAGAAACCAAAAACATCTGTACTAAATGGAGTTTCATTTTTAGGAATGCTTTTCTTTATTTCTTTAGCGGATAGCTTGGTCAAATATTTTATCGAATTTTGATATAGAATTAAGAACTCTGATAACTTAGACGTTCTTATTCTTGGAGAGTCTATTGCTTCAGCTGGCGATAGTGATGCATATGATACAGTTGTGTTTTCTTCTAATGCCTTGCTCGCAACTTCATCATAGTTATCAAAAAACAAACCTTCTTCCGGCAAATAGTCAGATGGGCAAACATTATAAAATTCTTTCTCAATAATTAGAGAGTCTTCATCTTCCGAGAATATGGATTTGTAAAATTCACCAACTTCCGGCTTTTCATAAATCTCTTTTAGATCGATTTTTGAAGTTACTAGCTTATCATGTCTTTTTTTCGATATTGGAGTGCATAGATAGATAGGTCCAGCTTCGTCTTCGGCAATAGCCATGCAGGCATATTTTAAATCTACAATATCTTTGGCTATGAAAACTTGAGGGTAGTCATAGAACAAAAGAACACTCTCTGGTTTTATTCTCTTCATTCTTTCCTACCTAAGCAACAAGTGCTGTTGATGTTTCATAGTTAAAGCTTTGAGTTCTCCACCAAGAGTAATGCTCTTTGTTTTGCCCTGTTTGCTTTATGTAGCCATCGCCTTGATTAAGTATAACCTTAGCAATTTTCTTCTTCTTGTGCATTGGTAATTTCTTAATCGCTCTACATTCTTCTATACCGCTGTATACAGATACAGACCTAGCCCGACATTCGCTGACATTAAATGCTTTATTTGGCCATATTTTTCGATGAGATATGAAATCGTCAGACTCTATGCTTCCATTCTCAATCAAACGAAAATATTCTTGACCACTTGGAATTTTAGCGTCAGTTGGTGGACATCTTTCTGGTAATTCTTCAAACCACATATGTGATTTATTCTCCGCTATCGTTGTAGGTTGCATAACAGTATGCTATACCGAAACTATGCTCATTGAGTTATACAGAGTCTGTATTTGCTGATATACATCGCCACTCAAAGCACTCCTACCTCTTTGAACAGATTAAAAATCTACCGGAACTATACAAAACACACGACTCAAAGGGAGACTATGCTACTTGATCGATTATAAGACAGTCAATTGTTTATTAATATTGCATTCCGGCGCAAACATCAGGATTAAGGAAGTTGACAACCTATTTTTTCAAAAGTGTGTAAAACACACGTTTAATTAAAATCAGACACTTAGGCACAAAAAAGCCCAGTCAAATGGTTCTGATCGGGCTTGGGGGAGGTTGGGTGTAACGCCTCATTAACTTGTTAGACCTTATATGCTCAAGATATTAGTTATCAACTATTTTTTTTAATGTGAACTTCCATTTAGCTGGATTATTCGAGCTTGAGGCAGATACAAAACCATGAATATGGCCATTTATAAAATTCATGCTCATGACCTCTAGATACGTAGAGTATGGCGTTTCAACTTCTACCAGAAATAAAGTTTTTTTGTTTTCATATTTCACTAGAGAGCCGTTCAAATTAGCATGACCATTTTCATCATTTTTTTCTCTTGATACACCTGTAATAATAGTGGAAATTAAATTTTGTTGTATTTCCATATACTCCCTATGTTCTGCTATAATCTCTTGATTTTCATTTATTTTATATGAAACCCCCTCATATTTTCCAGATATATACTTTTCTCCTAATATCAACTTTGAAATATATTTTGACTTAATTGTTAGCAACACTGTAAAAATTGATGTGATTGCTGAAACTATTTTTATAGCTGATAGAATATTTGCACTTAATAGCGTGCTATTTTGATAAAAATATTGTTTTAAAAAGTACGTAGAAATATCCGTGAGTAGTGTATAAACAATTATTGAGAACAGCAGTAGAACCAACAATATTACTTTAATATTTTTTTCAATAAGCATAAAAATTCAACCTCATAAACTCTATAGGTATTAATCCGGAAGCTAATTACCCGATAACTTCCGGATTAATAGACTGGGTGTGAAGGCCTCAAACAGCGGCGAACATTAGTGAGTCCGGCAGCAATAGCTACAAACTGGTTTGACTTGTTAGTCGCACACTAACACTATGATTCCTCAATGTAACGAATTGATGGCTTTTTCAAATAAACTTTTTTACCGCTTTGTTGCTTAAAAACCAATAAACCTTCATAGCCAGCAAATGAAAATGCTTCATCTTCACTTTCTACACTACCAACAATAACTACATTTTCAAACTTTTTACCATCAGATAAATGAATATTGTAGTTTATACCCGTTTTAATAGAATCCGATATTTCAGGCACAGTTTCTTTTCGTAGCTTCTTTTTCTTGCGATCTGATATTTTTGAAGATATGTAACTATAGATCACCATAAGAATAATTATGGATACTATTATTGCCCAAATATCTGGCATGCTGCCTCCCTAATTGCCTAGTAACGTCGCAAACCCACTAGTGGCAAAAAGCAGAGCGAAGAAGGAGCCGCGCTTTTTGCCGTCCGAGTGCATTTGCCTCGTTAGCCATTTGCATTAAATCCTTCATGAAACGTGACATTTCCCTGCGGGATATTTCCATCAAATGAAAGGACAAAGAATACTTCTTTGGGAACTCCCTCGTAGACTAGCCCTTCAACATTCTTAAACCCAAATTGCCGATAGTATTGTGGATGCCCGACTAGGCAACAACCTTTCGCCTTAAGGTTTTTCAAGCGTGACAGTCCTTCATGTATAAGTGCCTTTCCAATACCCTCACGCTGATAGTCCGGATGTACTGAAACTGGACCTAGCCCGTACCAGTCTTTCGTGCCGTCAGACATAGCGACTGGAGAAAAAGCAATATGTCCCACGACGCGTCCATCTACCTCCGCGACTAATGATATTACTAGAGCATTTGCAGCTCTCAGTGCCTCAATGATGAATTGCTCAGTGTGACTGCTTATCTCCATCGTTTCAAATGCCGCGATAGTCACCTCGGAGATGATGGAATAATCTGCGGTTTCCTCATCGTGTATTAGAATATTTTGGATTGTCATTGTAGTTTCTTCAGTTTGTGGGTAACACGGGCTTCTAACCCTTACATAACGGGCTTGCCGGAAACGAAGCCATAGAATTTCTATATACATCAAAACTTACTGAAGCCAATGAACTAAAATTCAACCGCTGAGTAGGCAAGTTCTTGTTAGATCTTTGTTGGCTTGTACTTTGATAATTCACTCTTGTACTTGGCGCTTTTATTTGGATGTAATCTGCCCATTTGCCCCAGTTTTGACATTGTACTTGTATACTGTTTCAGATATTCACTACCTGCTGCCCCATTTTTATGGGCAAATTTAATGCAATTATACACTGAAACTCTTATCTCGTTGAGCTTGTTTTTGCCAAACGATGGGGCTTTGCCATCAACATTGATATTATGAATTTGAACTCTTTTTTTGGATGAGCCAATAAAATGTTTCTTTCTGTTTGGTTTGACACCAATACTATGCATCATTCTGTATAGACCGGTAATGATATCTGTTTTTTCTTTATCTGATATAAATTTTTTTGAAGATACCGTAATGTCGTCAACAAATCTCGTGTAGGTTATTCCATTATTTTTAAGCTTGCTTACTAGATCACCTTCTTGCCTCCAGAAAATGAGATTTGCAATATATGAGCTTGTTTTACTTCCTTGTGGTACTAATCCATCATATGTGGTTAGCTTTGCTAATAACTTTGAAACTGAATTTGAGAATTTAAAGAGATATAACCACATATCATATACTTGACCATAGGTTATTGAAGGAAAAAAGTTAGAAATATCCTCGCTAATAAAATAAGTGTTGTGTGAATGGATTAACGCATCATAGATATAATCCCTTGATGTCTCATCTGACTTGATAGCCCCTTGCAAGTAGCTAGGATAATATACGTTGTGAAATATATTTGTTTTAATTTTTTCATGAATGGATTTCAACTGAGGTTTCACAGAATAAGTAAACCTTTTATCTCCATTTGGCTTTATTATTGGCGTGTTTTGCGAGTAAAGCTGATCGGCATTTTCTGCCATTTTGATAAGGACTTCTTCTGGAACCTCAAGAGCAAGTGATAACGACTTTACACTAGATATGCTTCTTTTCTTATAGTAGGGGTGGTATGAAGTCATCTACGACTTATCTATTATTTTCAGTGTTAATAAAGACAGTTTTTCTGCTATTTCAGGATTAAGGCTTTCAATCTTTTCTTTTTCTTCCGACAAAAAAAGCAAGATGGATAGCGGTATGTTCAAAGCAGAGGCAATTGACTCTACCTTAGATAAGTTTGGATCACGCTTGTTGTTTTCGAGTAAAGAAATATAGGAAGTTGACAAACCCGACTTTTCAGAAAGCTCGGATAATGTAAGACTCTTTCTATCTCTACACAGTTTTATTGCTGTTCCTATACTCATAAATAACTCTTTTAAATTACTGGCTTGCTGTATATCCAAAATTTACAAACCAGCCAAGTAATCTAATAGCTTCTGTATTTCTGGTAAGTTATTTATCAGCTTACCTAGTAAATTCAATACTGAAATCAGTATCTCACTATTATCATCACCTTGGATTTTCTCAAGGCTCTCAATTGCTTGGTCTAGATCTTTGGATATACAGTTATCTGTATTACCATGTTGTAACTTCATCTCTTTTAAAAGAGCTAAAGTTTCATTTAACAACTCTGAATTACTCATTTTAATTCTCCAAATATATATTTTCATCGACACTTATTGTGCCTGCTCCAATCACGCTAAGACCGATGAGGAGTAATACAGATAACACAAGCCAATACTTTATGTAGGTTTGAAAAACCTACTCCTGCTCCACTTTTACCGTTAGTGTAACTACTGTTACTAGGCGCTATTGGTGCGTTTGGCAGCTTGCTTAGAATCACATGACCCAGGCAAGTAGGCTAATCTATAGCCGACACTAAAGTTTATTTAGAGTCTGTTTTCACGTCTTAACTTCATTTGGTGTTGTTAAATAACAATCTGAGTGCTTCACTCAGCCTGTGATTCGTATTAGAGCAATAATATTTACAGGATGCAAGTTATTTTTACTGGGGGTCAAATTTTCTATGATTTATATCTTGTGATGAGGGTATATGCTTTTGGGAGCTAACAGTATGCTATACAGAAACTATGTTCACTGAGTGATACAGAGTCCGTATTTGTTGATATACATAGCCACTCAAAGCACTTCTATCTCTTTGAATAGGTTGATAACCTCTAAGAGAGATTAAAAGCCTTCCAGAACGATACAGCACACACGATTCAAAGGGAGACTATCCTACTTGATCGATTATAAGACAATCAATTGTTTATTAATATTGCATTCAAGCGCAAAGCCCTAGCCACTGGCCATGAAGCTCCTACTCATACCCCATTTCCATGAGCTGTCGCTGATACCGATCCGCAATATAAAGCCCCGCATCGCCCGATTTCTTTGCACGTAATCTCATCCGTCGTTTAATGGAGTGATTCAGCTGTTTATGCGTAATGCCTGCATAACGGTTCACGCGGTTAAACGCTTCGATCTCGCGTAAGACCTTCGCCACA
>Ga0193958_1000714_pt1 | contig 11613 bp, 10 predicted proteins | sample FB_1_MG_FD_140320 | JGI IMG/M metagenome (GOLD analysis project Ga0193958, IMG submission 140320) | Microbial mat bacterial communities from the Broadkill River, Lewes, Delaware, United States - FB_1_MG | ecosystem: Environmental > Aquatic > Freshwater > River > Microbial mats | place: USA...
AGGATTAAAGGTTTTCACTCTTTCTTCTAATAAATCTTTTACATCAGACCTATCTTTGTTTATACCTTCTATCCAGTTTTTGTCTTCACTTGAGTTTATCATAATAAACCCCTAATATTTTTTTAAATTATATCCATAAAAAAGATGAAAAACAAGGTTTAAAATCTCTTTATTAGTTTTAATTATTTCGAAATTAAAATTAGTTTTCCTGTTTTTGGATCTTTATAAACTTCTCCTAATGACTCATACCCTCTAGAACCATCCATTTGATCTTTTATATTTTTTGGTACATCAATCATCTCTTTACCTTGACTTATAACAGTTGTCTCTTTTTTTACATTAAAATGTTCTTGCAAATTTGGACTAAGCGCAACTAATGCTGCGATCAATCCACATGCAAAAACTAGAATAATATCAACTAAATTTGCTAAAGGACCTAATGGTTCATCTTCTTCTTTGGAAAAATGTTCATTTGAAAATCTACTTTTCATTTGTCTCTTCCATAATACTTAATGCATTGTCATACCACCTACGTCTCAATTTTCCGATGACAAATCCAGTCATTCCGGCAAGTAGACCTAAAACTGTAGTATCAAATGCAACACTCATTGCTGTACTTAATATTTTCACATCTCCATCACCTAATGCAGCAAGTCCTGGCCCTAAAGGTATAAGTGTTCCCATAAGTCCTAACATAGGAGCTAATCTAGTAATGAAATCTGCTCTTTCTATTCTTCTTTTTGCAAGAGATAATACCTTACTAGTGTCATTTGTGTTTACTAATCTTTTTATCTCAACGGTTCTCTCACCAATAGTAATACCTATTTCATATATGGACAATGCTACAAAAAATAGTAACGCCCAAGATACAGGCTCCATTAAAAATGATGATATTTGGTGCATAAGTCCTGTTGATATTGATGTAAACATTATTGTCCTTTTGTTTTATTAATAATTATAGATTTACCTAATCCAAATAGCAAAAGCAAGATTGCTAGTGAAAAAAGATATAGAAAATAAGAATTGTCATTTTGATTATTTTTTTCTTTTTTCTTTTCAGATGTTTCTAATTTTTCTTCTATGTTTGGTATTTCTTTTTCTAATGATATCTCTTTTATTGAAGATATGTTTTGAGCTATTTCACTCTTTTTCATTCGACTTTGTGTTAATACAGTTTCAAGCTTGTTAACTACCTCTTTATCTATCTTTGATTTAACAAAATCATAAATAGGATGATTTGCATGTGTATGTCCACTTCCTGGTATTCCATGTTTTATGATATTTTTTGCAAATTTATTTGCTAGTTCTTTTTGAGTGTTTTCGTCCGCTTTCCAAAAATCTTTTTCTATTGCAACTAACATAACAGCTAACATATTTGTTTGAACATGAACTTGATGACCTTTAGATAAGAACTTATCCAAATCTAGTTTCAACTTATCATCTATATAAACAGCTTTTACCTCTTCCCATACCCAGTCTTTTACAATCTGGGGACTTGTGACTTGCCATCCCCATAAATACTCAACAAACTCACTACCCATAGTTCTAGCACCACTATATCCCTCTTTCATAAGTGGTTTAAGCCATTGTGGATTTAAAAAACGACCTCGTAATTCACCTAAAAGAGCTATCTCTAAGGGAGTAATTTTTAGATTCTTTGCATTTGAATTATCTATCACGAAACTATTTGGTTGTTTTCCAGTCTCTTTTTCAATAGCTAAATTTAATCCTCCAAGATAATCAAAAGCATCATTATTATCAATCAATCCATAAAGATTACTAGCACGTCCAATATATGTGTTTTCAACCTTTTTTAACTGTCTTTTAAAACTCTCTTTTGAGACTTCCCCAAAATTATTATTTGAGTATGCATATCCCATTCTTTTTATAAATACATCTGCTAATTCACTTCTTTTATTCCAAGAGCTAGAACGCTCAGCTAGTCTATTTATACCTGCTCCATATGAACCTGGAGCTGTTGCAAAAACTCTCATACTAGATATTTTCCCTAATTCTACGTTACTTATATTCGGATTTAACTTTAATATTTCCCTTGCCTCTTCTACCCAATTTAAAGCTACACTATTTTTAAGCATAGACTCATTTCCTTCTATTCTTAACTCTTTTAAAGGTTCTAATGCTGAGTTTAAAGCAAGAGTTAATGCAGGATATTTTTTGACTATATCTTTATAACTTGCGGATAGGCTAAGTAAAATAGCATTATCTAAAAAAGAAAGTTTTGAAGCATACAAATCTCTAAATAATCCAGAACCTGTGAAAATAACATCATATCGTCTTGTTCTATTCTTATCTAAAGGAAGAAGCTCCAATCCTTTGATTATTCCTCTACTATTCCAAACTGGTTTTACTCCCAATAAATCTAAACCAAAACCAATCATAGCGCCTTCGTCTCTAACTGTATCAGATGCCCATAATATTATCGCTTCTTTTTTTTGCACATCTTGATTTATCTTTTTTCTTACTTTGTCAGCTAATTTTAAGCCAGCCTCATATCCGATGATACTGGGGATTAAACTACCATCTAAAGCATAAAAGTTTCGCCCTGTAGGAAGTGCTTCTTTCGTACGAATAGGATCATTTCCTTTTCCTGCTTCTATAAAACCACCATTAAGAGCATTGATTAAAGACTTCATCTCATTTGATGGAGATATAAGTAAATTTGTTTTTGTTACAGAATCTATTTTAACCTCTTCACTCATAGATTTAAGCATAGTATTAATTGCATTTTTATTCCAATCTTTTCCAAAAGTATGTAAACCTAAAGGCATAAACTCTTCTTGTAAATGAGTCAAATAGTGTCCAACTTCGTGAAGTAAAAAAGCATCATCTACTTCATCAAATCCAATACCTCTTATAGCTAATTCTTCATCCATGCTTTTTATAATTTCATCTTTTAGATTCATTGTTTCTATTAATTTTCTTATTTTATCGATTGCATTCTTTCTTATGATATCATCATTTGCAGACTCAGCACTTTCAATTAATTGTCGTAATTGCAACAAATCATCATAGACTTCAGTGATCGCCAATGGAGGTGTCAAATGATCTATCATTATAGCCTGACCTCGTCTTTTTGCTTGTATTCCTTCCCCTACACCATCAACAATATAAGGATAAATACTAGGTATATCCCCAATCATTAAATATGGATAATCTTTTGAAGTTAAACCTACACTTTTTCTTGGTAAAAACTCATATGTTGAATGTCTCCCTACATGTATAATTGCATCAGCTTTAAAAGTACTTTTAAGGTGATGGTAAAAAGCAAGATATTGATGAGTAGGAGGAAAAGATAAATTAGCATGTAGTAACTCTTCGTTTAATTCCCAACCTCTTGGTGGCTGAGGAGCTAAAAGTATATTCCCAAATTGAATACTTGGAAATAATATATCATTTTCATATACCATCACTTCACCTGGTGCTTCACCCCAACCTTTTATCCCTTCTATTTGAAGCTCTATAATTGCATTTTTTAAACTATCCATTTTTTCTAAAGAATATTTTTTCTCATTTTGTGATAGATGTAAGTTATATATATACTCTTCTTTCAACTGGCCAAGTAAATTTATTGCTCTTGCTCTACTTTTACTTCTTACTCCATCTAAAGCATGATGTAAGTTATTCATAGTGTTATTTACATAATTGTTTATTGCATCATAAGCTTTACTTTTATTACTAGCTGAAATATCTTTTAAAGCATTAGTTAAAAAACTTTTTATCTCTACATGAAGTGCAGATAAAGGTCCGTATTGCATCTCTTCTTGAATATACAGTGGTAATGTTTTAAACCATGTTTCATATTCTTTAAAACTGATTTTATTTATCTTTGGTGCCATTATTTTTAATGCATTTTTATCATTTGGTAAATTTACTGCTTTTTCTTGTAATATGTCCAATAAAACCTTATCGTCTTTAGGTAATTCTCCTACAAAATACCCTTGTTTTTTTAAATTTTGTAAAACAGTAAAAAGAGATTTTGGAACATTTAAATTATCAGCTCCAATATTATGACGTCCAGGGGGATGATTGTAATAAACAATTGCTACTTTTTTATCTTTATTAGATTTTTTTCTTAAATCTATCCATTTAATGACCTTTGAAATAATATTTCTAACTTCTACTTCTAAAATTTTTACACTATAAAGAGTTACTCCTGTATTTTTATCAATAGTATACTTATCATTTAAAGATAATAAATGAACTTGTCCGATACCTTGAAGCTCTGGCATTGATACACGATAATGAATAGAGTTTTTTGATAATCCCTCACTTGACAGGGAATAACTTAGATGATCAAAATCTAAAACTCTTAAACCTTTGATAATAGGGACATTTAATCGTTTAATTACTTTTGAAACGTCATCTTTAGAACTTCCCCCACCAATAACAAAGTCGTGCATAGATATTATTGCATAAGCTTGAGTACTAGGAAGTTTTGAGATTAATTTTTCAAGACTCGCGACAGCATTAAGACTAGATTTTCCCCATGAAGACAATATTGATACTACTTGAAAAGAAGAATTCTTCGTAAGCGCTTCATGTACTTTCCATTCATTTAAACTATCTGCTCTATCATTATCTAAAACAAAAAGAATATTTTTTGAGCTATCTATTTTTTGAGCTAATCTTTCAATACTAGAAAATGTTTTTTCTGAATTTGCATCTAGAAAATATCGAATTGACTTTAATTCTTTAATATTTTTCCACTCTTTTTTATCTAAACTAGGATGTAATAAAAAAGAGAAAAGATTTGAGATATTTTCATTAGATCGATTATCCCAATATGCTCGGGCTTGTAAATAAAAAGCAAAAGAAGGGAACTCTTTTTGTTTTTTATTTAAATGCTGCATATAACTTATATTTTCATTATTTTTTTTCAATAATAAACTTGAAATATTGGTATAATCATTTCGTAACAAATCATTATTTAAAGTTAGTAATCTTCTATCCCCTTGAAGTGCAACTCGTAATTGAGAAGAGGGATATTTTTTTATAAGTAATCTCTCTACAATGTCTCCAAATACACCACAAAATAAAACCACATCTGCACTTTGAAGATAAGCATTTAATACTTCTTCTGTCATCAATGAAATTTGCCTTACTGTTTTGATAATAATTTTATCATGAGATGATTTAAGATAAGTGTTAGCACCACTATTGAGAGTTGAGGCTGATCTTTCAGAAACAATCGAAAAAATGAATTTTTTATTTTCTTGGGCATATATATTTGCACAAAAAAACAAAGAAAAAAAGAGCAGAACAAATGGTCGAAATAAAAACATGAAACTTCCTATTAATATAAATTAATACAAGAATCATTAAGGGTACTAGTAAACTAATATAATAAAATTTATCGCTAAATTTCAGGTCACCCCGCCTGATTTGCATTTTATAAACTAAGTCGGTCTCCGGGCTTGACATATTTTTTCAAACCAAAACTTCCCTTCCCATCAAAAAGACAGTGGATTTAAGTATTGGCATAATACTAAAGTATTATATATGTATTACCGTTGCGGGGGCAGCATAGGATTTACACCTATTTCCCATGAATTATTTATAATTCACTTAATTAATATTTAAAAAGATTTTATCTATTTTTAACTTATAACTATTTTTAGATCTCTTCTACACAAATTAATTTAACACTTAAATACTTTTTATTAGTTTATAAGACTAATGTTTTAGTATTTACATATTCTTCATATATTTAATTCACTATAAATACAATTAATTATCTTGTAATTAATTATTATTAAAGTATATTAAATATAAAATATTGTAAATAATTTAACTAAAGGTAATTAATGCAAATAATTATATACAATCAAAAAGGTGGAGTAGGAAAATCAATGATTGCTACTCAACTAGCATTACATTTTGATACTTCAATTATTGAACTTGATCCATATGGAATGTTATCTCAAACACTCGATGATAGAGTTGTTAGGATTGAACTTAATGAAGAGATACCAAACATAAGTGAAGGTGACGTAATTTATGATTTTGGTGGATTTGATGATATTCGACTTGACAAAATATCTAAAAATGCGAACTTAATTATTATCCCTTTTAATCCAACTATTAATTCTTTAGGGACTACTCTTGAAAGTTATGAAAGAGTTAAAAAACTAGAAGTACCAATTTTATTTGTTGTTAATGCGTATTTAAAAGATAGTGATGTTGAAGATGCAATATCATTTTTATCTGAAAATACACAAGATGAAATTGAATATTTTACTATACCTCATACAAGAGCATTACAAACAGCCGAAAATGAAGGTGTAAGTATCATTGAATTTGCATCGAGTTCTGGATTAAAAAAACATACATACAAAAAGATATCAGCAATCATGAAAAATTTTATGCTAAAAATAGAAGAGTATCTATAATGGCAAAAGCAAAATTTGATAAACTGAAAAAAGACACTGTACAAGTAATACCAATTACCCATAAAGATTTACAAAAAAAACCTGGACGTCCTATTGGGAGTAAAATAAAAAAAGAGCAAGCAAATGCTTCAATTACGATTGCACTTACACCTACTCAAAAAAAGGAACTTGAAGAGTATGCAAAGACTGAATTTAGATCAGTAGGAGGTGTGATAAAAATGCTATTAATAAAAAATGGAATCATAAATATGGATAAATAAATACAATTAATTACAAGATAATTAATTGTATTTATATTAAATATTTTATTATAATTTAAACATTGTCAGAATAAGTTAATAAGTTTTCAAATTATTTAGCTCTTCTTTATCCAAAAAATACAAATTATTAGATATAATTTAAGATAAAAAATTAAAGGACATACTATTTCGTTGCCAAATGAGTTTGTGAAACATGTTATAGATAATAATATTAAAAAAGACCCATTAAATGGGGAGATCAAGCAAGTAGATGAAAATGGTGATGAACACTGGTTTCAAGACACTTTGATGCCAATTTTTGATAAAAACAACAATCAAACAGGTGAAGTTGTAGTAAGACATGATATAACTGAAAAAAAACAGTATGAAAAAATGGCAATTACTGATCCTTTAACACATATTTATAATAGAAGATACTTCAATGAAGTTATTGAAAGAGAGATAAATAGAGCTAAAAGAGAACAAACTATTTTATGTTTTGTGATACTTGATGTTGATTATTTTAAAAAATACAATGATACCTACGGACATATAGCAGGAGATAAGGCACTCATATCCGTAGCTCATACATTACGAGATTCTCTTCATAGAGGAAGTGACTACGCCTTTAGACTAGGAGGAGAAGAATTTGGTGTAATTTTTAATGTAAAAAATGAAAATCAGGCTTTTCTACTTTCTGATAAAATAAGAAACAACATTGAATCACTTAATATCGCACATTCTAGTTCTGATGTCTCAGACCATCTTACTGCTTCATTAGGTCTTGTATCTATTGACTTTAAAGAACTAACAGCAGATAAAGATGAATTATATAGACTAGCAGATAGTGCGCTTTATCTAGCAAAAGAAAATGGTAGAAATCAAGTATTTTTACATGAAAATGACGAAATGGAACTTTTTTAATCTTAATTGTAATTTTTACTATTTTAAATTAAATTTTGCTTCATCTCTTTTGTTTATGATTGTATCAAACTCATCAACAATTTCTGTACCTAAAAGCTCCTCAAGAACATCTTCTAATGTCACTATTCCTTCTGTTTGATCATACTGATCTAGAACTATAAACATATGTTCTTTTCTCGATAAAAAAAGATCAAGTACTTTTGAAATAGGAATATTTTCATTAATTGTAAAAACTGGACGGATAATATCTTTTTTATTTTCTAGGGTATTTTCTATAAACTCATGAAAATACTCTTTAGAAAATATAACTCCTACAATATCATCAATATTTTCTTTATAGACGGGTATCCTTGAATATTCTTTAAGTTTATCGATCTCAATGTTTAGAGTAGTTTTATTCTCTAAACTATTTATTAAATCTTCTTTTTTTAGTGAAAAAAGTACTTTTCTAGGCGTATATATCTCTTTTACTTTTATTTTTGAATATTTTAAAATATTTTCGATTATATGAAAATCTTTTTCTTTTATAATACCTGCTTCCTCGCTCATATTTATAGTAGCTTTTAGTTCCTCTTTAGTGATAGTTTCTATAGGCTTATTTTTAGATATGAAAGAGGTGATAAAATTCATCACAAAAAGTAAAGGATATGTTATAAAAGTTAAAAACTGTATCATTCTGGAACTTATACCAGAAAGTTCTTTCCAATACATAGCCCCAATAGTCTTAGGAATAATTTCCGAAAAAACAAGAATAAGAATAGTTAGTATTGCTGAGATATAAAACATATACTCATCACCAAATATTTTTACAGCTTCTGCACCAACACCAGCTGCACCTAAAGTATGAGCAAAGGTATTTAAAGTAAGTATTGAACCAATAGAAAGTTCTATATTTCTTTTTTGTTTTTCAAGTCTTTTTGCTAACGTTGGTTTTGTTATTTTAAGGGACTCAATATATGATTGATTTTGAGATAACAAAACTGCTTCAAGAATAGAACATATAAATGAAACACCAACTGCTAACATAAAATAAATAAGTAATAACATCAAAAATCTTTTTATTTTAATCTTAGCAAAATTTATTACAATTTTGCAAGTTTAAATATACCTTTTTTAATCTAATTTATCAGTCAGACTTTTTCCAAATGATTCTTCAATATAGGGAGTTACATCCCATTCTTTTTTAAATTCTTTATATTGATTAAGTACTTTAGTTATATTTGTATTATTATCAAAAAAAGCTCTTATCATAATATTTTTTGGTGTATGTTCCATATCTATGAACTCTAATACTTGTGTTCGATATCCCATTATTTCTAACACATTTGCTCTGACACTATCAGTAAGGAGCGATGCTAGTTTTTCTTTTATAATTCCATATTTCATCATAGGAATCATTTTTTCATTTTTGATTTTTTTTAGAAACTCATGTTGACAACACGGAACTGCTAAAATAACTTTAGCTCCCCAGTTTACTGCCTTTGCGAGAGCTTCATCTGTTGCAGTATTACAAGCATGTAGTGAGATAACCATATCTACATCGGTAAACTGATCAAACCCTTTAATATCACCTTGTTCAAATCGTAAATCATCGAAATTTAGTTTTTGTGCTAAATCTGAACAAAATTTAATAACATTTTCCTTTAGATCCAACCCCACAATCTCTACATTATATCCCATTTTTAATACAAGATAATCATAAAGAGCAAAAGTAAGATACGCCTTACCACATCCAAAATCAATAATTCTAATAGTTTTATTTTTATCTAAATAAGGGATACAATCAGAGACTAACTCTAAATAACGATTAATTTGTTTAAATTTATCATATTTTGCATTTACTATTTTACCTTGGGCTGTCATGATACCAAGTTCTATTAAAAATGGTGTAAGTTCCCCTTCATTTAGAATATATTTTTTCTTTTTATTATGCGTTGGTTCTTCAAATTTTCTAGTTGCTGCTTTTTTCAGTATCTTAGCTATCCCTTTTTTACTAACAAGTATTTGATAATCTGAATCCACAGTATTTATAACTGCTTGTTTAAAATATGTTTCTATTAATTGTGTCATTTCAGCTTGAGTTTCATCCTTACTCAAGTTTTTATGTTCTACATTTTTATCATAAAAGTATTCGAATTGATGCTTCTCTTCATTTTTGATGATGACTTTTTTTATAGTTACTTTATTAAAAGTTTTTTCACTCTTTTGTCTTACTCCACTAAAAGTTGCTTTTATTATAGTCTCGTCATTTGTTACTTTTCCCATCAATTCAATTATATTTTGCATAATGTTTCAAATTCCTTTTAAAATTTCTTTTTCGTATAATAGCAAAATACACAACACTTTTATGTTAAAATTAAAATAAATCAGCCTAATGGCAATATATGGAGATAAATAGTTGTGAAAATTTCTTATCATCGTAGACGTAAAATAAAAATAAGAAGAATAGCTTTAAGGGATTTACTTTTACGTGGTATTGAAGATCCAAAAGATTTAGCAAAAGAGTTAAAAGTAACAATTCCAACTATTAAAAGAGACTTAGAAGCCTTACCTTCGATGAATGAAGAAGACTTTACTTTTGAAAAGAGACAAACATCTCAAGAAATTTTGAGTAAAAAAGAGATGATCTTACAAATGCTAGATAACGAAGAATACTATAATGAAAATGGGGAAATTAATATATCAAAAATAACAAATGAACTCAAAACAAGTAGATCAACTGTTATGTCCGTTTTAAATGGAGAATAAAACTCTAGTTTTACCACCATGTTATAAAAAAACTTTTTGTTGTATTTGTTTCAATATCACGTAACCAAACAAGGGGAGATTTTTCACACTTAACAATCAAGTCAATCTCAACTATTACCTCATCAAAACTAACCCAATTATCATTTATATCAGGATCACATACCCAATCAAATCTATCGGGTAAAAAGTATTCTAATGATCTAAATTTCTCTTGCGTTACAAACTCTTCACATTTAAGATAAAATCCTTTTACACAGGCATCATCAATAATCGGTATTTTGGTATCTATTAAATGCAAAGGAAGATAAATATTCCCTTTGAAGCAAATATTTTGTTCAATAGAATCTATGTCAATATCATCTAAATACTCTTGTGTAACATTATTAAATAAAAGGGGAAGTTGTCTTGTATTTAATTTTAGAAGTTTTTTTACAAAGGTATCGTTTTTATTTGGACCTATATATCTATCTTTTTCATTAATTATAGAATCATCATATAAATAAAATTTGTATACATGCTCTATATGTAAATACTTTTCTTCCTTTTTATCATAGATTATAAAATCTAGTTCACCAAAGGTGTGTTTATTATTTATAATTTGTATATTATTTTTTATTAAATCATAGTTTTTTGATTGATTTATATAAAATTCAAAAAATCTTTCTACATAACTACCTAGAGTAAGTCTCTTAGATATATGTAGTTTTGATAAATCAAAATCTTTTATCTCATTTGTATCCAATGAAAACTGTTTGAGGCCATCAAGTTCTTTAAACAAAGAAGGGGTATTTATATATCCTAAAAATTGTGTTTGTATATTATTCATTTCACATCATACACAAATTTAAATTAATCATAATAATATAAGGAAAAATCAGAATCAAGTGCTACAATACTCAAAATAATAATAGAAAAAAGTTAAAGGCTAGAGAAGTGAATAATATAAAGTTTAAAACATTAAATATGAGTAAAGATATTGACCAAAAGATTTTATTAACATATTTTTTTAAAAAACCAAACACAATACTAGACAAAAATGAATTATCAACTATGTCATGCATTTGTTATGATTCAGAAAAAAAACACTTGTATTCACGAACAAAAAGGTTTATAGATGAAATTGAACCTTTCAAAAATAAAAAAATTTTTCCAGAAGAGGTAGATAATATACTTAGAAAAGTATTATATGACCGTATGAAAATACAAGAAGAGTTAGTCCGATGTGATTTTCATAACGACACAGGAATAGATTATTTTTATATTGCTGTAATTGGTGTAGATTTTTTTCTCAC
>Ga0193958_1000716_pt1 | contig 11596 bp, 11 predicted proteins | sample FB_1_MG_FD_140320 | JGI IMG/M metagenome (GOLD analysis project Ga0193958, IMG submission 140320) | Microbial mat bacterial communities from the Broadkill River, Lewes, Delaware, United States - FB_1_MG | ecosystem: Environmental > Aquatic > Freshwater > River > Microbial mats | place: USA...
GCTAAATACTCTTGTAATAAGTGTATCTGATATACCAACAGCACATTTTGCAAGAGTATTCATACTACATGGCACTATAATATACCCATCTGTTTTAAAAGATCCAGATGAGACAGAGGCTGCTAAGTTATTATCATTTAGATATGTAACATTAGTTAACTCTTTGTATTCTCTATTTTCCTCTAATTTTAAAGCTTTTTTTGCTGCTTTTGAAACAATAGCAAATACTTCAATATTTTTTGGAATTAAGCTAAGAAATTTAAATCCAAGCTGTGTGCCAGATGCACCTGTAATACCTACAATAATTTTCAAATTTATAACCTTTTTATTTAAGATAATTATTTTATCGAAAAATCACTTTTGTTCGTATTTTAGAGAATAAATAAACAATTCTTAATTTTAGATTAAGTTAATATAGTGTAACATACTGTATAACATTTAAAAGAAATATAATAAAAAATGTAGTATTATTATATTTTAAATTATACAAAATATATAAGGTAATAAAATGAAAAAAGTAGCAAGTTTTATAAGAGTTAATAAAAATAATATGGAATATACAAATGCCCAAGCGTTGGGTATTGCTAAATATTTAAAAGAAAATAATTTAGAATTAAACAAAAATATTGAGGTTGAAGTTAACATTCCAAATGAAGAAGAAAATATCTCTAAGATTTTAGAAACTTGTCAAGATGGATGTACTGTTGTTGTAAATGATATTAATGTATTTGGTAGAACTACAGTTTTAATTTTAAACAATATAAAGTTTTTACTATCACATGGTGTTAGAATAGTTAGTGTAAAACAAAATTTAGATTTTGTAAGTAATGATGATATGTTAACAAAAATGATTTTAGGTGTAATTGGTATGACAATTGATTTGGAAAAAGATTTAATGAGTCTACGAACTAAAGAAGCTTTAACTGCAAAAAAACTAGATGGTATTAGTTTGGGAAAACCTAAAGGTACAATTCAAAAATCAAAATTTGATTTACAAAGAGATAAAATTGAAGAGTTATTAGCAGTTGGATTGAGTGTGAGAAAAATTGCAAAATTACTAGGATATAACAATCATATTGGTTTAAATAATTATGTTAAAAAAAGAAATATAAGAGAAGATATTGTTACACATTCAGAACATACTGCACTTGCTAGTTAAAATTTAGCTTTTTTATCGTACAAATTGATTAATTAAAGATATAATTAAAGAAAAATAGGTTATAAATCCATTAAATTTAATTAATAGGAATATCGAATATGTCATTAATGATAACAGATGAATGTATTGCATGTGATGCGTGTAGAGAAGAATGTCCAAATGAGGCAATTGAAGAGGGTGATCCAATATATATTATAGATTCTGATATGTGTACAGAGTGTGTTGGAAGTTTCGATGAACCTCAATGTATTGAAGTTTGTCCAGTTGATTGTATTGTACTAGATCCGGATAACCAAGAAACTATGGAAGAGCTACAGTTCAAATTTGATCAACTAGAAAAAGAAGAGTAATATGGCAAAAATTACAACCATTATTGATATCGGTTCAAATTCGATGAGGATGGTTGTTTTTAAAAAAACAAGTAGATTTGCATTTCATCTAATTAATGAATCAAAATCAAAAGTAAAAATATCTGAAGGTTGTTATGAAAATAATGGTAATCTTCAGCCTATCCCAATGCAAAGAGCTTTCGATGCATTAAAATCATTTTTAGAAATTGCACGAAATTTAAAATCAAGAAAAATACTTTGTGTTGCTACATCTGCTTTAAGAGATGCACCAAATAAAAAAGAATTTTTATCAAGAGTATCAAAAGAGCTAAAATTAAATATTAAAGTAATTGATGGAAAGACAGAAGCTTTATATGGTGGAATCGCTACTTTAAATCTTCTTGATTGTAATGATTTTACAACTGTTGATATAGGTGGTGGGAGTACTGAGTTTGCTTTTATCAAAGAAGGAAATATAGTCAATACTGTGTCTTTAGATATTGGAACAGTACGGATACAGGAATTATTTTTAAAAAATAATGATATAGAGGGTGCCGAAAAGTTTATCATATCTCAACTTGAATCAATTAATGAAAAAATGCCTACCATAGTAGGCCTTGGTGGGAGTGCTAGAGCATTAAGTAGAATTATTAAAAAGAATGATGACTATCCTTTGGATAATTTACATGGTTTTACTTATAATGCTAAAGAGAAATTGCCATTTTTTAAAAGTATTATTGAAGCAAAATCCACTAATGAATTAAAAAAGCTTGGTGTTGAAAAAGATCGTTATGATACAATTTCTCCAGGTACGATTATTTTTAAAATGATTGTGAAGTATTTTGAAGTACAAAAAGTAATTACTAGTGCTGTTGGTGTTAGAGAAGGTGTTTATTTAAGTGACCTTTTAAGAACTTCAAATTATAAGTTTCCCGTAAATTTTAATGTAAGTGTACGTAGTTTACTTGATAGGTTCGTAGATGATGAATCACAAAGTGCATATCTAGGTAACAATGCTAGAAAACTTTTTGAAACTTTAAAGCCATTGCATAATTTGGATGAAAAATATAGATCTATTTTAGTAATAGCTTCGAAGTTAGAACAAATTGGGATATCTCTAAATTTTGACAGAAATGAAGACCATGCCTTTTGGTATATTTTAAATGGTTTAACTTATGGATTTACACATGAGGATAAAATGTTAATAGCAACAATTGCTAGATTTACAAATAAATCTTTGCCAAAGAAAAAAAATATACAAAAATTCAAAGATCTTTTACCCAATATAAAAGTTGTGCGATGGTTAAATTTTATGATGACATTAAATATTTCATTAAATAGTGAGTTTAGTAAAAGAAAATACGAGTATATCTTAGAAGATAAAAAATTAATTATTCAATCTTTTTCTAAACAATACATTGTAAATCGAGAAATCGAAAAAATAAAAGCACCAATATCTTTAACTTTGGAATACGTATAAGTGAATAATAGTATAGATAAAAATAGTAATTTTAAAATATGTATAGTTAAACTTTCTGCTATGGGTGATATTATCCATGCTATGATAGCATTACAGTTTATTAAAAAGAATTTTCCTAATGCTAGAATTGATTGGATTGTTGAAAATGGATTTAAAGGTGTATTAGAAAATAATCCTCACATAGATAATATTTTACCTGTTAATCTAAAATCTATAAAAACAAAAAAAACTGAAATATTTAATCAAATTAAATTATTGAATCAATATGCAAAAAATAATTATGATGTTGTTATTGATGCTCAAGGATTATTGAAATCTGCAATTGTCTCAAAAATTGTTGGTGGACGAACAGTTGGAAGCCAAATTATAGGTTTTGATAAAAATTCTATAAGAGAAGGAATATCTAGTTGGTTTTATGATAAAACGGTTTCAATTTCATATGATAGTAATACTATTGATAGAAATGTAAGAGTATTATGTGAACCCTTAAATATTGATGTTACTTCAGAAGATATACAATCAAAAAAACCTTTTTTATATTTTAATAATTCATATATGAATAAATTAACTGTAAGTTATAATTTATTTGTTATTGGATCAACATGGAATAGTCGTAATTATCCAAAAGAAAAATTCGTAGAAATAGCAGAAAAATTAAAAATTAAAACTTATATAGTATGGGGAAGCGAAGAAGAAAAAATAAAAGCTTTATGGATGGAAAAAGAGTCTGAATATTTATCGATTTTACCGAAAGTAAGTTTGGATGAGTTGAAATTTGTAATTTCAAAGTCAAGTTTGTTGATAGGAAATGATACCGGACCTACACACATGGCTTGGGCTTTAAATATTCCATCAATCACAATTTTTGGTCCAACACCAATAAATAGAACGTATATTACAAAAATCAACAAAGTGGTAAAATCATCTAGTATTGTTAATCATTATAAATTAAATAAAAATGATTTCAGTATAAAAGATATATCTTCAGATAAGATTATAAGTATTGCTCAAGGATTATTAAAATAATGGATTATTTCTTATTTTTGATGTATAAAGTTTTTAAATTTATTGTTTTACTTTTACCTAAATTTTTGATGAAGGTATTTTTAAACAGTTTAGCTTATTTAATTTATTTTTTTAATAAAGAGCATAAAGGATATGCACGAGCAAATTTGGATTTAGTATATGGTGATAGTATTAGTAATCTAAGAAAGAAGGAAATCATAAAAAATAGTTACAAAAATCTTGTATATAATTTATATGAATTTATCGAAAATCCTACCTTAAACTTAGAACAATTAGAAGATAAAATTACAGTAGTAAATGAAGAAATTATTTTAGATGCAATTGAAAATAATAGAAAAATAATTTTAGTATCAGCACATTATGGTAACTGGGAATATATTACGTCTTATATTTCTTTAAAATATAAGCCAACGACGATGGTTGGAAGAAAAATGAACAATAAATATTTTAATGATGATATGGAGAAAAAGAGAAATAAACATAATTCTCAAATGCTCTTAAAAGCAGAGAGTGCGAGAGGATTAATGAGAGCGCTTAAAAATGGTAGAATTATTGGTTTGGCTACAGATCAACATATAATCTCTCATAAGGGTGTAACAATTAAGTTTTTAGGGCATAATGCAATACAAGTCGATAGTACAGCACGCTTAGCAATAAAGTTAGATGCAGTAATTATTCCAGTATTTTTTGAAATGAATAATTTCAGACAATATACTATTAGATTTTGTGATATGATAGAACCTAAAGAATGTAAAAATGAAAATAAAATACAAGAAATTACACAAAAAGAAGCAGATTCTATGAGTAAACAGATATTAGAAAAACCGGACTTATGGTTTTGGCAACATAGAAGATTTAAAGAATATTATAATGAAATTTATACAAAATAAAATTATTTTTTAAGTTCTTTTTGTAAGTATCTTAGGCTTTGTTTTGATTTATTTAAATTAAAACAAAACTTAAATAGCTTTTTGTATGTCGTATTTTTATGTATTTTGAAAAAATACTTTAATGTTAAATTCATTTTTAAGAGGAAGCTATTTATTATGTCATAATGTTTAGAAAGAAGATAAAAATAAGATATGATATATTCTCTTTCTATATTAAAGTTACGTAAAGTACTTTGTCCACAAAGATGTATAAGTTTTGCATTGGGTTCTAAGCAGACTCTGTATCCAACATCCCTAATTCTTTTTGATAAATCTTCCTCTTCGCAATATAGAAAAAATCGAGTGTCAAATTCACCTGCTTTTCTAAATGCTTCGACTTTACAAAAGAGGGAAGCACCACTTACGATGCCAACATCAATTAATTCATCATATTCTTTTTTATAATTGTAGACTTTTCTATTTGATAGTAGGTTGTGGAAATATTTTCCAAAATATTTTTCAGATACACTTGGGAATTCTCGAAATGTAGTACTTCTTTTTTCATTGTCATCGTATAGTTGAGGGGAAATTAGTCCGATGTTTGTATTTTTTTCCATTGTATAAAATAATATATCAATTACATTATTAATAAGCAGTGTATCATTGTTAAGAAAAAAATAGTATTTACTGTTTTTAGATGATTTTTTTACACCTAACATATTTCCTGATGCAAATCCAAGATTTAATTTACTTCTATAAAGTGTAATATTTTTTTCATCTTTAATAGATTCTAATTTTAAATATTCTTCATAAATTGAGCCATTATCAATAACGATAATTTCATAATTTACTTTAGTGTTTTTCTTTACACTTTTTATCATGTTTAGGGTATCTTCAGAACTATTATAGTTTACTGTAATTATTGAAATATCATACATTTTTTCTCCAAAATAAAGTAAAATATTATCTAAATAATGATAAAATATCAATAAAAAAGGTCTATGTAAAGTATGTATGAGATTAAAGTTTCTGTTATAGTTTCCGTTTATAAAGATGTTGAATCTCTAAAATTGATTTTAGATAGTTTATTAAAACAAACTATAGATTCATTTGAAATAATTATTTCTGAAGATTGTGAATCCGAAGAGATGAGAGACTTTATGAAAAATTACTCTTCAGATAGAATAATACATTTATCCCAAAAGGATAATGGCTGGCGAAAAAATGTAGCATTAAATAATGCTGTCAGAAAAAGTAATGGTGAATATCTTATTTTTATAGATGGTGATATTATTCCATATAGTGATTTTGTTCAAAAACATATTGAATCTATAACCAAAGATAGAATACTATGTGGTAAAAGAGTTGAATTAGGTCCATTTTTTTCTAAGTTAATTAGAAAAGGATACTTAAATACTTATTTTTTAGAAAAACTTTTTGGTTTATTTTTACCTTTTGTATTAATAGACAAAGCAAGACATGCTGAAGAGGGTATCAAACTTAAAAAAGATTCAACAATAGAATTAAAAATGAATAAAAAAAGACCTATGATAATAGGATGTAATTTTTCATGTTTTAAAAAAGACTTTTTATTTATAAATGGCTTTGATGAAGACTACACTACCCCATCAGTTGGTGAAGATATTGACTTGACTTGGCGCTTTCAATATTTTGGTATTGATTCAAAATCAGTACGATATCTTGCCAATACATTTCACCTTTATCATCCAAGAGCTTGGAATAAAGAAAATGTTGATAATAATAATCAAATAATGAAAATTAAATGGGATAATGAAGAGTTTATTTGTAAAAATGGTTATAAAAAATTAGATTATAAAAATATAAAGGAGATATTGTAGATGAAGGGTATTATTTTAGCAGGAGGAAGTGGTACACGATTGTATCCAATTACAAAAGGGGTAAGTAAGCAGTTAGTTCCAATTTATGATAAACCAATGATTTACTATCCGTTATCTGTATTAATGCTTGCAGGAATCACTGAAGTATTAATTATTTCTACGCCAACAGACTTACCAAGATTTAAAGAACTTTTAGGAGATGGAAGTGATATTGGAATGAAATTTTCATATATAATACAACCAAGTCCAGATGGATTAGCTCAAGCTTTTATTTTGGGTGAAGAATTTATAGGTGGTGATGATGTTTGTTTAGTATTAGGAGATAATATTTTTTATGGACATGGTTTGACTAATCTTTTATCTAAAAGTGTAAAAAATGCTGAAGCTGAAAATAAGGCAACAGTTTTTGGCTACTATGTAAAAGATCCAGAACGATATGGCGTAGCAGAGTTTAATAAAAATGGTGATGTAACTAGTATCGAAGAAAAACCAACAGATCCTAAATCTAATTATGCTGTTATTGGATTATATTTTTATCCAAATGATGTTGTTAAAAAAGCAAAAGATGTAAAACCAAGTGATCGTGGTGAACTAGAAATAACAACACTAAATCAAGATTATTTAAAAGAAGAAAGACTAAAAGTTGAACTTATGGGAAGAGGATATGCTTGGTTAGATACAGGTACACATGAATCTTTACTGGAAGCTTCACAATTCATACAAACAATAGAAAATAGACAATCACTAAAAGTAGCATGTCTTGAAGAAATAGCGTATGAAATGGGTTATATTACTAAAGAAAAGCTTTTAGAATTGGCAGAACCATTAAAAAAGAATCAATATGGACAATATTTAATTGCACGTGCTAACCAAGGTAAAATATAATATGCAGTTTACTAGAACTAATATAGAAGATGTTGTAATCATCGAACCACAAGTTCATGGTGATGATAGAGGCTATTTCGTAGAAACTTTTAGAGCAGATAAACTTGAAAAGTTTTTAGGATATAAAATAAACTTTTGTCAAGATAATGAATCAAAATCATCCAAAGGAGTTCTTCGAGGACTTCACTATCAACTTCCTCCACATGCACAAACAAAACTTGTACGAGTAATACAAGGATCTGTTTTAGATGTAGCTGTAGATATTAGAAAAGATTCTCCTACTTTTGGTAAGCATGTTGCAGTAAAACTAACATCAGAAAATAAAAAACAACTTCTAGTCCCAAGAGGTTTTGCTCATGGTTTTGTAGTTCTTGAAGATGATACAATATTTGCATATAAAGTAGATAATTACTATAGCCCAGAATGTGATAGAGGGATTGCGTTTGATGATAAAGAGCTTGCTATTGACTGGATTTTAAATACTAATGAACTCAATTTATCAGCTAAAGATAAAGTGCAGCCAAAGCTTGATCAAACTAATGATTTATTTGATTATAATGAGGAACTTTATTAATGCTATTTAATTCACAAGAATTTATATTTGTATTTTTGCCAATATCATTTTTTATCTATTTCTTTTTATTAAATAAAAGATTAATTATAGGTGCAAAAGGATTCTTAGTCTTTAGTTCACTATTTTTTTATAGCTGGTGGAATATCGCATATTTACCGCTTATTTTAGTTTCAATGTTGTTTAATTATATTGTAGGAAATAGTTTAAATGGAAATTTTTCAAAAGTTAGAGTATCAAAAAGAACACTTCTTACTATAGGTATTATTGCAAATTTATCTTTACTTGGATACTTTAAATACATGGATTTTTTCATCGAAAATTTCAATGGTATTTTTAATGGGAATATTCCATTACTTCATTTAGCATTGCCATTAGCTATTTCTTTTTTTACTTTTCAACAAATAGCATACTTAGTTGATAGTTATAAAGAGGAAACAGGAGAATATGATTTTTTAAATTATGCATTGTTCGTAACATTTTTTCCACAGCTTATAGCTGGTCCTATTGTTCATCATAAAGAGATGATGCCTCAGTTTGCTTCAAAATGGAATCTTGTAAAAAACTATAAAAATATTGCAATTGGGATGTTTATATTTTCTGTTGGATTATTTAAGAAAGTAATTATTGCGGATCAGTTTGCTACCTGGGCAACACCTGGTTTTGATACGGCTACTACTCTTACTTTACTTGAAGGATGGGTTACGTCACTTTCTTATACATTCCAGCTTTATTTTGATTTTAGTGGATATACAGATATGGCTATCGGTGCAGCATTATTATTTAATATTAAACTTCCTATTAACTTTAATTCACCATATAAAGCAAGAGATATTCAAGATTTCTGGAGAAGGTGGCATATTACTCTATCAAGATTTTTAAGAGACTATATTTATATACCTCTTGGGGGAAATAGAAAAGGTAGTTTTCGAACATACAATAATCTTATGGCAACATTTATTCTAGGTGGATTTTGGCATGGAGCTGGTTGGACATTTTTATTTTGGGGATTTTTGCATGGGGCTGCATTAGCTATACATAGAGGTTGGCAGAATTTAGGCTTTAAGATGAATGGGATCTTAGCTTGGTTTATTACATTTAACTTTGTAAATATAGCATGGATATTTTTTAGAGCAAAAGAATGGGATGATGCAATAAAAGTATTAAAGGCGATGTTTGGTATGAGTGGTATTGTATTTTCTTCTAAATATGCTGAAAAATTATCGTTTTTACAAGATTATGGAGTAGAGTTCGGAGCATGGCTTCCTCATATTAATGGAAATAAGTCTGGTACTTGGTTAATTGGTGCTTTTTTTGTTGTGCTATTAGCAAAAAATAGTATGCAATTAAGAGTATCATTTCGTCCAAATAAGTGGTATTTATTATTTAGTATAACAATTATGATTTATGCAATTTCTAATATGAATAAACTTTCAGAATTTTTATATTTTAATTTTTAGGATTGAAAATGAAAAAATTTAAAAGTTTTACTTTTATTACATTTAGTTGTTTAATCTTATTTGTAGTTTTTAATTTGGTAATATGGAAAGTATATGTATCAAAGGTTAATGGTAATGTTGGAGATTTAGCTAGAATGTCTTATTATTTAAATATTATTTTTCCTAGAGATAAAAGTAAGGATTTAAAAAAAGAGCATATTAATTTTACAGAATATAATAATACTAAAATTGATATATTAGTCATCGGAGACTCTTTTTCAAATGGAGGTGGCTCAGGTAAGAATAGTTATTATCAAGATTATATAGCAACATACAATGATAAAAGAGTTCTAAATATTTTACAGTTACCAAATACTCAAAATTATATAGAATCTATAGTTCTACTTTTAAATTCAGGGTACCTTGAAGAAATTGGTGTTAAAGAGGTATTAATAGAAAGTGTTCAAAGGGAAGCTTTAGAAAGATTTGCAATAGATATAAATTTTGATTTAAACAATACTAAGAACATGTATGATTTAATATCATCTACAAAAGATATATATAATATACAAGATAGTGATATTGAAGAGATAGATATTATAAATAATTTAAACTTTAATGCAGCAAAATTTAATCTAAAATTTATGATTAAAGGTTATGGAAAATTTAAACAATATTATATTGAAAAGCTAGATAGAGAGTTGTTTTCTTCTAAGATAAAAGATGAAATTATTTTTTATAAAGATGATATTGTAAAATTAAATAATGAAAATATGAAAAATATAATTAGTGTTAATAAAAATTTTAATTATTTAGCTGAAAAACTTATTAAAAAAGGTATTAAACTATCTGTTATGTTATGTGTAGATAAATACAATCTTTATAGTGATTACATTGTTAGTAATAGTTATAAAAAAAGTGTTTTATTTGAAGAATTAGAAGGTTTAGATAAAAACTATAGGTTTATTAATACAAAAAAGATATTAAAAAACGAATTAGAAAATGGTGTAAACGACTTATACTATTCAGATGATACACATTGGAGCTATAAAGCTAGTGAAGCTATTTTTAATAAGGTAAAATTTGAATAAATATAAGAAGTTTACTTTATATATATGTTTTTCATTATGTTTATTTTGTTTATTTCATCTTAGTGTATGGCATTTTTTAACGAAACATATTTTATTAACAGATGAAAAAATTTATAATGGAGATTTAGGTAGATTTACTTATAAACTTGATAGTATTTATGCAAGACCTTCTTATTTGGAAAATCAAATTGTTGAATTAGATAAATTACATAGTACATATAATAATAGAAATCCCAACAAAACTGATATTATAACTATAGGGGATTCATTTTCGGGTGGAGCAACGCAGGGAGTAAATCCTTTTTACCAAGATTATATTGCAACTAATAATGATTTTGAAGTAATTAATATTTTACCTATAGATGAGCAGTTTTTGAAAACGATTGTTTTATTAATAAATTCAGGCTTTTTGGATGATGTAAAACCTAAAGCAATTATAATCGAATCTGTTGAAAGGTTTGCAATAGATAGATTTTCTAATCAACTCGATATTTTCGAAAATAAAGATAAGAAAGAATTAGTGAAGATACTCAATAGACAAAAAATTGAATATTTAGGTAAAGATAATAATGCAAAGATTATTAACAGTTTAAATTTAAAAGCCTTAAAAATTAATTTAAGATTTTTGGTAAATAAATATAGAAAAGTTAATAACGTATACATTACTCAATTAAATAATAATTTTTTTACATCAGTAGATAAAAATAGCTTACTATTTTTTCATGAAGATATAAACAACATTGAGAAAGCAAATATAAATACAGTTAATAGTTTAAATAAAAATCTTAATATATTAGCTCGTCTTCTTAAAAAGAAAAATATAAAACTTTATTTTATGCCTGCAGTAGATAAGTATAATTTATATAGTAAATACATAATAAACAATCA
>Ga0193958_1000720_pt1 | contig 11571 bp, 13 predicted proteins | sample FB_1_MG_FD_140320 | JGI IMG/M metagenome (GOLD analysis project Ga0193958, IMG submission 140320) | Microbial mat bacterial communities from the Broadkill River, Lewes, Delaware, United States - FB_1_MG | ecosystem: Environmental > Aquatic > Freshwater > River > Microbial mats | place: USA...
ATCTTTTTTATTGCTCAAGCTTTTGTAATACCAAGTGGAAGTATGAAAAATTCTCTTTTAATTGGAGATATGTTATTTGTTAAAAAATTCTCTTACGGTATCCCTACACCAAGGCTACCTTGGTTAGAGATTCAAGTATTCCCTGATTTTAATGATAATGGACATTTAATAGAAGGCGATAAACCACAAAAAGGTGATATTGTAGTTTTTCGATATCCACATAATGAAAAAATCCATTATGTAAAAAGATGTGTTGCTACAGGTGGCGATGTATTATTTTTAAGAGATAAAAAACTGTACTTACACCCTAAAGAAGGTAATGAATTTATAATAGATAACTATAAGGGATATAATATTGCTAAAGTTGGTGATAAATTATATGTAGAAAATCCTTACAAAAAAGATCATCCAGGTATTCATAATGATGAAACAGTTCAAAAAGAAAATAGTCCCTATAGACAAATTTTTGATACAGTTCCAACAGAAGTTCCTGAAGGTGAATATTTCATGATGGGTGATAATAGAGACCATAGTAATGACAGTAGATTTTGGGGAACAGTTCCATACAAATTTATAGTTGGTAAACCTTGGTTTGTATACTTCTCTTGGGATGAAAACAAAAAAATAAGATGGGACAGAGTATTTCAAACACCATCACAATTAGAAAAAACTAAATACGTAGATAATAGAAATCACGAAAAAGGAATATATTAATGAAATACTTTATAGGTGCAGATCATGCAGGTGTTGATTTTAAAGCATTTGTAAAAGAATTATTTGAACAAAGAGGTCATGAAGTAATAGATATGGGACCATCAACTAAAGATAGAGTTGATTATCCTGATTTCGCTGCAAAAGTGTGTGAAGAAGTACTAAAGGATGAAAATAGCAAAGGTATCTTAATTTGTGGTAGTGGTATAGGTATGTCAATGGCTGCAAATAAGTTTGATGGTATCAGAGCCGCATTATGTCATAATGAATATAGCGCACAAATGGCTAGACAACATAATGATGCAAATATTCTTTGTTTAGGGGAAAGAGTTAGTGGTCCGGGAATGATTGAAGCAATTGTAGATGCATGGGACTCTAACTCATTTGAAGGTGGTAGACACGCTGGACGAGTTGAAAAAATAAATGCACTATCTAAAATAGGAAGCTGTAGAGTTTAATCAGGATTTTAAAAGGATTTTTACATGACAAGAACTCCACCACCAGAAGATTGGGTAGTCTATACTGTAGTTTTAAGTGTAGTAGCTGCAATTATGTTTGGAAAATATCTTATGGGTAGAGGTGATAAAGATGAATTTATCAGCTCAAATAATAAAACAGATAAATCAAATGTGAGTAAAAATGATAAATCCTAAAATAGTAGACTATATATTTAGTTCTGCTTCTATTCAAAGATGGAATGACTATCCACGTATGGTAGACTTAGTGGAACTTGACAAACAAGCTCATAAGTTTATCATCGCCTTTTTTATAGCTAAACTTGAAAAAGATATAAATTACACACATTTAATAGAAGCTGGTATATTTGAATTTCTTAGACGTGTTGTAGTAACAGATATCAGACCTGATGTCTTTAGAAAAGCTTTACAAAAAAAAGGCAAAGAGATAAATGCATGGGTTTTAAATAAACTTGAAAACTCATTACTAGAGATTGATGATGGTAGTTTCTTCCAAAAGTTCAAAGATTATCTTGAAGATAACACAATGTATAAAAAAGAAAGATTTATACTCAAAGCAGCATCATATTTAGCAACAAAATGGGAATTTGGTATTGTATATCAAACAAGCCAATTTTTAAACGATATTGATGAAGTAAAAAAAGAAGTTGATGCTGAGATTGAAGACTATTATGAACTAATTGGAGTGCGAAAAATTGCCTTAAATAAAAAACTTGCTAAAGTAATAGATTTAAGTGGACGATTACGATTTCAAAAAAGATGGGCACAAACCCCTCGTATACCAGAAACATCTGTTTTGGGACATATGCTCACCGTTGCTCTTTTTGGATATTTTTATTCCGTTAAAATTAATGCATGTGACCAAAGACTTCAAAATAACTTTTTTGTAGCGTTATTTCATGATTTACCAGAAGCACTAACTAGAGATATTATAAGTCCAGTAAAATATAGTGTGGATGAATTATCTGATATTATTGCAGAATACGAAGTGTCACAGATTGAAGATAAAATAATGCCTTATGTTCCAGATGACTTAAAAAAAGAATTTTCATATATACTTGGTCTTGACCAGCACAATTTCAAAGATGAGTTTGAAAATAAGATCATGGAAGATGGTGATATTAAAGTAGTAGAAGATATGCAAAGATATAACCTTAATAGATATAATGCAATTGATGGAAAAGCATTAAAACAATGTGATAAATTATCCGCGTTTATTGAAGCAAGTTTATCAATCTCTCATGGTATTAAATCAAAAGAATTACTTCTTGGTAAAAAGCAAATTATGAATGCACTAGAAGAGATACAAGGCGTTGATTTTTATAATATAGCAAAAACTATTGATGAAGATTTTTGTACTACAGGTGTAACACAAACTAGAATGGATTTGTAGTTTGGAAATTATTTTAATTGTATTAATACTGATCATTTTTGGGATTTTGTTTTTCAGTCAAAAAAAGCATGCTGTAAAAAATACAACTATAAAAAAAGAAGAAATTATAAATAAGTATGAAAATGATTTAAAATCTCTTTTAAATAAATACAAAAAAAATAAAGCAAAGCAATTAGAAGAAAAAAAGATTTTTTTGCAAAACTGTAATAGTGAGCTCGCAAGAAATATATTCTTCACTCATGAAGAAGCAGTAAAAGTTATAGAAAGATTATTAAAAATATGAATAAAAAGCAAATTTATTTTATTACAGCAACAAATACAGATATTGGTAAAAGTCATGCCTCTGAAGTATTTTTAAAAAAGCTCTCAAAAAAAGGGAAAAAAGTTGGTTATTTTAAACCTATCGAAACAGGGGTAACTACACATCCTCTAGATGGTACAAAACTACTCAATATTACAAAAAAACTAAATCCTAACTTTACATTTACTATCAATGACGTAGTAAAGTATCAATTTAAACTTCCAGCATCACCTTTTGTTGCAAATAAATACATAGAGATAAATATTAATTCTATTTTAACACAGGCTAAAAAGCTATTAAAAAAATGTGATGTTCTTGTAGTAGAAGGTGCTGGCGGTTTAATGGTCCCTATTACAAAAAACTATTTTATGATTGATTTGATAAAAGATTTTCAAAAAAAATTTAATTCTAAAACAATCCTTATTGTTCCAAGTATCTTAGGTAGTATCAATGATAATTTATTATCTCAAAATGCTCTTAAACTAAATAAAATAAAATATGAATGGTATATCAATTTATATAGAGATAAGAAAGAATTTAAAAAAATCACCCTTCCCTTTTATAAAAAATATTTCACCAAAATTAGATACATTTAATAGGATAAATCTATAAGGTTATTGTTTAGTCTATTTCGATAAAATATATTTTCTTAAAATAAACATTCAAGGTTATAAATGAAAATAATATTTCTTGTTTTAGTATCTATAAATTTTCTCTTTTCAATAGAGATATTTGATGTAACGAAAACAACTGCAAAAATAAGTATCACAAACTTAAACAACGGACATAGTGGTATAATTATTAAAAAAATTGAAAATAACAGTATAATTGTAACTCAAGCTGTTGTTATAGATTCAAATAATTTAAACTCTACAATTAAATTTATTAAAAAAGAGATAATTCCTCAAGATGCAATCCCAACAACAACTTTAATACCTCAAAATGGTGATCAATTTATTTTAAATCATCTGTATACAACAAGTTTACTTATTGCACCAAACTTAAAAGCAAAAAATAAGATACTTGAGATATATCCAAATCAAAATTTTTTAAATGAAGATTTTTTTGCAGCTCACTTAAAAATAATTAATAGCCCATTGCCTACAAAAAAAATAATTACAGATTTTGCACAGTCACAACAAATAGGAACAATATTCATAGTGGCAGAAAATAAATTATTTATTTTAGACAGTATAACTTTTAAAATTATAGATAGTCTAAATATCAAATATAATGACAACAGTACAATGGTACCTTTTTTAACAAAAATCGAAAATATAGAACTTGGTTTATGGGATTTCGGTGATGATACGATTGAAGATTACAATAAATACTATTTAAAATTAGTGGAGAACAAATAATGATAGAACAACAACATCTAAAAACATTTATAAATATAGTAGGGGAAGAGAATGTTAAAAGTGACAAAGCTCACCTCATTGCGTATTGTTATGATGCTACAAAAACTAGATTTGAGCCTGATGCTGTAGTTTTTCCTAAAAATGAAGCAGAAATAAGTCAGATACTTAAATATTGTAACGATAATAGAATTATTATTGTTCCAAGAGGTGCAGGAAGTGGATTTACAGGTGGGGCATTACCTTCAAGCGGTGGAATTATTTTATCACTTGAAAGACATATGAATAAATTACTTGAAATTGATATGCAAAATATGGTAGGGGTCGTACAACCAGGTCTTATTAATATGACTTTTCAAAAAGCCGTAGAAGAAGTGGGTTTATTTTATCCACCAGATCCAGCAAGTGAAGAATACTCTACACTAGGCGGTAATGTTAGTGAAAATGCAGGTGGAATGAGAGCTGCTAAATATGGGATAACTAAAGATTATGTTATGGCACTTCGAGCTGTTTTACCAAACGGAGATATTATCCAAGCAGGTAAAAAGACTATCAAAGATGTAGCTGGTTACAACATTGCTGGTATATTAACGGCATCAGAAGGTACATTGGCTATTATTACAGAAATTACTTTAAAATTAATTCCTAAACCTAAATATAAAAAAACATATATGGGGATTTTCCCTGATGTAACAAGCGCTATGAATGCTGTATTTAAATCTCTTGCTTCAGGAGCAAATCCTGTTGCTATGGAATTTTTAGATAAATTAGTAATTCAAGCATTAAGAGAAAAACTAAATGTTGATTTACCTGCAGATGCAGGTGCTGTGCTTGTAGGTGATGTTGATGGTAGTTTAGAAGATGAAGTATCATTTCAACTTGATACTTTAGAAAAATCTTTTCTTGAAAATGGTGCAAAAAGTTTTGTCATTGCACAAGATGATGATGAAGCAAAAAAATTATGGTTTGCTAGAAGAAATGCAAGTCCTGCTGTTACTATTTTTGGTACTAAAAAACTTAATGAAGATATCTCAGTTCCGCGAAGTAAATTACCAGAGGCTTTAGAAGAGATATATAAAATTGGTGATAAATACGGTATGCAAGTACCTTGTTTTGGACATAGTGGGGATGGAAATATTCATGTTAATGTTATGGTTAAAGATAAAAATGACCCAAAACAAATGGAAGATGGACATAAAGCAATTGAAGAAATTTTCCAATTAGTTGTAGATATGGGTGGAACTCTTAGTGGAGAACATGGTATTGGTACTTCAAAAGCACCTTATATGGATATTGCTTTTACAGATCCAGAGATGGCATTATTTAAAAGTATTAAAAAAGCTTTTGATCCAAATAATATTTTAAATCCATTTAAAATGGGACTTGATTAATTGAAGCTAATAAAAGGGATATTTGATTTTTTTAATGATGATACCCCTTACTATGCTGCGAGTTTGAGCTTTTTTACAATATTCTCAATACTACCTTTACTCGCATTACTAATCGTTATTATTTCAAATACTCCTACAATTTCACAATATTTGGATAAAATAATGTTATATATCTTAGATTTTATAAATCCTACACATTCTACAACATTATCTATACAAATAGAAAAGTTTCTAGAGAATACTGGAAAACTTGGTTATATAGGTATTGTCTATCTAATTTTTGTATTTACAATGTTTTTTAAAGATTATGAATATATAGTCAATAAAATACATGGTGTTAATTCAAGAGCTATTTACAAATCATTCTTTTTATATCTTAGTTTTCTTATTGCAATTCCTGTATTATTTTTTATATTTATTCTATTATCAACATTTAGCGATTTACCATTATTAATTAATATCTTTACATCCTTATTTATATGGTTAGTTTTTATTATTTTATTTATGGTTTCTGCAAATAAAAAAATTTCACTTAAAGCTGCATCAATTTCAAGTTTTATCACACTTGGTACATTAAGTGTTACAAAAACATTGTTTGGATATTATGTTAGTGCAAATACAACTTATGCAACAATCTATGGATCATTTAGTGTTGCGTTATTTTTCTTTTTGTGGATATATATATCGTGGAACATCTATCTTTATGGCACAAAGTTATGTTCAATTTTAAATAAGGCTCAAATACCAAATGAAAATTAGTTCAATATTTTTATTCTTTATTATCTTTAGCGTATCACTTTTTGGTGCAGAAGATACACCTCTAGTAAACTTATCCGTTGCAGCTGTTGAGAATCCTGCACAATTTGTAAAAACAATTAATATAGCTATTATTTTAATGCTATTTGTTCTTGCCCCTACACTACTATTAATGGTAACAAGTTTTACAAGACTTATTATTGTTTTTGGGTTATTGAGACAAGCTATGGGACTTCAACAATCTCCTCCGAATCAGATCATAATATCATTGAGTTTAATCCTTACATTTTTTATCATGGAACCGTATGCAAAAAAAGCATGGGAAAATGGTATAGATCCTTACATGAAAGAGACTATAAACTATGAAGTAGCTTTTGATGAAAGTGTTGGACCATTTAAAGAATTTATGATAAAAAATACAAGAGAAAAAGATTTGGCTCTTTTTTACCGTATTAAAAAAGAACCAAATCCACAAAATATAGAAGATGTATCATTAACACTGCTTATGCCTGCATTTATCGTTAGTGAGCTTAGAACTGCATTTGAGATAGGATTCTTAGTTTTTTTACCGTTCCTTGTAATTGATATTATTGTTGCTTCTATTCTTATGAGTCTTGGTATGATGATGTTACCACCAGTTATGATTTCTCTGCCCATAAAACTCATCTTTTTCATTATTATTGATGGATGGCATCTTATCATTGGAAATCTCGCACAGTCCTTCAAGTAAAAAATATATAAATTAAAATTTATAGTGAAATACTGGATATAGAGACTTAGTATTATATTTTGTATCAATATTAATAGTTCATTATAAATATTTAAATTTCCATTTTTTTAAACTAATGAGTAAATAATATACTAAATTAAAATTTTCATCAGTTCAATTATTAATCAAGAATACAATTATAACCTTTTATATTACTAAACAATGATTCTTTTACTAAGTTTGAATCAATTTTATAAAATATAATAAATAAATAGTATTATTGTTTTTAAATAGCCAATAATAAACACCTACAAGGAGATATTATTGAAAATGTAAATTTTTCTGTTTATATTTTTATCAACCTTTCTATCTCAGCCATAATAAGCAACAAACCATTGTCAAGCATCATTTACGAATGACCCATATAAACTATATATTAATCTATTACATCTCTTTTCATAATATTCCTTTAGTAAGTTTAAATATTCTATCAAAAGAGTGTATACTTATATACAATTCTTTATTTTAGCTTATTTTTAATCTAATATTAAGAAATATAATGTAAGAATACCACAATATAAATTTTCTATAAGGAGGTGATAAATGCAATTAAATTTGGAAGTTAGTGCAATGACAATTCGGGAGTCACTCTATGCTTCGTCTTATAACACAAAATCATCATTGGATAAAATTAGTACGGGACTACATATAAATAAATCTAGTGATAATCCTTCAGGATTATCTATAGCGGATAAGTTAAGAACTCAGGCTTCATCTATTAGACAAGGAATAGAAAATATAAACAGTGGCATAGCACTTACTCAGATAACAGATAAAGCAATGTCTGAACAGTCCAACATTTTAGATATTATAAAACAAAAGCTTATTCAAGCATCTACAGCAACCACATCCATAGATGGGGCTAATGCAATAGCAAAAGATATTAGTAAGCTCTTAGAACAAATTGATAATATAGGAAAACAAACTACATATAATGGTCAATTACTACTACAACTAAGTGCGGGAGGTAATGAAGGAACTAGTGTATCCACTTTTCAAGTTGGAACACTAGCCTCGGATACAATTCAACTATCTGGAGGGATAGCATCAAATAGCTCGGGATTAGGAATGTCAGCAGTTACAGGTGCAACAAGTGCAGCTTCTGGTACTTTTGGAGTAAATACTATAACGGGAACAGCTACATCGGCACAAACTGCTGCAAGAGCTTTACTAGATGATGTTGATGATTCATTAACACAACTCAATAGCTGGAGAGCGGATATAGGATCAACACAAAGTCAATTGGAGTCATCAAAAAAGAATCTGGACACAAGTGTAACAAATTTAAAAAATGCAGAATCTGTAATAAGAGATACTGATTATGCAAAAGAGAGTTCGAATTTTTCCAAAAGTAATATTAATGCGCAAGCAGGGGCATATGTATTATCTCAAGCTAATGCACTACAAGATAATGTTTTAAGTTTATTTAAATAAAACTACTTAATACTCAACCTAACATATCGAGGAAAATCATCTTTTATACTATCCTCTATATGTAAAGGAAATACCTTTAATATATTTTCTTTATTTATATCAAATAATACTTTATCCCCTGATACAAAAATAAGTTCTTCGTAACTACCATCTTTTAATACTGTAATTCTTATTTTTAATTCTTGAGATATTGTAGAATTTAAATCATCTCTTTTCACTATATTTCGGGCTATGTTAAACTTTAAATTTCGTAAAAAACTTCTTAATATCCCTAGATCTACATTCTTTTCTTTTTTTATTTCTACTTCTTCTTTTATAACTGCGGGAGTCGGAACTTTAACTATCTCTTTTTTTTCTATAGATTTTTCAATAATTTCTATCTTTTTATTTACTTGCTCATCTTCTTTTTTAAAAGTTTTAGTTAAATTAGATTCGTTTGAAAATTTTGATTTGTTAAGATCTACTATGTCATCTTGTTTAATTACAATCTTTTCTTGAGATGATTTAGTATTTTTAATATTTGGTGTATCATTTGGGAATGTTGTATATAAATAATATCCACCATAAATTGTTGCAGACAAAACTAAAATAATTCCGGTATCTTCAAAAAAACTTTTCATTTTACCTTGCATCATTTATCCTTTAATTATTCAATTCTTCAAATTCTAGTTTTGCTTCATCTAAAAGTTTTTGTGCTTCTTCTAATTCTTTCATTCCATTTTTATAAACTTCAACACTATTACTCAATGTAATTTCTGGATCAATTAATTTTTCTAATAGCTTTTGAGCCTCAACTATTTTATTTTCAAATGAATTTGTTTCAACTTCTTTACTCATATGTCCCCTCCAACATTTTTACTATTTTTTCTTCATATTTGTTTACTTCAACTAAAAAAGCATCATGTCCATATTGACTATCAATCATATCATATGTACAGTGATTTCCATTTCCAACCTGATTCATTATATCATATATCTCTTCCATCTCTTCAGGGTAAAATAAACAATCCCCCGCAAAAGAGATAAGATGTAGTTTTGATTTTATTTTTTTAATTGCATCTTCAATTTTATCACTTCCACGAGCTGCATTAAAAATATTCAAAGTTTTAACAATATACAAATAACTTAATGGATCGAAATTATGTGGAAAATTATAACAATTATATTCTAGATATCTTTCAACTTCAAATTTTCCAAATAACTCATACAATCCATCTTGAGATACATATGAACGCCCAAATTTGTTATTCATACTATCTCTTGAAAGATATGAAATATGTCCAGCTATTCTACCCATAGCAAGACCATTTAATCCATTTTTAGCAATATCTTCTTTATTATAATTGCCATCTTTAAATTCTGGATCATTTCTTATAGCATCAATCGCAACTTTATTGAATGCAATTGCCCATGGTCTAGTATATGCAGTTGTCGCAATTGGGATAACCATATCTGAAAAATCTGGATATTCAATCGCATAACATAGAGCCTGCATACCACCCATGGAACCACCAATAACAGCTTTTACATGATGAATATCAAGAGAATCCATTAATGTTTTTTGTGCTTTTACAATATCACTAATAGTTATTACGGGAAATTTTAATCTATATAAATCGCCATTGGAATTCATTGGACTCATCGGTCCAGTAGAACCAAAACAAGAACCTATATTATTTGTAGCAATTACAAAATATTTTGTTGTATCAATAGCTTTTCCATCACCAATTAAATCATTCCAATAACCAGGTTTTCTATCACCTTCATAGTAGCCTGCAGCATGATGAGAACCACTTAATGCATGAGTGATAATAATGATATTTGATTTATCATCATTCATCTGACCATATGTTTCGTATATAATTTCGTATTTTTCTAGAAGTCTTCCACTTTCTAAGTATAAAGGGGTATCAAACTTTGCTGTTTTTGTTGTAATATTCAAATAATTCTCACTTTGGTTCAATCTGTATATCTCTAGATTTTACCTAAATTATAATTTATCTCGAATTAAAACATTATTGATATCCTTAAACTATGTAGACTCCAGATAATTCTTTCAAGAGAGCTTCGGCATTATTATTCACATAATAGCCACTATCAAGTTCAACATCTCCAAGCTTTGATTTAATTGTCAATACAACTTCTCGTTTTCCTTGATTTTGAGATATTATATTAAACAATTCATAAATAATTTTATCATCCTCAGAAAATTCAATAGCTATATTTAAAGGTGCTTGTACTTTTTCTACTTTTTTCCCTTTTTTTAGCTTTTCTGTTTTAGCTTCTTTTAGAGATTCTATTTTTTTCAGACTAAATTTTGTACCAAAATCATCAATTTTTACACCAACTTTAAATGCAATTGGTTTACTAAGGTCAAAATCTTCTCTTAGTTCTTTAATTCTATCCTCAAATAACATTAATTCAATATTACCATGTAAATCCATAATAGTAGCAATTCCGAATTTATTACCTTTTTTAGATACTTTTTCAACTATCGTCTCAATTTTTCCTACTAGTAATGCTTCACTTCCATCTTGTAGTGTATCAATCTCACTACTTAGTGTATAGTTGATTTCATCTAGGGAAGACCTAAATTCATCTAAAGGATGTCCTGAAACATAAAATCCTAAAGATGCTTTTTCAAATTCCAAAATTTCCTTACCATCATATTCAGGCATATCATTTATAGAAATTTCTATTTTTGTCATATCCTCATCATCACCAAATAAAGAGCCTACAGCTTGTTTTTTTGCTTGTGCAGCTTTCCCTGCACACTCAACAATCTCTTCAATTTGCAAAAGAAGAGCTTTTCGAGTAAAACCAAACTTATCAAATGCACCTGATTTTATTAAAGTTTCAATTACTCTTTTATTAACTTTTGAACTATCTATTCGAGAGACAAAATCACTTAAATCTTGAAAGTCTCCCTCTTCTCTTGAAGCAATAATAGAATTAATAGCAACATCACCTGCACCTTTTAGG
>Ga0193958_1000722_pt1 | contig 11568 bp, 14 predicted proteins | sample FB_1_MG_FD_140320 | JGI IMG/M metagenome (GOLD analysis project Ga0193958, IMG submission 140320) | Microbial mat bacterial communities from the Broadkill River, Lewes, Delaware, United States - FB_1_MG | ecosystem: Environmental > Aquatic > Freshwater > River > Microbial mats | place: USA...
AAACAATTTAATCTCTAAATGACCAAGATTACTTGTCATAGTCTATGTCCTTGTGTACTTTTTTTGTATTATACCTTTTTTAATATCAGAATATCCTAGAAAAATAAAGCTAATTAAATCTATTTATCCCACCCTACAAAATTGAGCATCTTTACTGCAGGGATGTTTTGATGACCTATTTTATACAAACTTGTTTTATCTTCTTTAAATGTACCCCACGACTTTAATAGTTCTGAAATATTGGCATTTGGATTTACTGGATATTCAAAATTTACTTTTGCAAATAGTTCTTGAGATTTTACACTTGCTAAAAATTCTATAAATTTAACAGCATTGTCTTTATTTTTACTATATTTAACAACTCCAGCACCTGAAATATTTATATGAGTACCACTCTCGTTTCTCCCTTGATTTGGGAAAAATACACCTATCATCTCAGATGTTGCCCGATCTGAAAAACTTCGACCTTTCATCATTTGACCTATATAATATGTATTAACAATTGCTATGTCACCTATACCAGAAGCAATAGCTCGCAGACTATCTTTATCTATACCTCTAGGTTTTCGAGCCATATTATTTTTTATTCCACTTGCCCAATCTTGTGCTTTTTCTTTACCATCATTTACAATAAGTGAAGCTAACAATGATTGATTATATACTTCAGTTGCTTTTGTTACAACTACTCTATCTTTCCATTTTACATCTACTAAGTCTTGATATGTGCTTAACTCGTTTTTATTTACCTCATCAATATTATATGCAATGACCCTAGCTCTTTTAGTAAGTGCAAACCATAAATTATCTTTATCTTTTAAATATTTTGGGATACTATTATCTAAAAAATCTGATTGTATTGATTGAAATATATCTTTACTACGAGCAAGCTCTAACATCCCCACATCAGTAGTAAGTAAAACATCAGCTTGTGTATATTTACCCTCTTTTTCTATTCTTTTTATGAGTTGAACAGAAGATGCTTTTAAAAGATTTACCTTAATACCTGTCTGTTTATAAAACTCTTTATAGAGTTTTTTATCTACTGCATAATGTCGATGAGAGTAAACATTTACCACTTCACTTGCATTTAAAAATGTACTAATAAATAAGCTCAGTACCAATAATCCTTTTATCATCTTATTCCTCTTCCTTAATTAAATGTTCATATCTTTTATCTGTTAAAGTATTCATAAATGCTACTAGTGCTTTTATTTTTCTTTCATTTAAAGCTTTTGCTTTTTTTAGTAATTTCATATCCTCTTTTCCTACTGGAACTTCTGGATTTTCCCATGGTTTATTTGTTTCGGGATTAATTTTTTGTTCTTTATTTACATACTTATCGTAAAATTTCACAACTGTTGTTAAGTCTTGAAATACACCATTATGCATATAGGGTCCTGTTACGGCAATATTTCTAAGTGTTGGAACTTTTATCTTTCCATCATATTCTTTCGAATTATCTAGTTTTTTTACCATTGGATTTTGCATAAGTCCGTGATCTACAAAAGTTTTTGAATCAACAACGTTTTTAGCCATAAGTTCCTTATTTTGTGGTACTCCAATATTATGGTATTTGTAGTTAGTAAATGTTTCTTTCGGTGCATCTTCTGTTTTAAGTACATGGCAAGAAGCACAATTGTTATTATTATTACTAAAAAATAAAGTTCTTCCAAGATCTTCTAATGGTGTTAAATCATATTCATCTCTTAAGTATCTATCATATTTACTATCAAATGGGGCAAATTCATCTGTAGTTTCAAAAGCAGCAATAGCTTGAGCCATCATTTCATATGTTTTTTCACTATCTTTAAAGATATCTTCACCATATATAGATTTAAATTCTTTATTATAAGAGATATCATTTTCAAGTTTTTTTGCCATAAACTCTTTTGATGGTATTCCCATCTCAACAGAATTTGTAGGAGGACCACCAGCTTGTCCTTTTAGCGTATGTTCTCTTCCATCATAAAATTGACCACCTATAAACTCATTATTTTTCTTATTAAAATGAAACTTTGGTGAAAACATAGCATAAGCAGCAGTTGGAGCATTTCTATCACCTATACTTTTTCCATCATCACCTAAACTTCCTGCACCTCGTACTCCATTTGCTCTATCATCAACAAAACCGTTTTCTGGATTGTGACATGTAGCACAGCTTTGCGTTCCATTTTTAGATAATATCGTATCAAAAAATAATTTCTTTCCTAACTCTATTTCTTGTTTATCTTTTAATTTTTGAGACTCAATATCAACTTGATTTGAATTACAGCCACTTAATACTGCCAATGTTGATAAAACAACTAAACCAGTTTTTAAATTATTTATCATTCTTTTCCCTTATGTTATATAGATTTATAAATGGTACAAACAAAAGATTTGTTATCGTTTGAAAATCCTTTATTTGTACACCAAATCTAATTTTTTCTTTACTTATTAAAATATCACTTGATGTTTGTAATGTTCCAAATACATTATCCCATATACTTAAATAACCTCCGTAATTTTTATTATAATATTTTGTACTATGATGTAGTTGGTGTTGAAATGGTGAGATACATATATTTTCCATTATTTTTGGATATCCGAGTTTTACATGAGAATGTCTCAAATTTGATCCTAACAAAGAAAAAACATACAAGAATATATTTGTTCCTAAAACTTCATATATTCCTATCATTGCACCAAAAAAGTAAATAAATACACCAGTAACTATTCCTATACTAAAGGCATACCGCAACCCAAAGAGCAAATTTTCAAGAGGATGTACACGATAAAAAGTTACTGGTGTTAATACTTTTGCGCTATGATGAACTTTATGAAACTCCCATAAAACAGGAACGCTATGTAAAAGTCTATGTAACCAATACCTTGTAAAATCACTCACTAAAAATAATACTACAGTAAAAAGCACTACAACTTGTGAGTATGAAAAAGTATTTATTTTCATATATCCAAAATAATCAAGTAAATACTCATATACAAAAATTGAGATCTCTTGAACACTAAAAACAAATGGTAAAAGCAACGATACTTTTATAAAAAATGAAATTACGAAATATTTGTAATCCAAAATAGCACTTTTATGTAACCATAGTTTATGACTTAAATTTAACCTCATCTCTCTTTTAGCAACTTTTTTTTCTAAAGTCAAAAGATAAATCAAAGCTATAAACAATGATGATACTATATACTGCCAATAAATTCTTTTTGAAGGACCCAAAAGCCCAACAAAAGAATCAACGAAATTAATCTCCATCAGCATCCAAAATTTTTGCAGTTACTTTTAATTTTCCAATCAATGAAATATAATAAGTAGCATGAAGTTTTTTTAGAGACTTATATAAATCTCTTGTATTAGAAAAATCATCATTTTTAATCGATTTCGCATTGTGTAAACTAGCTTTCAAATATTTGATTGCATCATTTAATTCATCATTTACAGCATAAGAACGAATCATACTTCCAAAGTTCTGGAACTTTTGAGTATCAAGTACATTCAAGTGAGTATTTAAAATAGATTCTATAGCAACTATAGAGTTTTTACTTATACTGTATTCAGATCTTTCATTAGAAGGTTTAGCTTTATATTTACGACTTAATCCAGCAGGATCACCTACTCTCCACTCTTTTATTTTATAAGAATTTTCGATTAAAGAGTTTAACATTATTGCATTTGTAGCCACTTCATCTTTTAAAAACTTTGTCTTATTTTCAAGATATCCATTATATATCTCTTCTAAATTTTCTTCTAATTTATCGGTAATTAATAAGGCAATATTTTTCACTCTTTTATTTTTTAGGTCTTGTGTAAATAAAATATACTCTAATGCATTTATTGTTTTATGTGAATTTTTATATAAACTAATTGATAAATCTTCATTATCTAGAATAATTAAATCTAATTGTTTTTTAATATCTTCATTTCCTTGATGAAAAGTATCTATGTATCTTGGAGTATCTAAATAATTATCATCTAAATCACCTAAAATATAAAAAGCATCTATACTCTTCCAACTTTTTACAAAATTTCGAAATGATTCTTTTATCTCTTTATCATCATTTTTTTGAACACTCTTTCTCACATTCTGAATATCTACAATTGATTGTTTACTATTTTTTAAAAGTATGTTTTCAAAAATTGATGATAATCCCTCATTTGCAAATAATGAACTTGAGATAACTAATACTCCTAGCAATAACTTTTTAATTTTCACCCTATAACTCCTCTATATATTTTATTATTGATTCTCGTTGTTTTTTTGTTAAATCCATAAATAACTCTTTACTTTTTTTAGCTTCTCCACCATGCCATAAAATAGCTTCTTCAATAGTTTTAGCACGTCCATCGTGTAAGAACTCTGGATTTTTTCCAGTAGCAAGTTTATATTTACCAATTCCCCATAAAGGCGCTGTTTTCCATTCAGTCTCTCCTGCTTTAAATTCAACTCTACCATCACTTAAAGCTTCTCCCATATCATGTAAAAGTAAGTCACTAAAAGGTTTTATTTTATATCCATTTGACAAAGTAAAAGAAGGAATATGGCACTTAACACATCCTACATCTATAAAAAGAGCTTCCCCTTCATATTGTGTTATTGTAGACGTTGGTATTTTTAAATTCTTCAAATAAAAGGCAATTGCTTCGAGTCTTTGAATTGGTAAATCAAAAGTTTTTTGACCACCAACATCATCGCCTTTTGGAGCTTTTAAACACTCAACTTGTGCAGACGTACAATTCTCTTTTTGAAAATAAGTATTACTTAAACTCATATCATTAAATGCGGCTGCTGCACTTTGATGTATTACTGTAGGAGCAGAAGCTTTTTTTGTATATCGACCTACCCTAAAATCTTTATGTTGTGCACTGTATACAATATTAGCTTTTCCAGATATCCCATCATTATCACTATCCTTGATATCTTCATTTTTTAAAATCTGTTCATCTGTTAATTGCTCTAATAATCCAAGCCCTACTAAAGCAGGTGCTAATCTATTTGTTATACTAACTTTTGGGTGAATCTTTCCATACTGTAAATCTTTTAATTGATAATCAACTCCCTGAAGTGGTTTTTTTAAAATTACACTTTTCCCATCTGGATAAGTTACTGTAATATTTTCATATTTTATAACCGATTTAGCTTCATAGGGTACGCCAGGTACACCATTGATACTAATCTGTTCTCCATAAATTGGTTCTTCTATAAAACCAGAGTACTTCGACATTTTTTTATGTTCAAAGGAACCATTTGAGGGAATTGAAAGTCTTGTTACATAATTTCGTGAGATATTATTATTTTTTGTATAAACAGAACCAATAGCATTATTAGGATGACAATTTACACAGGTATTAGAATTGAATAATGGTCCCAAGCCATCTCTAGCTGTTGTAGCACTAGGGGCTTCTACCCAAGGAATTGTAAAAAAACTTTTACCTAACATAAATCTATCTTGTTCTTCATCATTTAATCCACTAACTTGTTTCATAAATACTTTTTTTGTATTTGAAGAAGTAGTATATTTATTATCATATGTTTTTTGAATATTCTCTTGAATAGCTAAAAGTCCAGTAGTAAAAACTACTGAACTTATAAGAACTAAACTTTTAAAACTATTAAAGCTTTGTTTCATCTGCATCTGTTACATCTTCAATAGAAAGATTGATACCGTTTGCTACTGCTACGTTTACCATCTTATCCCCAAGTTTTCGTAACTCATTTTTAAGTTTTACGATAACTTTTGATTGAGGGTCGTTTGGTCGTATTTGATAATCAAAATGTCTGCTTGTTTTAGCAATAGCATTGATGCTTTCAATTTTTGTTTCAATTTTAGCCATAAGTGCTAAAATCTCTTCTTTTGCATCACCATTCATTGCATCAATTGGAGCTTGTCCATAATCTATACCGTTGTATGTTCCCATCAAGATATTTTTAAATCCTTGATAATTTGTTGTAATATCTCTATGAGTATTATCAGAAAAACAACTATGTTCATCCTCTTCACTTGGAGTTAATACTGCAACTGCAATTCTCTCATTTGCTAACTCTGATTTTACAAACACGCCCATTCCTGCATAAATAGCTTTTTGGGCATCTTTAGAAGTAATATTTTTCGTAGCATCTGCATTTATACCTAAAAGTGCTGCTCTGTAGTTTGTATTATCGTTTTTTGCCCAAGCATTAGTAATAACAGTTAAATCATTTACAATTTTTTGTGCTGCTGCTTGTAAATATGCTTTTCTTCTATCTGCATTTTTACTTGTTGTAAAATCACTTACTGGTCTTTTCCCAGCACTTAAAGGACCTTTAGTTACAGAATCTTTTACAAAATTACTATAATCTTGATCTTGTCCCCATAATAAGAACTCAACAGCATGATAACCACTAGCAACATTAGCATCACCACCATTTTCATTTAAAGAAGATAATGTGTCAACTGTAATACTAGAAACATTAACAGAAGTACTTTCTTCTCCACCTGGATTAAACAAACCTTTAGAATCAATAATATTTCCAGAAGTTCTTTTACCATTAGCATTAATAGTGTAATCAATCATATTTTCATCTAAAGGCCAAGCATTAAGTTGTCCTTCTAAAGAACCATACTTATCTGCAACCCAACCATCTTCTGCATCAATAGGACCGTTTGCAAGTCTAAAAATCTCTGTTTGTCCATATGATTCTCTAGAAACTAGCCAAGCAGCTTTTGCATTCGATAATGTTATTTCACTTGGATTTTTTACAAATTTAGCAATTGCCATTTGAAGAGCTTTTGCATCTTTTAAAGTATCATTATAATTTGCATGCGCAATATTTGCGTATGCTGTAATCATATTTGCTTCACTATTCATTGGTGTTGCACTATTTGAGTTACAACCTGTAAGTGCAAGAACTGCTGCTAAACTTAATCCAGTTAACATAATTTTTGTTTGTTTTATCATTTTATTTCCTTATATTTTTATAATTTTAGAATGAATAAGTAGCCATTACAGTTACTTTATCTGTATCATTTGTACTATCCTCATAACTTGCAGAAGAGATTAGTAAATCTAAAGCTAAATTTTCATCTAAAGTAGTACCAGCAGTTAAAAGAATTTCAGTATCTTTATCATCATTCACACCATGGTTAACACTCGTATATAAAGCACTAAAGGATATTGAAGAGATCTCAGTTTCAGCACCTACATAAAATGAATCAGCATCAATACCATAAACACTATCATCAATATCTTCTGTTGGTGCAATATTTTCGCCTAAAGTAGTTAATGACTGAGCACCACCATCTTTATCTGTTGTGATATAACCTACTTTTAAAGCAATATCAGAAACTGTGGTTCCAATTTCTAAATGAGCAATAGAACCATCTTTAGTATCTGTAAGATCTTCACTTGTAGCTGCATAATGTGCAGTTAAATCAATATTAGAAATACTAGTAGTAGCTTTTAATCCATAAGCACTAAATGTATCTTTTACATCTATATAATAAGGATTGATTACTGTATCTGTAACACCTTCATATTTAGCATCTATTACAGTAGCACCATTATTATCTGTACCAAATTCACCCATTTCTTCTAAAGATGTATCTGCATCTGCAGCCATAAATTTTGTTGAATGTCCTACAAGAATTGTAGTATCTGGAACATAATTAAATACACCAACTACAGCTTCATGAAAATCTCCCATCCATTCTAAATCAATCTCTTGTCTACCAACTATTATTTCTGCTTTATCTGTTGAATATGAAATATTAGCAGTATTTAAAACTGACTTTGGAGCTGATTCATCATAATCTGCTTCCTCTTTTTCATTTAATTTGTGATTTGTTCTAAAACCTAGATTTGCTTTGAAACCATTAATAGAATCTGTTTCATAATTAAGCCCAATAGAACCAACAGAAAATCCAGAATCTTTATTTGTTCCGCTAGCACTTACATTTTCTGCATATATAGATATATCTCCACTTGCTTTACCATTTGCAAATGCTTCTTTTATAGTATTACTTTCTGCCATTGCTCCTGTTGATAACAATGCAGCTGCAATGATACTTATATATATTTTCTTCATTTTTTCCCTTTTATGTTATAATACTTTTCAATTTATTTTTATGAATATTTTGAGCGGAAGATGCAAATGTTCAATCCCTTACATCTTTCGTCTTATTTATCTAGCTGTTAAAGCACCTATTTCTTTGTCTATTATGTGAAGTCCTCGTCCCTCTAAACCAACAATTTCAATTTTGTCAAGAATACCTTTAAATAATGCTTCTTCTTCATGCTGTTCACCAACATACCATTGTAAAAAATTAAATGTTGCATAATCTTTTTGCTCGAATGTTAACTCAACTAGTTCATTAATCTTTGATGTGATAAACTGTTCATGTCTATATGTTTTTTCAAATACTTCCTTTAAATTAATAAATTCATTTTCAGGTGCTTCAATACCTGAAATCATAGCTTGTGCACCAGTTTCATTAATATAATTAAATAATTTATGCATATGTCCCAACTCTTCATTCGAATGATCAATTAAGAATTTTGCTGCACCATCTAAGCCTTTCGCTTTGCACCATGATGACATTGATAGATATAAATTTGATGCATAATGTTCCAAATTTATTTGTTGATTTAATTTTTCTAATACTTTTTCTTTTAACATTTTTATTCCTTTTTTTTAATTTTAATTATAATTTTTTTAACTCTACTTTACTTCTTAGCCTCCCTATAAAATCTATCTTTATATATTCCATTAACTTTAGAATTTTTTCTTAATACTTCTTTTATTTTTTTTATTATTTTTGACATGTTTTACATACTCCATTTATTATTACATTAAAATTCGTAGCTTTAAAATTCATATTTTCTAAATCTTTCAAAAATAAATTATGAATATCTTTACTATCAAATTCACTAATACTATTACACTCTTGACAATATAAGTGATAATGAGGCTGCTTTAAATAAACCAATTCATATCTCTTAATATCATCAATCATTATCCCTTCAATGATACCTAAGCCTTCAAATGAACTTAATACTCTATGAATTGTGCTTTTATTTGTTATTTTAGTTTTTAAAATTATTTCATCAATAGATAAATGTTCTAAACTATTAAAAAATACTTTCATTACTTCTTGTTTATTTATTGTAAAAATTTGATTGTGTTTCTCTACGCGTTTTTTTATAATCTCATAAAACTCTAGATAATCTTTACTATTTAATTTTTCTAATTTTGACATTTGTTTATTTCATAGTACAAGTTGATGAAGCATAACAATCATCACAATTGGTTATATTCATAATTTTGCGGTATTCATCATACACACAATTAACACTTTGCTTTGTACAAACAATTGGAAGATTTCTTTTTTTAGCCTCTATTTTAAAATGTTTCATAGCGTTATGATTTAAAAAAGATGTTAACATTACAACACAGTTTGTGTCTGCAGGTATTATCTTCTTACAAGCACTTGCTTTTTTTCGTGCATCCCAATGCTTTATTTTTTTTGCACCTAAAGTTTTAAGAACATTCGTAATTTGATACACATTATCACCGCCTATTATTAGTACACTCATGACATCTTCCTATTTTAGAGCTTCTTTGGTAATTCTTAATACTTGATTTTGATCAATATTACCATGACGCATTTTGATTATCTTTACTATTGGAGATAATAACTCTTCACTTTTATCAAACCCTGATTGAATAATTAATCTATCAACTTGTAGTCTTAATTGTATATCTGACATTTTATTTCCTTTCTGTAATGATATTCATTATTAATATTGAAATAATATCTAAGCCTTCTTAATTTAGCCTTAATATTGAGAATTATTATCATAAATAATTATTCATAAAAATTATGCTATAATTACTGAAAGAAATTGAAAGAAATACATGAAAATTATTATAAGTATTATATTATTTGTAAGCATGATATATGCCCATCCTCATACTTTCATAGAGGTATACCCTACAATCACCGTTAAAAATAAAACTACGGAAAAGATAAACTTTGTTTGGAAACTTGACGAGATGACGTCATCAATGTTAATCATGGAATTTGATATTAATTCTAATGGTCAAATTGATAAAAATGAACAAGAACATGTTTATCAAAACTATTTTAGTTCATTAATTGATTATAATTTTTATACAGACATAACTGTTAATTCAAAAATAATAAAGTTTCCTGATCCAAAAAATTTCAATTCATTTATAGAAAATAATAAACTATGCTACTCATTTGACATTGACACAAATTTAAATATAAATGAAACATTATTTGATTTTGGTGATACAGATTTTTTCATTGCTATGATACTTAAAAAAGAATTTATAAAACTAAATGGAGCAATAGCTCAAGTTTCAGACTTAGACAACGACTTCTATTTTGGATATAGATTGGAATTAAAATGATTGAATTTTATAATCAAATTCTTAAACAACTTATTGTATTACAATACCAATTAAATAGTTATATTTCAACAATAATAAGGGAATTAAATGATGAGAATTCATTGTCTAATTCATTTTTAATATTAGGTATCGCCTTTCTATATGGTCTTATTCATGCAGCAGGTCCTGGACACGGAAAAGCATTGGTAGCATTTTATTTTACTTCAAATAAAGCAAGTTATAAAAAAGCATTTAAAATGGGTTATATAATATCAATTACCCATGCTATATCAGCATTGATATTTACCTTTGGAATTTTTTATATATTAAAAACAATGTTTCGCAAAAATTTTAATGAAATGACAAGTATTGCGATGCAAATATCAGCAGTAATGATTATTAGTGTTGGACTTTATTTAGTTTATGAAGCATTTAAAAATAGAGTCCATAAAGAAAAACAAATTACTATATCAAATAAAAGTGAGTACGCTGTTGCATTAAGTGCAGGTATTGTTCCATGCCCAGGTGTAATGACAATTGTTTTATTTTGTATAGTGCTTAAACATTATACATTAGCAATATTGGCGGCAATTACAATGAGCATAGGGATGGGATTAACTATTTCTATTGCAGGAATATTATCTATATTATTGAATAAAAAAGCTGGTAGTTTTTTAGATTCACGGGGCTACATATTAGAAATAATCGGTGGTTTTTTAATAATTGGATTAGGAGTATTTTTATTTACTACTGTAGGACATAAATAATAAATTTAATATACTGTTATATATTATAACAGTATATTAATTCAGTCAATTTACTTATGGAGTTAAACATTTCTTTCTTAATAAAATACAATTCATTGATAATAAATGTTGAGCGAATTTACTATCTGAATACTTGTATCTATTAATCAGATAACAAATTATATACAATCTAGATAACATTTACATAACATATTCTATAAAAACTTTCAATTCTCTAAATAGCTGGTATTGTTCAGTTTTTACTATTCTTTTTTCTGTTATGTATCTATAAGAACAGATATACAATATTAAAAAAGACAATGCCACAATAATATATTAATACCAAATAATATAAAAAGAAAGAAATTGTACAAGGATAATAGAATATAAAAAGTACACTATTGTAAATTTATAGATAAAAAAAG
>Ga0193958_1000723_pt1 | contig 11524 bp, 9 predicted proteins | sample FB_1_MG_FD_140320 | JGI IMG/M metagenome (GOLD analysis project Ga0193958, IMG submission 140320) | Microbial mat bacterial communities from the Broadkill River, Lewes, Delaware, United States - FB_1_MG | ecosystem: Environmental > Aquatic > Freshwater > River > Microbial mats | place: USA...
GAAGGGATGTGGTCGACAGACCGAAAAGGGGTACGATCCTTTTTTCCTTTGCTTGGTTTAGCGATAGGGGTTGTTCATCCAGATCCTTATCGCTGTGAAAGCTTTCATGAGGTTGCTGAGTTAGCCGCCATGGCGAAGAAGGAAGCCAAGCGCAGCGCGTTTAGCTCTCTGTTTGTATCACGGCGTCGTTGTACAGGTATTGCGAATAAAGGGGATCGCTCTGAGCAAAGGCAGGCTTAAGTGTTGGCTAAATGTCGCATCGCTTGATCGGTTGTAAAGAATATCTGGCCCTCTCCCAGCAGATCGAAGAAGTGGGTACTACTTAATTGGTCCATTACAGGCCCTTTGACTTCGGACAGGTGTAGGGTAATTCCTTTATCGCGCAAGTTTACAATAAGCTGCTCTAACGTTTCGAGCGCGCTGGCGTCAATAAAGTTGACCGCTGTACAGATGAGTACGACATGGTTAATCGTGTTGTGCTCTGCGCATTGCTCAAGGATAAAGGTCTCCACAAAACGCGTATTTGCAAAATATAGGCTTTCATCAACGCGAAGGGCCAAAGTATGCTCTTCTGTGGCAACGTCATGTCGATCAACATTCCTAAAATGCTCACTTTCTCCTACACGCCCGACAATCGCAATATGTGGCTGGCTTGAACGGTATAGCAGTAGTGCGATAGATAGGGCGATGCCTGATAATATTCCGATCTCAACACCGGTAAACAACACTAAGAAAAAGGTGGCTGCTAAGGTCAGAGAATCGGCTTTATTAAAGCGCCAGCAGGCTTTGAAATCTGCCAAATTAATGAGAGGAATAACCGCCATAATGATGATGACCCCAAGTACGGCTTTGGGCAGGTAATAAAAGAGCGGGGTAAAAAAGGCGACAGTAATGGCGACTAAAATCGCGCTGATAGCAGAGGCTATGGTGGTTTGCGCTCCGGCACTGTGGTTAACCATGGAACGGCCAAAACCACCTGCGACAGGATAAGTGCCACTGAATGCAGAACCTAAATTGGCGACACCTAGCGCGATCAACTCTTTATTGGGATCGATACGTTCTTGACGCTTGCTGGCTAAGGCTGTGCCAACAGAGACGCTTTCTAAAAAACCGATTAGGGCGATAAGTAGGGCGGGCGTAAATAGTTGTTGCCAAAGCTTGAGGTCGATGTGGATGCCTTGCAAATGAGGCAGCCCTTGGGGAATCATACCCACGGTGTCGACCGCTGCGGTTTCTGCCAAGTTGAGTTTCCAAACCACGATCGCACCAAAAAGTACGGCAAACATTGGCCCCGCTTTGCAGATAGGTTGTGCAAACCAATCAGGTAGCTGTAAACGAAGTAGTTGGCAGCATAGTTTGTTTTTACAATACCAGAGCAGTGCAAAGGCGATTATCGCTAAAATGAACGTAGTGATATTGGTTTCATTGAGGTGTGCGAATATACCGCTGAGGCTCTGATTAATTGTCTCGGTTCTGGGGAGTTCGAGTCCGAGCACATGTTTTATTTGACTGATGGCGATAACGATCGCCGCGGCACTGGTAAAGCCAGAGAGCACCGAATGGCTGATAAAGTTTACGATTGAGCCTAAGCGCAAACTGCGCAAGAACAGAAGAATCATCCCAACTAATAAAGAGAGGTTAATGGCTGCATTTAGATAGTCAGCGCTGCCCTGTACGGCGACTTGGCTGATAGCGGTACTCACCATCAATGATGCAATGGCGACAGGCCCTACTGCTAATGAGCGGCTACTCCCTAGCAGCGAATAGAGGAAAAGAGGCAGAATGCTAGCATACAGGCCGTATTCAGCGGGCAAACCCGCTAAAAGGGCGTAAGCCATTGCTTGCGGAATCAGCATGATGGCCACAATGACGCCTGCCATCAGATCGCTGACAAGGGTTTGGCGGTGATAGTTCTGTAACCAGCCTATGATGGGGAAAATCTCGACCAAGGGTCGCATGCTATAATCTCTTTTCGCTTATCGTTCTTTTATATATCAATAAAGAATAAAAATATATCTACCAATTATATATGTTGAGCTAGCGATGATGCCAGCGATTGCTATAGTTGGTTTTTCTAAGAACTGTGACACGGATCAAAAGCATGTCTGAACATTGGGCACCAACGTATTGTCAAAAAGATTTCAAGGTCGATAAACAGCAGCGTTTGTATGATGGTTTTTTTAAAATGCTAAAGCTGCATTTAACCCATAAAACGTTTGCAGGCGAAGAGATCAGCATTGAACGCGAACTGTTTTATCGGGATGACGCCGTGTGTGTGTTGTTGTATGACGCAGACCGGGAAAAAGTGGTGTTGGTTGAGCAATTTAGGGTTGGTGCTTTTGATAGTGAGCAGGGGCCTTGGTTACTTGAGCTGGTGGCGGGAATCGTCGAACAGGGTGAAACCCCTGAGGATGTTGCCCGTCGTGAGTCTGTTGAGGAGGCGGGAGCATCGCTGGGTGAAGTTCTTCCTATCAGTCGCTTCGTGCCCAGCTCTGGTGGCACACGTGAATACATCGATCTGCTCTGCGCCAATGTTGATTCACAGGGTGTTGAAGGGATTCATGGATTAGCAGAAGAGGGTGAAGACATCAAAGTTCATACCTTAGCGGTGACCGATGCCTTCGAATTAGTAAAAAATGGTAAGATTAATAATGCGCCTGCAATGATTGCGTTACAGTGGTTGCAGATTAATAAGACGGAGATAGATCAGCGCTGGAAAACAGGCTAATGGTTTTTCTCTTGGAATTGATAACGAGATTTTCAACACGATGAAACGTAAATATATACCAGATCTTACTCGGCAGATGTCACAGTGCGAGGCTAATTACCTTCGCATTATGAAGCTGATTCCTGATCTGGATGAATGCGATGAGCGAGAGTTTCAGGTGAGTTGGCCTGAGCATCGTGCATTCTTGCGTTTAACGGTTGATGAACGTTTTAAGTATACGTCCACTATTTTGGTGAGTCATAGTTATGAAAAAGGCTCGCCTTGGTTAGAATCGCCCGGTTTAGTCGTTCGCCTCTACCACGATGCCTCGATGGCTGAAGTGATCTGTATGCAGCGCCGTAAGCAGCTATCTGGTGTTTATCCCTATCCCAACCGTAATATGCACCTTCCTGATGAGAAGCTGCAGTTAAATGAATATCTAGGTGAATGGCTAAGCGAATGCCTAAATCATGGTCATTCTATGGAGACTGTCTTTAGTGGTTGAGCGAGTGGCTTCTCTACTGCAAGTAACAGATATGCACCTCCAACAAGATCCTAGTACGTTGATGCGGGAGCAACTTGTTGAGGAGCGATTCCAGCGTGTGATGTCGGATATTCAGGCTGAAACAGCGGACCTTCTTCTTCTGACCGGCGATCTGACACATCATGCGCCTGCTGCATATAAACGATTATCAGACCGCCTGCGATTATTACCTTTTCCTAGTTATTGGATTCCGGGTAATCATGATCTTATCGATGAGATGGCTGCTTATTCCTTGTATGGCTTTAATCGTAAATTGATCGAAAAGGATCAGTGGCGGATCATTCTTCTCGATAGTTCTTCAGAGCCGGATGGCCAAGGAAGTGGCGCGCTAGCAAACGATGAACTGATTTTCCTTGAGCAGGCATTAAAAGAAACCTCTCCCGATCAGTATGTGCTTATTGCGTTACATCATCATCCAGTGAAGGTTGGTAGTGTGTGGCAGGATAGAATTGGTTTGAAAAATTCGCAGGCGTTTTGGCATGTGGTTGATCGTTTTCCGCAAGTGAGAGGCGTGATGTTTGGGCATGTTCACCAATCTTTCCAAACCTCCCGTGGCCATGTCATGCTGTTTTCTTCTCCGGCCACGGCGCCGCAATTTAAGCCTCAGTGCGTTGAATCACAAATTGAATTAGATCCTCGCTATAGTGGACCTGCTTATGCCCGATATGGTCTATACAGCGATGGTGATATTCACGCGGATGTTGTTAGATTACCAGCATAACTCTTCAGGGTATTGCACCGGCTCTTTCCCTCCGGTAAGTTCTTTGGCAGAGGAGTCATATGAATAAGCCGATCTATATCTATGTACATGGTTTTAATAGCTCTCCACAGTCCATGAAAGCACAGCTTTTTTTACGTTATATGCAAGCGCAAGGATGTGGCGATCAAGTATTAATACCCGAATTATCCCATTGGCCTGAACAGGCAATGGCGCAGTTAGTATTATTGGTTGAAGAATATTCGCAGCACCCGGTGATTTTGCTTGGAAGTTCTCTTGGGGGCTTTTACAGTACCTGGTTAACCGAACATTACGCTCATGTTCGCACTGTGTTGATTAATCCCTCGGTGAGGCCATTTGAACTTTTGCCGCAGTATTTAGGCATGAATGAAAATATATACAGTGGCGAAGCTTACGAATTAACTGAGCAGCATTTAGCGCAACTGTTAGCGATTAATTGCGAAAAAATAGCGAAACCTAATGCGTTTTTGCTGTTAACTCAAACAGCAGATGAAACGTTAGATTATCGGGAGGCTGTGGATAAGTTCGCAGACTCGCCAAAATTTGTTCAGCCGGGTGGTAGTCATGGCTTTGAACAATTTGAGAATTTGATCCCGGCCATTCTGGCATTTGGGCAGGGGCGAATTGAATTGCCAGATGTTCAACCAATATAAAATTTTTAGTAATGCTTAGCTAGTACAGCGACAGGAAATACGATTAATGTCCAAGCAATACGATGCGGGTTCCATTGAGGTCTTAAGTGGACTAGATCCAGTAAGACGCCGTCCGGGTATGTATACCGAGACAGATAGACCTAACCACCTAGCGCAAGAAGTCATTGATAACTCAGTGGATGAGGCGTTAGCGGGTCATGCTAAACAGATTGATGTTGTTCTTAATAAAGATAATTCGTTAAGTGTTACGGATGACGGTCGAGGCATGCCGGTTGATATCCACCCTGAGGAAGGGGTGAGCGGAGTTGAGTTAATACTCTGTAAGCTGCATGCAGGGGGCAAATTTAATAACGATAACTACAACTATTCAGGCGGTTTGCACGGTGTAGGTGTATCGGTCGTTAACGCCCTATCAAAACTGTTAGAGGTGCAAGTACGCCGAGATGGTCAGATCTATCGTATCGGTTTTGCTGATGGTGAAAAAGTATCTGATCTAGAGGTTATTGATACTTGTGGTAAACGCAATACCGGTACAACCGTTCGTTTCTTAGCTGACCCTCAATACTTTGATACACCGAAATATAGTGTTACCCGGTTGAAGCATAATTTGAGAGCCAAAGCGGTGTTATGCCCTGGCTTGAAGGTTACCTTTACTGACTTGACGGGAGCTAAGCGTGAGAAAGAGGAATGGTATTACGAAGATGGTCTGGTAGATTATCTAAAGGGAACAACTCAAGTTTTTGAGTCGTTACCTGTTGAGCCGTTCTCAGGATCGCTACAAGGTGAAGAGGATGCCGTTGAATGGGCCGTGCAATGGTTACCTGAGGGTGGAGAGATGACGTGCGAGAGCTACGTTAACTTGATCCCAACCGCTCAAGGCGGTACCCATGTTAATGGTTGTCGAACCGGTTTGCTGGAAGCGATGCGGGAGTTTTGTGAATTCAGAAACTTGCTGCCTCGCGGTGTAAAACTTACTGCAGATGATGTATGGGATAAGTGCTGTTATGTCTTGTCCGCTAAGATGCAGGATCCGCAGTTTTCAGGACAAACCAAAGAGCGCCTCTCCTCGCGTCAAATCGCCGCGTTTATTTCTGGTGCAATTAAAGATGCTTTCTCTTTATGGCTTAACCGTCATGTTGAAGAGGGCGAGCAGCTTGCCGAAGTTATTATTGCTAATGCTCAAAAACGTATGCGCTCCAATAAAAAAGTGGTGCGTAAAAAAGTGACTCAAGGCCCTGCATTACCCGGTAAATTGGCGGATTGTTCCGGCGGTGATGCGATGCAATCTGAGTTGTTCCTAGTAGAGGGTGATTCTGCAGGCGGTTCTGCTAAGCAGGCGCGGGAGCGTGAGTTTCAGGCGATCATGCCATTGCGAGGAAAGATTTTAAATACATGGGAAGTGGATTCAGGCGAAGTACTGGGTTCACAAGAGATCCATGATATCTCGGTTGCTATTGGTGTTGAGCCTGCGTCTGATGATTTAGACGGTTTACGATACGGTAAAGTTTGTATTCTTGCCGATGCCGATTCGGATGGTCTCCATATTGCCACGCTACTCTGCGCGTTATTCGTTCGTCATTTTAAACATCTAGTGAACGCTGGGCATGTTTATGTGGCGATGCCTCCTTTATATCGAATCGATGTGGCTAAAGAGGTTTTTTACGCCTTAGATGATGCTGAGAAGGATGGCATTGTGGAACGTATTAAAGCCGAGCGAAAAAATGCAAAGATTGGCGTGCAGCGATTTAAGGGCTTGGGAGAGATGAACCCCCTCCAGCTTCGTGAAACAACAATGTCACCTGATACACGACGTTTGGTACAGTTAACGGTTTCACCGGGTGACGGTACCAATGAAGTGATGGATATGCTGCTTGCTAAGAAGCGTTCTGGTGATCGCAAAGAGTGGCTACAGAGTAAGGGTAATTTAGCGGATGTTTAATCGTTGGTATCACTTGTTGATACCTTTACTTTTGCTGTTCTTCCAACCTTTGTATGCGGCTCAGCCTCAAGGTTGGTATTACCCGCTTTTTTTTGATCGTGATCTCTGGCAAAACCAGAGGATTGATATTTATGGTCGCGTTCAAGCGGGTGTGCTGGCCAATGATAATGGCTCGGATAATGTTTTCCCTACGGGGTTTTTTAATATTGACGAAGGGTTCGCACTAAATAGGGCAGAAATTTTCGTTGAACGCCCTTTAAAAGCGACTTATGTGCCGCGAGTAGGCCCATTTCCTGGACCTACTCTGAAAGAATGGGACTGGGGCTTTTTAATCCAAGGGCGATATGGGGAAGATTTTAGTCGTACTTATGGTTTTGATGATGAGCTGAGTATTAATGAGGATAAGAGCAAAGTTGCCATCTTGCCTCAATGGTTTGTCAAAACGTATGCGCCACTAGGAGGGGGTACCACATTTCAATTTGGTACTTGGTTTACCAATATCGGTAATGAGATTGGTGCACCTATAGATCCCCCTAGCCCTTTCTATAGTCATCCTTATAGTATGCTCTATGGGCCTTCAAAACATTTTGGTGGTCTGCTTTCCACGCGTTTACCTATCGCACCAAAAAATGGCTTGTGGGGCGTTGAAGTTGGGATCGTTCAAGGCTGGAATAATCTGCAAGACAACAATGATGATAAAAGCCTTATTACCGCACTTCAGTGGCGCAGCCCTGATATGCGAACGTGGATAGATTTCGAGAGCATTTGGGGTAATGAACAATCTGAGAATGGGGTGATGGATCAGCGACCATTTGTCGCTGTTGATAGTAATAATGAGGCTCTGTTTCGGCAGTTTCATTCGTTAACTATTAGTCATCAGTTCGGCGAAATAAAAGATTGGCGTGTGGTATTAAATGCGGTTTATGGTGATCAGGAAGGAGGTGATGTCTCCGCAGCGGCGGGTAACCCTCCTGGGTTCTTAATTACCGAAGACAGTCAGTGGTATGGTGTAAACGGTTCTATTCTTTGGAAGATGAGAAAAGATCTTCAGTTGGGATTGAGAGCCGAGTGGTTTAAAGATAAAGATGGCGCCTATTTCCTCCTTCCTGAAGGGAGTTATAACGCTTGGACTGCAAATGTGTCATGGTATCCTGAAGCTTGGTTGCGTATTCGTCCAGAAATACGCTATGACCGATATGAAGGGCCAGGAAAGCCTTTCGCTGGGAAACTTCCTACATTATTCGCAGGTGAAGAGACAGAGCAGTGGCTATTTTCTATTGACGCCACACTGTTTTTATAAGAGATAATAAGTAGCGGTAACATGTAGATATGACGGTACAAACGACTTTTGAAGATGGGACTGAACGTTTAGCCCTGAAAGATTTCACTGAAAAAGCTTACTTAGATTACTCAATGTATGTGATCTTGGACCGAGCTTTACCGCATATAGGTGACGGGATGAAACCCGTACAGCGCCGTATTGTTTATGCGATGTCAGAACTTGGCTTAAAAGCGACAGCTAAGTTTAAAAAATCCGCAAGAACCGTGGGTGATGTATTAGGTAAATTTCATCCGCATGGTGATTCTGCGTGTTATGAGGCGATGGTTCTGATGGCGCAGCCATTCAGCTATCGTTACCCCCTCGTTGATGGACAGGGTAACTGGGGCTCTCCTGATGATCCTAAATCGTTTGCAGCGATGCGTTATACTGAGTCTCGCCTAGCCGCTTATGCTGAAGTATTACTTGCTGAAGTAAAGCAGGGAACGGTTGATTGGGTTTCCAACTTTGATGGCACGATTGATGAACCTGCAATACTTCCTTCGCGCTTACCTAATATCTTGCTCAACGGTACAACGGGTATCGCTGTGGGTATGGCAACGGATATCTTGCCGCATAACCTGAATGAAGTAACGAACGCGTGCATTCATCTGTTAGATAACCCGCGTGCAGATCTTGATGCGATCAGTGAATTTATTCCCGGCCCTGATATGCCAACGGATGCGGAAATCATCTCCTCTCCTAGTGATCTTAAACAGATCTATAAAACAGGACGTGGTTCTGTTCGCATGCGTGCGGTTTATATGAAAGAACAGGGTGAGATTGTTGTCACTGCATTACCGCATCAAGTTTCAGGGGCTAAAATCCTGGAGCAGATTGCTGCTCAGATGCAGCAGAAAAAGTTACCGATGGTCAGTGATCTGCGTGATGAGTCAGATCATGAAAACCCTACGCGATTGGTGATTATTCCCCGTTCTAATCGAGTGGACGTAGAGCAGTTGATGGCTCACCTGTTTGCTTCAACAGATCTAGAGCGCACTTACCGCGTCAACATGAATATGATTGGCGTGGACGGTAAACCTCAAGTTAAAAATCTACACCAAATTTTGGTCGAGTGGTTAGGTTGGCGTACGGGTATTGTACGTAAAAGGCTACAACACCGTTTAGAAAAAGTTTTAGAAAGGTTACATATCCTTCAGGGTTTAATGGTCGCTTACCTCAATATTGATGAGGTTATTGCCATCATTCGTCACGAAGATGAACCAAAAGCTGAGCTGGTTAAACGCTTTGGTCTGACGGAGATTCAGGCTGATGCCATCCTTGATCTTAAGTTACGTCATTTAGCTAAATTGGAAGAGTTTAAGATCCAATCTGAGCAAGATGAGTTAGATGCTGAGCGTCAAAAGCTTGAAGGTATTCTTGGTTCCGACAGCAAGATGCGTAAGCTTATTAAGCAAGAGCTTAAAGATGCTGCTGAACAATATGGGGATGAGCGTCGTTCTCCAATCGTTTCACGCGATGAGGCTCAAGCCTTTAGTGAGAAAGATCTGCTAACCTCCGATCCAGTGACCGTGGTTATCTCTAAACAGGGTTGGATTCGTGCGGCTAAAGGACACGATATTGATGCTGCTGGATTGAATTATAAGTCCGGCGATGCATTTAAATTAGTGTGCAAGGGAAGGACAAATCAGCCGACTATTTTGTTCGATACCACCGGGCGAAGCTTTACGATAGAAACCCATAACTTGCCTTCGGCAAGGGGGCAAGGGGAGCCTGTCACGGGTAGGATTACTTTGCCAAAAGGATCAACTATTGATGCGGCGATTGCTGGAAAGGATAGTGATTGTGTATTAATGGCATCCGATGCGGGTTATGGATTTATTACTAAAGTGGGTGACCTGACCAGTAAAACCAAGAATGGTAAAGCGGCACTGACCTTACCAAAGAATGCAAAGATTTTATCGCCAATGCTCATCAGTAATAAAGAGAAAAACTTACTGGCGGCGGTGACTAATGAAGGGCGTTTATTGGTGTTCCCTGTGTCTGAATTGCCTGAACTGGCAAGAGGTAAGGGCAACAAAATAATCAATATTCCATCAGCAAGGGCGGCCTCTCGCGATGAGTTAGTGGTTGCGATTGCTATCTTCTCCGCTGAGGACACCCTGCTTGTGCATGCAGGGCGCCAGCATTTAAAGCTGAAACCTTCAGATGTTGAACATTATCAGGGTGAGCGAGGGCGTCGCGGAAATAAACTACCGCGAGGCTATCAGCGTGTGGATAACTTGGAAGTTGATCCAAGTAAGCAGCTTGAAGAGCCCGTAGAGGAGTAAATAAAATTGATCCGGTCACTGTTGTTACTGTTAGTCGTTTTCAGCACAAGCTATGCGAGTGCAATGGAGTATTATTTAGTAACGGCTGACCAGGTTAATATCCGTAAGGGGCCCAGCCAAAAGTGGAAGGTTGTTGCTAAGGTGGATAAAGACCAATTGGTTTTGGAAACTCGCCGTGACGGCCTTTGGTCAGAAGTGTTCTTTCTAGATCAGCGAAAACGTAAAGTGTTGGGTTGGATGGCCAATCAGTATTTGACGCCTCAGTCCCTGGCTGTTGAGGAAACGCCAGATGCTGAGTTTGATATCGAAGTAATGGCTGAGAGTCCTGTTTGTACTAATCGGACGGTAGTGGGGGTCGGCTCATTATGTTATTTAGATATCCATTTTAGATTGCAAAGCAAAGGTACTGATAAACGTAGGGTTGTTGTTAAATGTTGGGCGGATTTTGTTGCCCCTGGCAGTAAGGCTGTCACGCCAATTCAAACGAATAATAGCCAACCCTATCATCTGATCGGTGGTCGAGCTGAGGGTGTTATGCGTTTGAATGCAGGCCTTAAGCAGCATGTTGAGTCTAATAGTTTTAATGTGGCGTATTACAACTGTTCGGTAAAATAAATATATATCCTCGTGCTTTGAAAGGTTATTGAAACGGCCTACACTATGGTTTAGTGTTTTAATTTTTAACTCTTTAAATTTTATACAGCAAATATGTGAGGCTGGTTAACGTCATGGATGGACGTTTAATTCGTAAACGCTTCGGTCGCAAAGTTACTGTTTTAGCGGCATCAATTTCTATCGGTATTCTTTTGATGGGAGGGATTTTACTTTATCTGTCGTCAGGCGTGCGTGATGCGTGGAACAGTTATAGTGAGATCTCAGAAAGTCGTAATACCGCTCTTTCAGAGCTGCATCGCGCTATAGGTTATGGCGGATTTATCCATAACTTTAAAAACTATGTATTACGAAAAGATGTTTCGCTATTGAACAAGCTGGATGAAGATCTCAATAAAGCTTTTTTAGTTATTAATACATACGCCTCTCTAAATCTTAATTCCCAAGAGAAACTCTCCCTACAAATTATTAAAACGACTTTTACTCGGTATCAGGAAAATATTGATGTCGCGCGATTCGCTATTGATCGAGGGGATTCGATAGATGGAATTGATGCTCGGGTACGGGTGGATGATAGTCCCGCGCTGACGGCCTTAGGTGTCATGCAGCAAGAGAACCACCGTTACAATGAAACCGTTTCTGGTGATATGAATAAGCAGATAAGTTTTCTAATTAATGTATTGCTTATAGGTCTCCTAGCGATGCCGTTTGTTGTGTGGGC
>Ga0193958_1000724_pt1 | contig 11518 bp, 13 predicted proteins | sample FB_1_MG_FD_140320 | JGI IMG/M metagenome (GOLD analysis project Ga0193958, IMG submission 140320) | Microbial mat bacterial communities from the Broadkill River, Lewes, Delaware, United States - FB_1_MG | ecosystem: Environmental > Aquatic > Freshwater > River > Microbial mats | place: USA...
AGTGGTGGGCGTGGAGAGGCTCGAACTCCCGACATTCGCCTTGTAAGGGCGACGCTCTCCCAACTGAGCTACACGCCCACTAAGTAGATGGCTTATCGTTTTACTTCCAATAACCAGCATTTCGATTATCAGAATTGGCTCTGGACTGCATTTAACCGCGATCTGTTACCGATGAAAGATGACAGGCAGGTATTCTACCCTAACTCTTTCAAATTGGCGGAATGGACGGGACTCGAACCCGCGACCCCCTGCGTGACAGGCAGGTATTCTAACCAACTGAACTACCACTCCACATCTGCTTGCAGCGTTTAACTTACCGCCCCAAACGGAGTGCGAATTTTACGGGTTTTAATGTGCATGTCAAACGTTTCAAATAAAAAAAAAGAAAAACTTTCTAGCTGCTTATTCTTTGTACAAAATCAGTAAGTTATCGATAAACAGGAATAAAATCATCACTTACCGTCTACCTCTATGACATAGCCACCTAACGATGATTCCAAGCTAACTTTTTAACAACTTCTATAAGTCGCTGTAAAAACGATCCTTTCTGCCAAACTCACGCTCTATATATATGAGTTAAGAATATGGTTACACGCGAAGCACTTAAAAAATCATTACATTCATTTCGATAAGTATCCGAAGGTATACGATTCGTCACCAGCACCGACACTGATTTATTTTATTTACTTGCGCCTTAGTATACTCTTTGCCAAAAGTAATCCTCTGTATTGCACAAAAACGATCATCTAAGGTATCTACATGTCCAAAAGCACTGTCAATGCGGCTCTGGATCAGTTCGTTGATAAAATAATTGCGCTTCAACCCGACCCACCGACCATTACATTTAATGAGGATTGGCCCTCCTTATGTTACGACCTATCAACTCGTACTGGAGATACCATTGGTTGGCGACCAACAAGGCAGCTCAGCAAAAACGACATGTTTAGCCGGATGAGTGATGCGTTAGAAGAAACAATTCATCCCGACATCATAGATTATTACAGCCGTTATTGGTCAGATCCTCTACCTGCTTATTGTAACGACGGAGAACTGAGTCTTATTCAAGTATGGAATGATGAAGATTTAGAAAGGTTACGTAGCAACCTGATAGGACATGCTCTATCGAAACGCCAACAAAAAAGACCACTTACCTTTTTCATCGCCTGCCCAGAGCCCGATGATAATTTTTTTATCAGTATTGATAATTTCAGTGGTGAAGTTTGGCTAGAAACACCTGGGAAACCTCCTGTAAGAAAATTAGCAGATAATCTAGCCAGTTTCCTTAATAGCCTAAGCCCTCGACCGATTATGGATATGGAGTAAATAATGCTACTCGCTCAAAAAATCAGAAGATTAGTAATAGCCGTTGCCACCTTTACGCTGCTGAGTGGCTGCGCTGCCCTCACATCACAAACGCTTGATCTTCACCCTGAACTTAACGTAACGCGCCAACTCGATAAAAATACGCGCATTGTCGTTCAACCCGAAGACATTCGGCTAAATAAAACAATAGGATTTCGAGAAACAGGCAAAAACCCTCCGCCTCAAATTCTCCTACAAGACAGTAAACTGCTCCTCCAACATACAATTGAGCACGCACTAGAAGATATGGGGATACGTCGATTTTTCGCTGGAGAATTTACGTTAGGACTAAAACTCGTCGAGCTAAACTATAAAGCGACGAAACAGGGTCTGAAGCAAGTCGTTGACGTCGATATAAGAATAGATGTCGACCTAAGTAAAGCTAACAAACGTTATTCCGGTAGCTATAAGACAAACAAACAACAAACTTTTTTGGGCACACCTTCAGAAGAAGAAAATGAAAAAATCATAAACGAACTAGTCACTGAGAATATGAACTTAATCGTGAATGATCCCAAGTTACTCGACTTTATTCAGTTCAACTGAATCAGAAGTTAATAGATCAAAGCGCACAGTTCCTATAAACCAAAATGGGACTGTGCGTCATTAATACCCCATCACCACCCTACTGTGTATGAAAGCAAGCGACTAATCTGGCACATCGGCCTTCCTGACTCATCTTGCCAAACATTGAAAGCATCCTGAACTTTTTGCAAATCTCTCTTAGAGCTTGGCCTTTTATCGACTATTCCTTGAGCTTTTAGTCCCGCCACAACATCATCTGTTAGTAGAAATGTATCTTTACCCACCATTCTCAAGAATGAAGCGCCAGAATTACCACCTAACTGCTTTCCATGCTTTTTCAAGAATGCCCATAAACCAATAATGTCATCATCAGGCCACTGTGCAATGAATTTAGCAAAGCTTCCATGCTGCTCAGCAAGCTCATGCACCATCAAGGCATTAGCCCGTACCGATTTAATCTTCCCCCAATGGCGAATGATTTTATCGTTCTGCATTAAGTTTTCTAACTGCTCATCGCTCATCAAGCTCACTTTCTCAGGACTGAACTGGAAAAACGCCTTTTCAAATTCTGGCCATTTACTATCAACAAGTGAATGCTTTAAGCCCGCTCTAAAAACACGTCGTACCATATCACTCAAAAGACGATCATCAGGAACTTCAGCAATAAGCGCAGACGATTTAGATTGAGGAAGCCTCGATTCAATATCTTCATCTGGAAAGTGATCTTGAACATGCTCATATATCCACTTAAAACTTTTCATGCTTTAACTATCATCTCCGACAAACGCTAATGAAGCAGAATTAATACAGTAACGTAACCCAGTAGGCTGCGGACCATCAGGAAAAACATGCCCTAAATGCGCATCACACCGACTACAAGTGATTTCGATACGAACCATTCCGTGACTTTGATCATGATGCTCTTGCAATATGTCATTAGAGGTTGGTTGCCAAAAACTAGGCCAGCCACTACCCGAGTCATATTTATGCTCAGCATTAAATAAAGTTTCGCCACAACAGCGGCAAAGATAGACCCCGGATTGCTGGTTACTATAATACTCACCGGTAAATGCGCGTTCTGTGTCTTTCTGGCGACAAATCCGATACTCTTCAGGCGTTAATTTCTCACGCCACTCACTTTCGGTATGCGTAACTTTTTGGTTTTTTTCACTCATAAATCCTCCTAAAGCCGGAATAAAGCCCAACAAACAAGAAATAATCCCGCAAAGCCCTGAATCTATAGGTTTCAGCAAATAAAAGGCGTATGATTAGGCTCTTTTTTTAGAGGCGAATCATACCGAATCGGCCTCATTGTAATAGGACAACATACAGCTATATAGATTCCCAGCTGATGTTACGCAGGACATAAAAATGCCAGTTATTCGCAAATCAAACAAGCTAATCAATGTTTGCTATGACATTCGCGGCCCTGTTCTTCAAGAAGCAAAACGCCTTGAAGAGGAAGGCCAACGAATTCTAAAACTGAACATTGGTAACCCCGCCCCATGGGGATTTGAGGCACCCGAAGAGATCGTACAGGATGTAATATACAACCTGCCCGCCTCACAAGGTTATATCGACTCAAAAGGTTTGTTTTCCGCCAGGAAGGCGGTGATGCAAGAGTGTCAGAAAAACGGAATAAATAACGTTGGTATAGAAGATATCTATATTGGTAATGGCGTTTCTGAACTTATCGTCATGGCAATGCAAGGCTTGCTGAATGATACAGATGAGATGCTCATCCCTGCGCCCGACTACCCTCTATGGACCGCTGCCGTTAGTCTAAGTGGTGGCACACCTGTGCACTATCATTGTGACGAAGAGCAGGACTGGGCGCCAAATATAGAAGATATACGCAGCAAAATTACAGATCGCACTAAAGGCATTGTCGTTATCAATCCTAACAATCCAACGGGAGCGGTCTACCCCAAACATGTTTTGGGACAGATTACCGAGTTGGCGCGCGAGCACAACCTGATAATTTTTGCCGACGAGATCTACGATAAAATTCTTTACGATGAAGTCGAGCATACATCACTCGCTTCTCTATCTGATGATGTCCTTTGCATCTCATTTAACGGCCTATCAAAGTCTTACCGCGCGGCAGGGTTCCGCTCAGGCTGGATGATTGTTAGCGGGCCTAAGCATAATGCGCGCGACTACATCGATGGATTAGATATGCTATCGAGCATGCGCTTATGCTCAAACGTACCAACACAGCATGCGATTCAGACAGCACTGGGTGGCTATCAAAGCATCAATGAACTCATTGTGCCGGGTGGCCGCTTATATGAGCAACGCAACCTAGCTTGGGAGATGCTCAATGAGATCCCTGGGGTAAGCTGCACAAAACCAGAAGGGGCACTATACCTTTTTGCAAAATTAGACCCTGAGATGTATCCCATCAAAAATGATGAAAAAATGGCATTAGACCTATTACTTCAGCAGAAAGTGCTGATTGTGCAAGGAAGCGGTTTTAATGTGCCAGATACCCAACACTTCAGGCTTGTCTTTCTCCCCCGAGAAGACGAGCTACGAGACGCTATTGAACGTATTGGGGTATTTCTTAAAAGTTATCGCCAGTAAAAAACAAGGCCACTCACTGAGTGGCCTTTTTTGTAAAGACATTGTCACTAAACCGTCTTATACTGAAATTGAAAAGTAACATCGGCCTTTTGAATTAACGGAACAAAACATGTTTATTAAGGTAAGAAAAAACTGCGGCATCTACATGGAACACAACGGTTTAGAACAGCGCCATCTAGTGCCTGTTACTTCTAACTTTTTAGTTAACCTAAACCATGTAGCAGAAATATCATTCTATACCATTAAAGAAACCAAGACCCGTTACGATCTTGAGCACCACGAAGTGACCGTGCCACCTCATACGCGCGTTATCCACCTGCAAATGAGCTACCTCTACGGTTCTTACAAAGAAACAGTTAACGACAAAAAAGCACGCCTCGTTGACCGCTGTTTCTACAAGCTTTACTTCATGCCTGAAGAGATGGGTCAATACGAAGAGATTCGTGCTCAAATCGAAGGAATGGTTGTAAACCAAGACTAGAAATTCACTAAAGCGGCTAACTTAGCCGCTTTTTTTTGCCCTAAAATCAAAAACTTCTTGCATTATCACGCTAACAACTCTAAAAATTTTATACAGAGCACTTCAATAACTATATCGATACTTTGAAGTACTCAATCACAAGAATCAGATCTCTAAGGAGTGCATATGGAGATTCGTGAGCTACTTGCGCAAACGGATAAACTACCGAACGTACCAGAAGTTGTAAGACAGCTAATTCAGCAGCTAAACAATCCTGCGGCTGACTATGGTGAAATTGCCGAAAAAGTATCTAAAGACCAAACACTCTCATTAAAAATTCTTCGTTTGGTAAATTCTGCTCATTTTGGCTTAAGCCGAAAAGTATCTTCTATCGACGAAGCGGTTGTCATGCTCGGCATGGTTCGTCTTAAAACACTCGTGATCGCATCCGGTATTGCTGGCTCAGTCAAAGCAGTCGAAGGTCTAGATCTGAAGAAATTTTGGAGCGAATCATTCCGCGTGGCAGCCCTCTCAAAATGGTTTGCCGAGCGTGATACAAATGTAGACCCAGATATCGCTTTCACAGCAGGCCTTATCCATAACATCGGCCGCCTTCTGCTGCATTTGGCTCAACCGATGCGAGCCCAAGCGATTCAAACATTGATCGAGGAATCAAACTGCAGTCGCAGTGATGCCGAACTAGAGCGCTTAGGATTCACCTCACCAGAAGCAGGCCAAGCCCTTTTGGATATGTGGAGCTTCCCAGCGGAACTAGGTATAGCCGTTCGCCAGCACAAACAACCGACCTCTTTTGAAGAGCCATCAGCCCTTTCCGCTGTTGTAAATCTCGCTTGTGTTGTGAATTCAGCTATCCGCAACGGTGAAACCGTAGAAACACTAGAAGCCAACTTCCCTGCTGACGTTGCTTCCCTTGCCGGAATTTCTGCAGATACGACAAATGAACTTGCAGAAGCCCTAAGCCTTGAATCCGGGCTAGACGGGTTAGCTTAAAGCATTAAAAAAGCGGTATAGGTAATCATCCCTCTGCCGCTTTAACTTGGGCAACACTTGACCCATTCAGAAAGAACCCATAAAGCCCTTTCATCTTCGCTTACATCTAAGCCACTTCAGGCCCCTGAAGCGATACAGCCTTGATGCATTTAATAATATCTTCGACATCCTGAAGAGCACGGTGACGTCTGAACTGCGCTTTAGCGAGGAAACTAAACTGTATTCGTTGCTCTTTACTGAGTATCCGCTCTAAACCCGCCATTCTAAAATTAGGCTTAATTCCAGTGGCTTCAAATAAACGGCTCAACCAGAAAAGATCAAACTCAAAGGCATCACTGATAAGTGTTTTACCTTTCAGCTTTTTATTCATCCTCTTACAGGCATTCACTATATCTAGCCCTTTAGAGATGAGATCCCCACGATCGATACCGTGCATCTCCTCCGCATATTCATCCCAATAATGCCACCCTTCCGCACTTTCTGGGTTAATCAGGAAACTATCCTGCTCACCTGTATCATCGTTAACCCAAGCAATTTCAATTGGATACGATTCTGCACCTAATCCACTTGCTTCTAGATCAATACAAATTAACTCCATCATTTCTCCCTAATATACAGCAGCACCTTAAGTCCCTTTTCTATCTCTGCTTCCGGAAAATCGGTTGGATTCGCTAGACGTTCCTCAAACCGGAAATCTGGACACTCCTCAAGCATTAGCTGCTTTAAAAAATCTGTCCCATTTTTAGGGTCATTATGACAAGCCAGCACCTGACTACCAGCCTTTGTTAAATCATTTAATCGACGAATAACTTTACGATAATCCTTTTCAGCAACAAAGCTACCTGGCTGGAAACTAGGTGGATCTATCACAATCAATTCATAGGGGCCCAGCTGTTTCACACGCTTCCATGACTTAAATAAATCATAGGCTAAAAACGTAACTCTATCCCCTTTTATACCATTCAAGCGGTGGTTATCACGCCCCGTGCTAATCGCACCTTTAGACATGTCGAGATTAACAACATGGTCAGCTCCGCCCGAAATAGCAGCAACAGAGAAAGCACAAGTATACGAAAATAAATTAAGCACACGCTTATGCTTGGCATTCTCTTTTACCCAACGACGCCCTTCTCTCATATCCAAAAAGAGGCCACTATTTTGGTTACGTTGAGGTTTGACATGATAAGAAAGGCCAAGTTCCATTGTTTCCATCTGTTCGGGCACATCCCCCCAGACAGTATCCTGATTGGCCTCCTTACCTCTTGAGCGTTGCTGTATTACCAGCCCCTTAATCTCAGGAACCGTTTTAAGTGTTGCGCTCAAAGCCTCAAGCCACTCAGCTTCAACATCACGATACAAACGAACAACCGCATAAGGTGGAAACCAATCAATCACTACATGCTCAAAACCTTCAAAGCAGTGACCTCGCCCATGAAAAATACGGCGAGCTTCATTATTGGCATCCGCTAACTGTTGTTGAACTTCGGTTAAGATCTGCTGCATGTGATTCCTGAATTAAGCAATTAAAAGCGGGCTGAATTATATGCGCCATAGGAATGACACACCAGCGACATAACGATAAACCATAATTCAATTACCTATCCTCTTTTAATAAGATAAATCCTACGTGTAGGCTTGAAACTTTTCGCTGTCGCCCTAATCTAAACAGAAGTTGTCAATTACAGGAAATAAACATTTATGATGCGCATCGGCCTTTTTCTTCTTACCAATATCGCCGTGTTAATAGTGGCCAGTATTACCCTCAACTTACTAGGCGTAGAACACTACATATCCAGCACGGGGCTTAATTTAACGAGCTTACTCATTTTCTGTGCGGTCTTTGGCTTTATCGGCTCTTTCATCTCTCTATTTTTATCAAAGAAAATGGCAAAGATGTCTACCGGTACAGAGATTATTACCCAGGCTCGTAATGCCGATGAACAATGGCTCTTAGATACCGTTGCAGAGCTTTCACAAAATGCGGGGATCAAAATGCCCGAAGTAGGTATTTTCCCTGCCCAACAAGCCAATGCATTTGCAACGGGTTGGAACCGCAACGATGCTCTAGTAGCCGTTAGCTTAGGTCTATTACAGCGCTTTCAAAAAGAGGAAGTTAAAGCAGTAATGGCCCATGAGATCGGGCATGTGGCTAATGGCGACATGGTTACAATGACCTTAGTCCAGGGCGTCATAAATACTTTTGTAATGTTCTTCGCTCGTATTGCTGGCTATGCCGTTGATAGTTTCTTAAAGAATGATAATGACGAAAGCCCAGCGGGAACAGGCATAGGTTACTTCATTACCGTCATCGTATTTGAAATAATTTTCGGTATTCTCGCGTCTTTCATCGTTTCTTGGTTCTCTCGTTACAGAGAGTACCGTGCAGATGAAGCCGGTGCCCGTTTATCAAGCAACCACGCGATGATTGGTGCTTTGCAGCGTTTAAAAGCAGAGTATGAGATGCCAGATCAAATGCCAGGTCAGTTAACGGCATTTGGTATTAGCAGCCACATGAAATCAGGCATCATGGCTTTGATGGCCAGCCACCCTCCTCTCGACCAACGTATTGCCGCATTACAGCGTCGCATCTAAGGTGCCTTTAAACAAAAAAGCCTCGGTCAATTACCGAGGCTTTTTTATTCATTCTAACGATCACTCACCTAGTTAATACCATAGCGCTGACTTAACGTTTTCTGGATAAAGCCATCGGCTTGCATCTCTTTCAAAGCATGACGCCACAACTCAAGCTCAGATGCTGATACGCTCTTATTTGTTGCTAAGTAGAGTGGACCGACGGTATAACTAAAAGTACTTTTTACGCTATCAGCAAGCGCCAAACGTCTTACCGCCTCAGCACCGACAATATCCCATATAAGCCAGCCATCTATCCGCTCCCTTTTTAACATTTTCACAATAGCTTCATCACTCGTACCTTGATAAAGCTCGATATTGTCTAATGCCATCTTAGATGTAATTACATCTGCCACTGAGCCGCTTTGTACAGCAACACGCAGCCCAGCAAGGTCATTAATCGAAACAGGGTTAATCGGGCGTTTCTTTAATGCTATAAACGTTAACTGCAAAGGTAGGAGTGGCTCAATCCAAACATAGTGATCTTCTCGCGGTTGTACGCGAGTCAATGGGGCTAAAGCCGCTCCGATTTCTGTTTTAGCAATCACTTGAGCCCGTTTCCACGCAATAGGCTTTAACGTCACTTTGCGATCGATCCGCCTCGCCGCTTCTCGAAAAATATCTGGGAAAGCACCTTCAACACGCCCGTCAACCAACGTCGCAAGCACACCTTTTGGCATATAAATCACATCAATCGCTTGCGCATTTACTTTTGTGACAGATAAGAAAAGACAAACAAGAATAGGAAAGCAGTACTTCATCAAGGTAAACATTTAAAAACCAAAGATAACAGCTGATATTGAATGTTAATATAATAATTAATCCGAATCTAATATTGAGCCAATAAAACACCTCTAGACTAAGTCGCAATAGGAAATGTACTGACCTATCTCATAGGTATTTTGAAGAACAGGCATCGCTCATCTTCAAATAGCTATCGAATGTTCAGCATCGAACAGAAGGGGATCAAACTCATTCGGATATCCACCTGGGTTAGAGAAAACACGTGTCCCCGAACAAACAAAATCAACAGGCTCATGCACATGACCATGAATCCAAAGATCCATCTCCCCCATCATCTGATTTAAAGCGGACGCAAAAGCAGGTGAAAGCGGACTATTCTTATACTGCCAGGGAATACATGCTTCTAGAGGAGCATGGTGACTGATAACGACTTTCCTCCCATGAAAAGGCTTAGCCAGCTCAATATTCAACCAAGCGATAGCCTCGGCAAAAAGCGCCTTCAGGGCAGAGATAGTCAGGGGTTTACCGCGAGGATATTCAATTTTCTTAAAATCCGGTATCAGGCGATATATTTGCTGTTCCATGAGAGTCTGATCATGTTTCAGATTGTTATCATAGAGATTAAAATCACTCCACAATGTCGTGCCATAAAATTTAACATCCCCTAGCGTGAGTGCACTGTTATCTAACAGATTTATACCCAACTGCTGTGCCCTTTCGCGCAAATCCGATCTAACGTTCTCGATACTACTGTTGTAAAATTCATGATTGCCCGGAACATAGATAATCGTTTTACCCAAGAACTGCTCAGCGGCCCACTCAAGGCCTTTAACACCGACATCGATATCACCGGCAAGAACGATAACATCAGCAGTGGATTCAGGGAGAAAGCGGCCTTGATTAAAAGCTTCTAGGTGAAGGTCCGAAAAAACACTCAATTTCATAAAAATTTCAATACCTTAGATTACGTTTATCACATCAGCTAGGCTTGTGAAGTATCAGCGCTATGATTCAAATATTAACGCTAAACTACTCAGATCAATCTCTACAAAATAACGTGTATTTTTATCTTGAACCTTAGTCATTCTATATACCCACCTTTCAATAGATAAATCGGCCTTTAAGGAAACAGGTAACGGTATACAGCAGCGGTTACGATACCCATCGTAATGGCGAGAAGAGGCTTCTTAACCATCAACATCGTCAACGCGGTCGCTAATAAAGCCAACCTAGCACCATTGTCACCATTCAGGGCTAAAGGCGCCAACAATGCAACTAATACAGAGCCTGACATGGCAGGGATGAATTGCTGGACACGATAACTGATAGGCACAAATGACATAACAAATACACCTCCCCAACGTGTGGCCAAGGTAACAAGTGTCATGACAATAACGATAACCAAAGCACCGTAACCGCCCGTTTCAATACTCATCTCTCTGACTCCATCCAGATAGCACCTAAAATACCTCCTGCCAAAGCACCTACCACCACATGACTATTAGCGGGAAGAAACCAGTAAGCCAGCAGCGAAGCGATGGCAGCAACGCTCCAAATAGCAAATACCCTAGTGTCCTTTTTCCCACCAACGAGCATCGCCAGAAGAAAACATCCCATGACCATATCGAGCCCCAGACTCACCGGGTCCTGTATCGCATTTCCGAAATAGATTCCCAACCATGTACCAAACACCCAAAAGGACCAGAGCGTAAGCCCACCACCAAATAAAAGTCCCATAGCAGGCTCGCCACGACTAAACTTTTGTAATGACATGGCCCAATTAGCATCAGTAATGACCAGCATTACGCCGTAGCGTTTAGAGGGCGGTAGATGTCGTAACCAAGGGTAAAGTGTAGCTCCCATCAACAAATGCCTCGCGTTGATGGCAAACACGGTAATCGCCAATGGCAGTAAGGATATTTCCTGCCCCCACAACTCCATCGCAGCAAATTGTGAGGCTCCCGCAAACACAAATGTACTCATCGCAATAGTGGACCAAGCATCTAACCCGGTTTGTGTGGCAGCCAAGCCAAAAGCCAAACCAAAAATAATCACAAAAATGGAAAGGGGCACTAATTGCACAAAACCAGCCCAAATATTACTTCGGTTTAGCTCGTGTAAATTTGAATCAATATCCGACAAGATATCGTCTCCATAAGGTAGCTTATTGAAGATAAAAAAAGCCCGCGCATCCGCAGG
>Ga0193958_1000725_pt1 | contig 11510 bp, 8 predicted proteins | sample FB_1_MG_FD_140320 | JGI IMG/M metagenome (GOLD analysis project Ga0193958, IMG submission 140320) | Microbial mat bacterial communities from the Broadkill River, Lewes, Delaware, United States - FB_1_MG | ecosystem: Environmental > Aquatic > Freshwater > River > Microbial mats | place: USA...
CGCAGCTCGCAAGTCTGCTCGGCCCTTCGCTTTTTCGCTTTGCTCAAAAGCTCGGTCTGGCCTTCGGCCACTGCTATCCATCCCTAAGCCGAAGCGGGCCTAGGCCCGCTTCTCTAGCCGCAAGGACCAACTGCGGCTGGCCTAGCGATGTGAAGGGGGGCGGCGAAGCCGCAGACCCAAGCCGCTGAAAGCGGCTGCAGGGCCGAGCAGGCTTGCGAGCCCCGCAACGTAGCGCAGCAAGCGCAGCGCAGCTGAGGCCCCAAAAAATAAACATCACTTTAATCAAAGCAATTAGAATTAAACGATATGAGCCAAGAAAAAAAGAAACTCTACCGGAGTTTTGGCCCAACCAATTTTGCGGTAGATAATGCCATTAGTATGTTTTTACTAACAGGGATTATACTACTTTTTGGAGCACAATCTTATTTGACAATGCCCAAAGAGGCATTTCCAGAGATTGTGATTCCCACTATTTTTGTGGGCACAACCTACTCGGGAAACTCAGCCGAGGATATGGAAAAATTGGTGACCATTCCGCTAGAAAAAGAAATCGGATCAATCTCTGGGATCAAGTCATTAGAAGCGACTTCGATTCAGGATTTCTCGAATATCATTGTAGAATTTAATACCAATGTAGATGTAGACAAAGCCCTTCGAGAGGTCAAAGATGCGGTAGACAAAGTAAAAGGAGATGCTGATTTTCCGCAAGATTTGACTGCTGGGCCAGATGTTGCAGAAATTAACTTCTCGGAGTTTCCCATCTTAACGGTCAATATTTCGGGCCGTTATACTGAAGACGAACTCCGCCAATATGGGGAGTACTTACAAGATGAAATTGAAAAATTATCTGAAATTTCTGAGGTAAACCTCAAGGGAACTTCGGATAAGGAGGTGAAAATTGATGTAGATTGGTTTAAGATGCAAAGCCGAAAATTGAGCTTTAATGATATAGCCAATGCGATCAATTCAGAAAACCTTACACTTTCTGCAGGAGATTTTAAGGCTGAGGGCTTTAATCGTTCTGTTCGAGTAGTTGGAGAGTTTAAGGAGGTTAAGGAAATTGAGAATATTATTATTCGCTCGGAGTTTCAAAACCCCGTTTTCCTCAAAGATATTGCTACAGTGAGAATGGGATTTGAAGATCCTACATCTATTGCTCGTAGTGACCAATTACAGGTTGTTTCTTTAGATGTTATTAAGCGTTCGGGAGAAAACCTTTTGGATGCTTCAGATAAGATTAAGGAATTGGTGGAAAAGGCGGAAGCCAGACGTTTTCCCTCTGATCTTAAGGTCCAAATCTTTAATGATCAGTCAGTAGATACGCGTAATCAGGTGTCGAATTTACAAAACAGTATTATCTCGGGGATTATCCTCGTGGTTTTGGTGCTTTTGTTTTTCCTAGGTTTGCGCAATGCTTTGTTTGTAGGTCTTGCTATTCCTATGTCGATGTTTCTGGGGATTTTGATCTTGAACCTCATGGGAGTAACGCTCAATATGATCGTTCTTTTCTCGCTCATTTTGGCCTTAGGAATGTTGGTAGACAACTCTATTGTAGTTGTAGAGAATGTTTTCCGATATGTGCAAGAGGGCTATAGCCTCAAAGATGCTTCTAAAAAGGCGGCAGGAGAGGTAGCTATGCCGATTATCTCTTCTACTGCCACTACTTTGGCTGCCTTCTTTCCCCTTCTATTTTGGCCTGGACTAATGGGAGAGTTTATGGGGTATCTGCCTTTGACACTCATCATTGTTCTCATCTCTTCTCTTTTTGTGGCTTTGGTACTTACACCTGTATTTACAGCTGCATTGATGACCAAAGAAAAAACGCCTGAAGAAGTAGAAGCCGAAAAAGGAAAAAAACTCATCAACAACTTAATTTGGATTGGTGTTTTGGCTGCAATTACTGTTGGAGGTTGGGTCTCTGGTACAGATTGGGTGCGTAACCTCTTTGGTATGGCAACCATCTTGACGGCCATGAATGTCTTTTTGTTTGCTCCTGGTGCGGTCTTTTTCCAAGATAAGTTCTTGCCTGTGCTCGAGGCAATTTATGATCGCTTTATCAGCTTTGCGCTCAAGGGGATTATGCCTTATGTAATGTTTTTGGGTGTGATTGCCCTACTCTTTTTGTCTGTGGTTCTTATGGGGGTTTTCCCACCCAAAGTAGAGTTCTTTCCTGCTGCAGAACCCAAATATGTTAATGTATTTGTCGACTTGCCCATTGGAAGCAGTATTGAGGCGACGAACGAATTGATGAGAGAAATTGAAGGCAAAGTAGAAGCTGTTGTTCGCCCTTATAACGAAAAAGGCGTTATTGAAGCTGTACTTTCTCAAATCGGAGAAAATACCTCTGATCCTTCTGGGCCCCCAGAACCTGGGGCAACCCCTAACAAGGCCCGTCTAACGGTTTCTTTTGTTCCTGCCGACGAACGCCAAGGCATCTCGACCAGCAAAATTATGGAGGAAGTCCGCCAATCTGTTCAAGGTTATGCTGGGGTAGAAATTGTGGTTGACCGCAACCAAGAAGGCCCCCCCACAGGTAAACCAATCAACCTAGAAATTTCTGGAGATGATGTAGAAATGAGAGAGTTGTCACAGGTGGCTAATATGGTGCTCAATAAGCTTCGCAATGCCAATGTACCTGGTGTTGAAGAGCTCAAGATGAATGTTAAAGCCAATGTTCAACAAGATCTTATTCAAGTGGACCGTGAAGCTGCTCGTCGCTATGGACTATCGACTTACGATATTGCTATGACGATTCGTACTTCTCTCTATGGTCGTGAGGTTTCTAAGTTTAAAGAAGGAGAAGATGAATACCCCATTATGCTCCGCTTTAGTGAGGAATACCGCAAAAACCAAGAGGCGTTAATGAACCAAAATGTGACCTTCCGCAATATGGATGCAGGAGGACAAATTGTCCAAATTCCTATCTCTTCGGTGGCTAAAAAGGTGCCTAGCACTACCTATAATGCCGTAAAACGACAAGATGAAAAACGGACCATTACCATTTATTCTAATGTATTGGAAGGCTACAATGCCAACGAAGTGGTGCAGCAACTCCAATATTTAATGGAGGATTACGAATTGCCCGAAGGCTATAACTTTAAGTTTACTGGAGAACAAGAAGAACAGGCTGCCGCTATGGCCTTCCTTAGCTCTGCCTTTACCATTGCCATCTTGGCAATCTTCCTCATTCTCGTTTCTCAGTTTAACTCACTGAGTAAGCCCTTTATCATTATTCTTTCGGTTTTCTTTAGTACCATTGGGGTACTTTTGGGCTATATCCTAACTGGGATGGACCTCGTCATCATTATGACAGGTATCGGAATTATCTCTTTGGCTGGTGTAGTTGTAAACAACGCCATTGTACTCATTGATTATACCGATTTCTTGCAGAAAAGGCGAAAGGAGGAAACGGGGCAAGATAAACTTTCTGATGAAGATATTAAGGCATCTATTATCGAAGGCGGAAAAACCCGCTTGCGTCCTGTTCTTCTCACTGCAATTACTACCGTTTTGGGCCTTATCCCGCTGGCTGTAGGCTTTAATTTCGACTTCTATGGCCTGATTACATCACTTAATCCCAATATCTATTGGGGAGGCGATAATGCCGCTTTCTGGGGGGCTATGTCTTGGACGGTGGTCTATGGTCTAATCTTCGCCACCTTCCTTACCCTAGTCATCGTCCCTGTGATGTATTGGCTAATGTATAAACTCAATAGTCTATTTTCTGGCCTCTTTGGCAGCAAAAAAGACTAGCTCTAGGCTTTGATCAAGCTTTTTTAAGGTCTCTACTTTGGTAGGGACCTTTTTTGTTTTTGGGGCTGCTGTTTTGGGGCCTCCCGCCTGCGGCGGGCGCTACGCTTTGGGGCTCGCAGGTTTGCTCGGCCCTGCGTCGCCTTCGGCTCCTTGGTCTGGCCTGACGGCCACCCCGCCGCATCGCTAGGCCGGCCGCCTCCCAAAGGCTTAATCTTCTTTTTGGACTAGTTGGAGTAATTCTCTAGCGGCGCGAAAAGAAGAGGTTTGTCCCCTACGGACCGCAGCTTGCCAGTCTGGCCATTGGGCCTGCACCTTGGGGTGTTCATAAAAGTGGCGGAGCAGTTCCTGTTCAATACTTTGGCGCATCCAGTATTCGGCCTGTTCGGCCCTTCTTTGTGCCCAGTAAGTATTCTCTTGAGTGAGTTGGCAATAGTCTTGAATTTGCGCCCAGATGGCTTCTAGTCCTTTGGCATGAAGGCCAGAAGCTAGGCTTACTTTGGGGGTCCAGCCTGACTTTTGGGCGGGGAAAAGGTGTAGGGCGTTGCGGTATTGTTGTTTACTTCTTTTGGCGGCTTGCAAGGCTTCTCCATCGGCTTTATTGACTAGGAGGAGGTCGGCCATTTCGACCACGCCTCTTTTGATGCCTTGAAGTTCATCTCCAGCATTGGGGAGCAGCAAAAGCATAAAGAAATCAACCATAGAGTGCACGGCTAGTTCAGATTGTCCCACTCCGACAGTTTCGACAATAATTGGGGAAAAGCCTGCGGTTTCGCATAAAAAGATAGCTTCTCTAGTTTTTCGTGCCACGCCACCTAGGGCATCGCCAGCGGGGGAAGGGCGGACAAAGGCATGGGGGTGACTAGACAAAGTTTGCATCCGTGTTTTATCGCCTAGAATACTGCCGCCAGTGCGTTGGCTGCTGGGGTCGATAGCCAAAATGGCGGGGCGAAAACCTTTTTGGATAAGCATTTGGCCAAAGGATTCGATAAACGTACTTTTGCCCACACCAGGAGAGCCAGTAATACCGAGGCGAAGGCTAGACTTATTTTGTTGGAGGCAAGCTTCGATGAGTTGGTCAGCCTTGAGGCGGTCTGTGGGTTTTTGGCTTTCGACCAAAGTAATGGCTTGGCTCAGTAAGAGGCGGTCCTGGGCTAAAATTCCTTGGAGTAATTCCTCTACAGAGGGTTTTCGTCTTTTGAAGCGGGCCAACTGCTTTTTCTTGAAAGTTGGGGTTTCTGTTATTCCTTTCGCGATATGCAGGGCTGATTTTTTATCTTTATTATTTTCCATCTCTATAGATTTAGGGCCAAGCTTTTGCAGATTGAGTATTAGAAGGAGCGGAGCGACTGGCCTAGCGATGTGGAGGGGTGGCCATTAGGCCAGACCGAAGTGCGCAGCACTGAAGGGCCGAGCGAACAGCGAGCCCCGCAACGTAGCGCCGCAAGGCGGAGCCGCAGCGGAGGCCCCAAAATATTAAACAAAAATATGAATAACTACCTACATTTAGTCCTCCTTTTATGTCCATTTATGCTTTGGGGGCAGGGTTATCGAGAATTGCGAGTAGAGCAATATCAATATGATTTAGAGGGAGACAGCATTCCTTTGAAAAAGCAAATTTGGCGTTATGGAGAAGTTGGGGAGTTAATGGGGCAAGAAGAGTATGTGTATCGGAAGCGGCCTGCGGGCAGTTTGAAGTCTTCTTTCTTGTATCAATATGATGCCTTAGAAAAGCTTGGGATACAGCAGAAATTGACTTATTCGCCTAAGGGGGGGCAGCCACAGTCGCAGCAATTTAAGACCTATTATGTAGAATATGGGAGGGATGAGCAATTGCGGAGCAAGCAACTTTATTTTGATAAGGGGGGGGAATTGCAGCGAGAAGACACTTTGAGTTATAACAAAAAGGGGCAACTAGTTGTGGAAGAGACCTATGATTATCGGGGGAGCACCTCACATCGGTCTAAGCGATGGAAGTACAACAAAAGAGGGAAGATAAAGAAGCAGAATCATTATGTTCATTGGAGCACGGTAAAGCGTGGGGGGAAAGTAGTGTATAAAAAAGAGCGGCGAGAGTGGTATAAGTATCGTTATAACAGGAAGGGGCAGCCCAAAGTTATGAAGGGAAAGAGTAGTAGTCGGCGGTACAAAACGGTTTGGAAATATGACAAAGCGGGGCGATTAAGCTTTTATCAATCGCATATTTGCAAGCGGTTTCGGAACAGCTCCAAGGCTAAGAAGAAAGGGGAAGAGGAGAAGAAAGAGAAAAAGCAGCCCAAGTATCGTTATGTTAGTGAGTGTCATATGAAGAAGTATGAAAAGGGGCAATTAGTGTTGGAGGTAGAGTATGATCATGGAAAGATAAAAGAGCGGACAGAAATTAGTTATTTAGAGGATAGTTTGAAGCAACAATTGCGTTATGTGGTAGCGGGCAAGCTCAAGCGGGAAGAAAAATACTATTATAATGATGTGGGGCAGTTAGAAAAGCAAGAAAACTATTATTACAATAGTTTGGGCCTATTGAATTATCGCCTAGATATTTATTATAATAGCAAGGAACAGATTTTGCGAGAAGAGCAGTGGGTTCGAGAGCAAAAAGTGAGAGAATTGCAGCATCAGTATGATGAGCAGGGGCGCCAGCAAACAACTACATTAATGGTAGAGGATGGGCAGAAAATTGAGAAAACCTATTATTTTTATAGAGATTAACCTCCGGATATCCTGACCACAGGAATCTTAAAAGTATCTATTATAGTATGATCACTAATAATAATATAAAGAAAGCTGCCTATATAATTGGGTTAATAGGCTTTTCTTTGAGTAGTCAGTCCCTTTTGGCTCAGAAGGCCAAGGTGAAATCTTTGGAATTTCAGCAGAGGGAGATGAAAGAGGAAATACAGATGGATAGTTTATTGACGACTAAGAGAGAGCTTAAAGAATATGATGAACAGGGTCGTTTGATTATGCAGAAAATATTTGTAGCCAATCCGATAGGGCAGTTGACTCCACAGAAAGAGATCAAGAAAACCTTTGATGGTCGTATTTTGAGGATCCAGGAAGAAACAGCCTATGATGAGATGGGCGATCCGCTTAAGATGGAGCAAAGTCATTATAATGATGACAAAGATGTGGTAAAGTTAGAGTACATTGATTACCTCAAGGCGCCAGATGTTCGTTATACAAAAGAGTATGAGTATGATGAATATGGTTTATTGGACAAAACCTTGCTCAAAAACTCTGCGGGTAAAAAAGTGGGTGAAGAGCGTTGGAAATACAATGCAGATGATGAGATTATCAAGTATACGAAGTGGGAGAAATTGCCTTTGGGAAAGAAGTATAAAGAGACAGAAAAGACCGAATATGATGAAAATGGTTTTTTAGCTGCCTCTGAAAAGGAAATTGATGATGGGAAGGACAAGTATAAGGAGATCACTACTTTTGTTCGTAACCGAGTAGAGGAGCAGCTAAAATACAAAAATGGAGAGTTAATCAGTGAGTTTGGAGGGGCCAAAAAAGGTGGTTTTGATCCATCTAAGGCTCGGGTTATGATGACGTTTAATAATGATGGTGGCGGCCTTGGCGGTGGTGGTTTTGGTGGCGGCGGTTTTGGTCGTTGGGCTAATGAGGACGAATACGATGACAAAGGCAATAAAATTAAGACCATCCAAAAAGTAGACGATGTAGTTACACAAATTACCTTCTATAGCTATGATGAGCGCAACAACTTAGTAAGCAGCAAGAAAGTAGACTATGAGGGAGAACGGGAAACTCGAGTAGAAGAAGAGATTCAAGAATTTGATGATAATAACAATATGCTACGTCGTGCTGTTTATGTGGATGGACAGATCATCTCAGAAAAACGCTACAATTATCAATATCGCTAAACTTCTTTTGTTATGTTGTTGTCTAGTCTCACAGCTTTGGGGGCAAGCAGCAGATAGCATTTCGCCAATTAAAGAGAAACGCATTCTCGACTATCGCCTAAAGGATAATAAACGGCTGTTGCAGAAAAAGACTGTCTTAGAGTATAATATCTATGGCAACTTGGTGCAGCAGAGTTTTTACAAGGGGGAACAACTTCAGCGTGCTGAGCACTTTAAATATGATCGCCTGGGCCAGCTTGTGGGCCGCTTGCGTTATGATTCTATGCAGGCCTTGATCTGGAGTGAAGATCGACAATTAGATAAAGAGGGCCGCAAATTAAAGGTCACTCAAACGGCTTATCGTCCACCAGGTTTTCAGCAACAATATACCTTGTATAGCTATAGTAGTGGAGGGAAAATTAAGCAGGTGCAGACGTATAACACAGAGGACCAGTTGGTTAGTGAGGTTAACTATCTGTATAGCCAGTTGGGTGAGCTTTTAGGCAGTAATGCTTGGGATTTGCAGGAGGATGGTCGCAAACGCAGCTTGAGTATTTTGCATGAGTATAATAAAAAAGGGCAGATACAGCGTTCGGTCAGTATTTTGCAAAATGGCAAAGACCGTTACAAAGAGGTTCGGAATTTTGAAAATTGCTTTATCATTGAGTGGCAGCGCTATCAAAATGGGATCTTGTATAGCCACTTTAAACATGATAAGGAACAAATTCGAGAGCAGGGGCCTAGTGAAATTCCTCCTCCTTTGCCTTTTCAGCTTTCGCCATTAGATTATGAGGAAAGTCGGAAAGATCCGCTTCGGTATACGGATTACCAGCCATTGAGGAGCATCAATACTAAGAATAATGAGGATGGTTTACCTATTAAAGAGGCTATTCGAGAAGGTGAAAAATTGGTAGAGGTACGCTACTTTTTTTATGATGAGGCGAAACGGTTAATTCGCCGTAAGACGGTAGACAAAGTTAATGAGGAAGTCAAAGAAGAGGAGCTCAGTTATACTAAGGAGGGCTTACCTTTGACGCATCGGCAGTTTCTCGATAAAAAGCTTATACAAGAACGAAGTTATGAATATATCTACTACCCTAACTAAAAAGCAGTGTTAAACGCCCTTTTTTAGGTGTGAGTCTGTACCTTTAGCCTGCCAAAATTACGATTTTCCCGCAAAACAGTTCCAGCAATGAATACATTCAAAACATTTAAGCTTTCCATTTTTAGGAACCTTCGTCTGCTCATGCTAGGCAGTTTACTTTTCTTGTCTACTCTACTCTTGGCCCAAAAGCCACAGATCAAATTTATGCAAGAGAAGCATTATGTGCCAGCTCTAAATAAAGGGTTGGAATTGCAAACCCAAACCGAAAAATACTTTAATGAATATGGAGCAATTACTCGAGAAGAGTATTTTAAGATGAGTTTGGATAGTAATCTGAATAGTCAACGCAAAATTATTCATAGTTATGATAGTCGTGGTCGGCATCAAAATAGTTTGCATTATAATGGGGATAATCTTCTGGAAAAAGAGATTAAGATTTATTGGGACCAAAAGAACAATAAGAATAAAATTGAAGAGGTCTCTTATGTAGATGGGCAGCAAGCTTCAGTAGCTATTACTTATCTACTCACTTATGATGAAGTTGGGAATAAAGAAGTGGAACAATACTTTAATACGAAGGGAACAGTTACTCGTCAACGCAACTGGTTTTATAATAAGCAAGATGAGGTTATACGTTCATTAGAGCTTGTAGAAGAGCCAAATCAGCCTCGTAAGGAAATCAAAACCCGTTATAAAAGAGATCAAGATGGTTACCTTACTAAATCTACTACAGTAGAAAAAGTGAATGGTAAGCTTTTCCGAAAAGATATTCGCTACTTTGAGAATAGCTTCCTCATTCGTTGGAAGAAATATATTGAGGGGAAATTTATTAGTGAATTTGTTAATGAATATCGGGACAGTGTGCTCATTCGTCAAACGGAAAATGAGCGTTTTGATCCAGAGAAGAAGCGTAAGCGTTCTAAGAAAGAAAGTATTTGGGTAACCAATACGGAATATGATGTTTATGGAAATATTTTGGTCCAAACGAAAAGCCGAAATGAGCAGGTAGTGAGCATTGTACAATATGCTTATGATGACTATGGCAACCGTATTAAGATTATCAAAATTAACAGAGAGACGAATGAAAAAGAGGAAGAGCGTTTGACCTATGACCAATGGGGAAATGTGTCTAGCCGAGAATTACTCAAAAATGATCGTATTATGCATAAGGATGAATTTGATTATGAATATCATCCTCGAAAGCGAAAAGACTAAGACCCCGCTGGTCCAGAAGGCGGCGTAGCCGCCTAGCTGAGGGATGGATAGCAGTGGCCGTAGGCCAGACCGGCGGCGCAAAGCGCCGCTGGGCCGAGCGAAGAGCGAGCTGCGGCACAGCCCGACCCGAAGCGCAGCGAAGGGGCAGCCCAAAATTCATATCATTAAAAATCTATAGATGTTTAGCCGTTTACTTTTTATTAGTTGTTGTTTGGCCTTTTCGCCTTTGCTTCAGGCCCAACTAGAAATGCGTCTTGATAGCATTAGTCAAGTGATTCAGCATAGTTATAGCTTTACGGAAGAGGGCGAACAACTACTGAGTATTTTGCGGGAGTCTGTTTATAATGAGGCGCAGATTATGACGCGTCAAGACCGTTGGCATTATGCTTATCCCAATGGAGAAAAAACGGCCAAACTGCACTACCATTATAGCTATAATCCCAAAAGCTATATGGGGGAGTTTTATAATGAGTATTTGGCCTATGAGGGCGGCCCCAAACAAGCTAAAAAGAAGAAAACAACTTTTAAGAGCTATGAACATAGTGCTACGGAAAGAGAGCGAGTGCAGCAGTTTAATGCGCAAGGAAAACTGAGCCGAGCCAGCGAAAATCGCTATGATAAAAATGGGCAATTGGTCTATAGTAAAAGTATGGATTATAGCTACTCGCCGCCTCTAGTTCATATTGATGAAGTAGAGCGGAATGCCGCTGGGCAGATTATGGAGTGGATTGCTACGGATAAGAGTGAGTTGGGGACAGAGAAAGTGCGGGAAATGAGTTGTAAATATCTTTTTGATACCCTGTTGCTGGAGTCTACAGGTTATGTGTATAGCGATTGGAACCAAACAGTAAATAAATACAAGAAAAAGACTGGCGAGATAAAGAAGTCAACAATTAGTTATGGTTTGCGCCAAAGCAATGGCAAAGTAACCATCCGCCACAAAAAAGTGAGTACCTACAAAAACAATCGCCCCATTAAGAGTGTAGAATATAACTACAAAAAAAAGTTTAAGACCTCTACCTTTAGTTATAATGGTCCTGTGGTGACCGAAAAAATAGACTATAAGGACAAAAAAGAAAAGGACATCATCAAGACAGAGAAAAAAGTTTATAACGCTACGGGCAAACTCCAACTCTATGAAAGAGCTATTGATGGCGAGCCTCAATACCGAGAGCAATATAGCTATGATGCCACCGACCGCCTATTGAAATATACGGAGACGGAATTTAGAGAAAATGGGGCTCATTCTATTACTATTATAACGTACAATATGGATCAAAATCCAGTTAAAAAGCAGCTTTTTCAAGGCGATAAACTACTCAAGTTAGATGAGTATAGCTATCTCTACCAGCAAAACTAAGCTCCAAAGAGGCCGCTATATCTAGAATTATTTATATATTGAACATAGAACCATACACCACCATAATTTCAATTTAAGAAATGAGTATTATTGAACTAAAAGTACCCGTTATTGGGGAATCAGTTACAGAGGTTACGCTATCAGCCTGGCTCAAGGAAGATGGCGCCTATGTAGAACAAGATGAGGCCATCTGCGAATTTGAATCAGATAAGGCCAC
>Ga0193958_1000726_pt1 | contig 11508 bp, 11 predicted proteins | sample FB_1_MG_FD_140320 | JGI IMG/M metagenome (GOLD analysis project Ga0193958, IMG submission 140320) | Microbial mat bacterial communities from the Broadkill River, Lewes, Delaware, United States - FB_1_MG | ecosystem: Environmental > Aquatic > Freshwater > River > Microbial mats | place: USA...
TAATAAGCGACTGCACACAAACCCTTAACGTGATCGTTCTAAAGCCTAAGCTAGGCCACTGTTCGGCCGAAAAACCATCATAAGCAGCATTTAAGGGTTATGCCATCAATTCTTGGCAGGATTTAAAGAAAAAATAGGGAAAACACTTACAATTACTTATCTTGACGCCTAGAAGCGATATATACGTCCCAGTACTGCTGTTTTTCAAGCCAAAACATAGGGGTTGTCTGAAAGAAGAGTGCCAACTTTAATGCTGTATCAGCGCTAATTGACCGCTGAGCATTTACAATTTCATTCACTCTGCGTCTCGATATACCAAGGTCTTTAGCCAGATCTGACTGACTGATAGAGAGTGGTGTTAAGTAACAGCGCTGCAGAAAACACCCAGGGTGCTCCGGTTTACGGCTAGCAAAACCCCAATGGCCGTGGCTTTGTAACTTTAAGGCCCCCATGACCGACACACCTTTAGACTATTAACGTTAAATCAACAGGTTGCACTGACTATAAAAAAACCGGCAGGAAAAACCCTACCGGTTTACTGAACTAGATAAATTAATCCGGTTTATCATCCTTGAACATACGCCATCCTCCAATCATGGTAGATATAAGACTCTGGCGAGACATAATATCTTCACGAATGGCCACATAAACATGAATCATCACAAACGTGATCAAATACCACATTCCTAAATGATGCCAAGTATGAACATCTTGGCTCTGCCCCATTAGCGGAATCACCCAGCCAAAGGCAATATCTGCCCAACTGCCCTGCCCTAATCCCTCACTATAAAGTGCGAAGCCAGTGATGATCATAAATGTGATGCCCACCACAAAGAAACCGAACATGGCTAACTGACCTAATGGGTTATGACCAATGTATTTTTTGGGTGTTTTCTCGATAAATAGATACCAGCGAACCTCATGCAGTACCTCACGCCAAAACTTACGGCTAAACAGTGGCGGTAGGAAAAGTTCGCGTGCATGGCTATTACCGACAAACGCCCAATAGATACGCCCGACAAATGCGACAGCTACAATGTAACCTGCTGCAAAATGCGCAAAACGGATATAACCCATCAAATAGTTATCACTGGCCTCACCTGGCATTGTTGGTAGAGGCGAGCCGATAAAATATCCTGTAATACATAATGTAATAACAGAAAGTACTGTTACCCAGTGCCATAACCGGAGCGGAGCCTCATAGACATACACTGCCGTTTGCTTACGGATTTTGACACCATCAGCATCTGAATGGGACGAGGCCACTGAGCGTTTTTCTATACTGCCTTCCTCATCAATTAAGGTCGTCATGTTAATTGTCCTCCAAGAGTTGCGGTCACCCGCCCTCTCCCTTAGCGAATTTTCACTTTAGTTAGTTCCTGACCATCTTCAGACATCACATGTGTTGAACATGCTAAGCAGGGATCAAAACTATGCAGCGTACGTAGGATTTCTACTGGCTCATCAGGTCGCTCCATCGGCGTATTCAGCAACGAAGCTTCAAAGGCGCCAATATTACCCTCGCCATCCCGCGGAGAACCGTTCCATGTTGTCGGGACAATCGCTTGATAGTTATCAATTTTGCCGTCTTTTATTTTGATCCAATGACCAAGAGCGCCCCTTGGAGCCTCATTAATACCAACCCCCATCGCTTCTTTGGGCCAGCTACTTGGGTCCCATTTTTCAACATTAGCCGTAGAACTATCACCATTCTTAATGTTGCCAACCAGCTGATGCCAATCGTCTAGCATTGTATCTGCACAAAGCTGACACTCTAAAGCACGCGCCAAAGTACGACCTAAAGTGGAAGGTAAAAACTGTTTTAGACCAAGATCCAATCCTGTTGCTTGGTTGAAACCCGATAGAGAGCGGTCTACTTGCTCCTGTACATATTCCGTACCGGAAGCATAAGCGATGATATAGCGTGCTAATGGTCCGACTTCCATCGCATGTCCGCGCCAGCGTGGCGCTTTTATCCAACTGTATTTAGCCGACTCATCTAGCTCTTTAATATCTGTCTTCGTACCGACAGTGTTTGCACCCAATTCAAAGTTAGGTTGCGTTTCACCTTCCCATGGATGGAGGCCCTTCTTTTCGCCTTCGTAGCTGTACCAAGAGTGATCAACAAACTCCTGTATCTGTTCAGGATCGCGTACATCAACAGGCAGAACCTCATCCCAGTTACCATTAACGATGGCGCCTGCGGGTAATAGGTCCGTTGATTTGTCATAAGGAACTTGCGTATAAGTACCATAAGAAAGCAGATTGGTTGCCGCTAGGCCACCACCGTGTAACCAGTCTTTATAGATACTGGCAATCGCCATCACATCAGGGATATAGACATTATTGGTAAACTCTTGTGCCTCACGTATACGTTCCAACACAAAGTTTAAACTGGTCATATTGACCGGCGCACCAGACGCACCGACACCATCAATATTGATGGCACAAGCCACACCGCCCACCATGTAATTTGGATGGGGGTTTTTACCGCCAAAAATAGTATGAATTTTTACGATGTCTCTTTGTAGATCTAGTGCTTCAAGGTAATGCGCGACCGCCATAAGATCCGCTTCAGCCGGGAGCTTATACGCAGGATTATCCCAATAACCATTAGCAAACAAACCTAGCTGTCCAGACTCAACGAATTTCTTCAATCGAGTTTGTACATCTTTAAAGTACCCCGGGCTTGATTTAGCATGCTTTGGCGATACCATCTTCTGCAGCTCAGACGTCGCTTTAGGATCTGCTTTTAAAGCATTAACGGGGTTTACCCAATCCAGCGCATGAAGATGATAGAAATGAACAATATGATCGTGAACCTGAAGTGTCTTATCCATCATGTGACGAATAAGATGCGCATTGAGGGGGACCTGAATCCCTAATGCGTCCTCTACTGCACGAACAGATGTTAGCGCATGTGTACCTGTACATACGCCACAGATTCGTTCAACAAACGCCCATGCGTCACGAGGGTCACGACCTTTAAGAATAACTTCAAGACCACGCCACATTGTTCCGGTAGAAACCGCATTGGTAATGATATTGTTTTCATCAACATTAACCTCACAACGCATATGCCCCTCAATACGCGTAACGGGATCAACTACAATTCTGCGGCCACTATTATCTAAATTGCTAGCATTTAACGGATTGTTCATTATTCCTGATCTCCTTTATGCTGGGCGCGCTTGATAGCACTTACAGCCGCATGTGTTGCTATAGCTGCACCGACGCCCCCTGCTACAGCGGTACCAATTTCATCTGCGTTTTTCTCAATACCAAATTGATGAATATCGGTTAATCGATCATAGAATGAACCTTTATCCCAGAAACCATCCTCAGAGCAGCCTATACAACCATGTCCTGCTTGTATTGGAAATGAAGTTCCTTCATTCCAACGGACCGTTGAACACGCGTTATAAGTTGTTGGGCCTTTACAACCAACCTTGTAAAGACAGTAGCCTTTACGTGCCCCCTCATCATCCCACTCCTCAACAAACTGCCCAGCATCAAAGTGCGGTCGGCGGTAGCACTTATCATGAATACGCTGGCTGTAGAACATTTTGGGACGCCCTTGACGGTCAAGCTCAGGTAAACGGCCGAACGTCAGCATATAGGTGATAACACCGGTCATCACTTCTGCGATCGGCGGGCAACCCGGCACTTTGATGATCGGCTTATCTGTGATCACTTTGTGAATAGGTACCGCTTGTGTTGGATTAGGTCTCGCGGCTTGAACACAGCCCCATGAAGCGCAGGACCCCCAGGCAATAACCGCTGCAGCATCTTTAGCTGCGTGCTTTAACTGATCAAGGAAAGGTTTACCTCCGACGATACAAAACATCCCATCCTCGTTAAGGGGAGGATTACCTTCCACAGCAAGAATATATTTGCCCTTGTACTTCTGAATCGTCTCTTCAAGAATAGCTTCCGCTTGATGCCCCGCAGATGCCATCAACGTATCGTCGTAATCTAACGAGATCATCGACAACACCACATCCTTTACCAGAGGGTGAGCTGAGCGGATAAATGACTCAGAACAGCACGTACATTCAAGACCGTGTAACCAAATAACCGGCGTACGCTCTTTGGTCTCCATTGCATGAGCAATTTTAGGGGCAAATGTTGGACCTAGGCCCAATGCCGCTGCGGTTAAACTGCAGTATTTCAAGAAACTACGACGCGTTATGCCTTGTCGTCGCATCACCTCGTAGAAGGTTTCAATTTGGGACATCTGTCTCTCCACCAGTATCAGCACTGAATCACGCTCAGGAAGTAACAGCGTAAAGCCGTCAATTAGCCACGTGAGTTATCATTATTTTAGATTCGCTACTGTATTCAGAAATAACAGATCGCAATAATCAGGCCAGATTAATAAACATCGATATTTCAATGGGTTACAAAAACCATCCGTATTTACGTAGCTAAGCTGCTTTTCACTAATAGCTCTAAATGGTTACTCACTTAACAGCGACTAATGTCGTAGAAAGTAAAATAAAAACAATTAGATGTATTTTTTATATATGTTTATTGATAAGTATCAAGATTGAAGAGTCCATTAAGCCGTAAGATATGGAAGCTTAAAATTATGGAGATAGCCGTTATGACACGAATAGATGCTGGAGCAGTACCCACAGTAGCGATTGATTTCATGAATGAAGACCATCAAGAAGCGGTTGAACTTCTTAACCTACTGCTAGAGGCGTTATCTGAAGGAACTGAAGATGAAGTCACTGCATCCTTACAGAACTTTTACGTTCATAACAGAGAACACTTCGCACGTGAGGAAGAGCAGATGCTACGCGTCAATTTTCCACCTTACGGATGCCATAAAGGTGAACACGACCGAGTGCTTGCTGAGATTAAAGAAGTAATAGAACGCTGGGAAACAGATGCCGATAGAGAAGCGCTGCTAAATTATATTAATCATACTGTATTGGATTGGTTTATGAACCACATCAATACCATGGATACCGTAACAGCCATGTTTATCAGCCAGCAATCGGCGTAATTGATATTCTGTTTTTATCTAGGCTACTTCCCAGCACGACCCTTCCTTATCCCCTATTGCCCTGTGCATGGGGGAGTGCATAGGGGAAGCGCATAGGGGATTTTCTTGGCCATTTCACCCTCTCGACCTGATAACCGTTTTTAACCTTACAAAACAGATAAGATAACGGTATAAACTTTGGCTATAAACCTCATCGTTCAATGAGGTTTATGAAACAAGCCTTACTTATCAGCGACCTTTCGTTGACGTTTCTGCAGGGCCTTCTCTAGGTCCTCAGGGTAAATAACTAACCCTTCACGATCTTCGAGTGGGCAGATAACAACGGCAAAGCCATCTTCTTCTAGACCTCTGGTCCAACGTTTATGCCACTTATCTAATGAAATTGCTTCGGCTTTGCAGTTACCCCACTCTGCTGTTGCCCACGCCTGAGCCATCTCTAGACTAGGCCAAACAGGGACACAATCTTCATCCTCAGTATTGAGCATGACGCTGCCGTATTCGTCGACTAAGATCCAAATCTGCCCTTCTGATACCACCTCACTAATAAAATAAGCGTAAAGCTGCTCTTCGTTATATTTACTGATGGTATTAAGGTCAGGCTTATTTGCATTCTCAGTCATGTCGATTCCTCTTAAAAAAACACAGGATAAAGCAAATCCAATACTTAATCCTGCCATTCTCGTTTACCATCTGTGGTATCACGTGCTGCTCACCGTGCTAGCAACAACTGATCACCCAAACCAGTATCAACTGACCGGGCTGCTGCACCAATTGAACACTTGGGGAAGTAAATAGGTCAGGTGTATAGCAGATTAAACGCCCAAGTAGGCAATGGTTTCTTATGCTCTGTAATCGCTTGATTACGAATAGTAGCTATTTGTTCGAATGGGTTATCGTAACTGGAGTTATCAAGAATTCTTACGTGGTCACATAAGGGAAGTACATTCCGGATATTTTCTTGAGTTCTCGGTATGCGACTCTCTACCTTTTCATCAGGGACAAAGTGCCCACCTTCCTCTACTCGTTGTGATATACGCGCCTTATTCAGTGAAATATGATCAACATGGATAAACACTAAAACCACCTGATAACCAAAAGCTTTAGCCTTCGCTACAAAGTCGATTTTTGATGGATGGGAGAAGACCGTTTCAAAGCAGAAATTTGCTCCATCTATCAGTAGCTGCTCACGCATTTGCGAAGCTAATTGGGCCGCTTCGTAGCTATTCCCCTCTGGGTCATCCGGATAAACCAGTTTTGCGAGTACATCAGCATTAACAAATGGCATACCCCTTGGTTCAAGGTATTTACGGTAAAACGTACTCTTACCTGCACCATTTCCGCCGACAAGCATCCAAAGTTGTTTAATGCTCCCCATTCATCGCTCCGGATGATGGCTTAAATTGACCGTTTTCAAACTGACCGACAGTGACCGTACCATCGGAAGCTATTTGTTCTAGCATCCCTAGATATTGGGTCGAAGCTTGATACCTTAATGTGCTAGAAGTTACATCATTTTGAAGACTCCCGGTTACTCGATCGTCTTCCAAAGCATCAAAAAGGCTATCAGGATCTACGGTTGGACCGGCTACTGGCTCCACTTTAACTTTTACCAACCCAGCATAAAGCTGTAATAAAGTCTCTGGCGTGATGACATTAGATACGCTGCGACCAATATCCGCCCAATACTCGATCTGCTCTGCAGTGGAGCGATGGAGGTGTTTTCCAGACAATTTGGCTTGCTCTACCAAGCTGGCATCTAAACGCAACGGGGAATGTGCCTTTGCCATGTTTTTATCTCTATCGTTTTGTTAACTTCATATCAATTGTAGCAGATCGCTACAAAAAAGTTCTATCACCTGAAAATCTCAAAATATGCTGTCCACTGCCACAATAAGGAAGCGCTTGATTAGCTTTACGTTTAACCTCCTATCCCTATTCATTCAGACCCTTTATTTCGTAGGGCTGCAGGATGATTTTCCGCATACACTTCACGACACTTATTGATAGCAACATGACTATAGAACTGCGTAGAGGAGGTATCTACATGCCCAAGCATCTCTTGAACATAGCGAATATTAGGGAACCTGCGAATAAGTCCCAAGCTTTCTCAGTGGGCATTAAATCAGAGTTTTAGATGCAGCAAATTATGTAAATAAGAAAACGGAGCAAGGGGATATGGACTGCCCTAAAACAAATACAGACGGTTTGCCGAGCAATTAACCTTAGCCAAGTAATTATCTATAGATCGCTTTTCTGCTATCATCCGTGGCCGGTTAAAACCTATTATAAATGACTTATGATGAAGTCATTCGAGCCAATACGGATAATCTAATGAGCAAATACTGGAGCGACGCGATTAAGCGTCTCACCCCTTATGTTCCTGGTGAACAACCCAAAGAATCTGGCATTACCAAATTAAACACGAATGAGAACCCATACCCGCCATCACCTAAAGCGGCTGCGGTAATCAATGGTTTCGACACCGCAAAACTGCGCCTGTATTCAGATCCAGACTGCACTCAGCTTAAGGACTCATTAGCTGAGCATTTTGCAGTAGAGCGTAAAAACGTGTTCGTTGGTAATGGTTCTGACGAGGTATTGGCTCATACCTTTGCAGCATTCTTCCAACAAGATCATCCCCTGCTTTTGCCTGAGTTTACCTACAGCTTCTATCCAGTCTATTGCAACTTGTTTGATATCGCCTACCAGCAAGTACCGTTAGGTGATGAGTTTAGTCTTAATTTGGATGATTATTCGCAACCCAATGGTGGGATTATTTTTGCTAACCCCAATGCGCCTACCAGCCGCGCGATTGAATTAGGCGAGATTGAGGCACTACTGACACGGAATACCGAAAGTGTCGTTGTCGTTGATGAAGCGTACGTAGATTTCGGTGCGCAATCGGCTATCGAATTAACGAAGCGTTTCGACAATCTGCTTGTTATTCAAACCTTCTCTAAATCACGCTCTTTAGCGGGTATGCGTGTTGGTTATGCGATTGGCCATGAAGACCTTATCTCTGGCCTAGAGTGCGTGAAGAATAGCTTCAATTCTTATCCGTTAGATATGCTCGCCATTGAATCTTGCAGTGCAGCGATTCAAGACACGGCTTACTTCGAAGAGACTACCCAGAAGATTATCAGTACACGCGAATGGACTGCTGAACGCTTGTCTGAGCTTGGTTTTATCAGCCTGCCATCGAAAACAAACTTCCTGTTCAGTCGCCACCGTTTCCTTGAAGCGGCGGAATTGATGGGCTATCTGCGTAGCAAGAAAATACTGGTTCGCTATTTCAGTAAACCCGGTATCGATAACTACTTGCGCATATCAATCGGCACCCAAGAAGAGATGCAGCTGTTGATTGAGACTCTTGAGCAGCACCCAGATCTTTTTAAATTATAAATCTGGTTATCTATCTCTGAATCGCATAAGCCCTGATTTTCAGGGCTTTTTTGCTTGTGATGAACAATATCGATAACTTTGCTTAACGACAATCGTCAACTTGAACTATGGTAAAAAGGGATCTTAGTAAGAGCACACCATGAATAAGCTTTACCGCCTCATCTTCATCATCTTTATGACCTTTTCTTTGGCGGCTACCGCCGAAGAGATCTCCATATTCGCTGATTACAAAGCCAAACCCAAAAATTGGATTAGCGACGATGGCACTGCGCATGGCATCCAGTATGAAATTTTAAAAGAGATAACCAAGCGTACCGGCATCACATTTAATTTTCACTTCACGCCATGGAAGCGTGCTGTTCGCATGAGCCAACTGGGTCACGGCGGCATCATCGGCTTCTCGAAATCTAAAGAACGTATGAAGGAATGGGATTACTCTGAGCCGATCTACTTTGATGAACTGGTTGTTGTCAGTATGAAAAAACGATCCTTATCATTTATTGATAATCGCTCTTTGAACAACTTACGTATTGGCATCAAATTGGGCGCAAGATATGGCGATAAGTTTGAGAAAGCAGTATCGGAGAACACATTTCATATCGTCGAAAGCACCAACCGTGTCGATCAACTTCAACTATTAACTACAGGCCAAGTTGATGCGGTGCTGATGAGCCCAGGGAAATTTGCCTTGGATATTGTTGTTCTCGAGAACATCTGGCTACAAAAATACAGATCAGAATTTATTGTCCATGAACCTGCTTTTAGAGTAGATCCCAACCATATCGCGCTTCCAAAATCGCTGCAAAAAGCTCATCTGATTGCCCCTATCAATCAGGCGATAAAAACAATTATGTCTGATGGAACGTACCAAGCTATAGTGCACCGGGTGACGGAACAGGCTTTACGCGAGCATCCATAAAATACTGCCCTGGCGGTTTGCCCAATGACTTTCTAAACATAGCAACAAAGGCGCTTGGGCTTCGGTAACCTAGCTCTAACGCTACATCGATCACCGCCTCACCTCGGCCTAGTCGGTCAACTGCCTCTTGCAGCAGTAACTGTCTACGCCATTGCTGAAATGTCATGCCTGTTTCTTTGCTGAACAGTCGACTAATCGTTCGTTCACTGGCACCGACTTGCTCAGCCCAATAGGACAAACCGATCTCCGAATTTGGTGACTCAATCATGGCCTTCATGACACGCTGAAGCCTGCGGTCGCTGGCACCAGGTAGATGCAACAAGGAGGGTTTTAACGCTTGTAATTCATCGAGTATAACCGCGCATATGCGACTTGCTGGGCTGTCATATTCGTAGTCAGTACCGAAGTCGGCGACACGCATTATCAATTCTCGGAGTAAAGGCGAAACCTCCACTACGCTACATTGACTCGATAAAGAGTTGAGATAAGCAGGGTCTACAAACAGATGACGTAACTCAGCCTTAACTTCTGCAAGTGTTCTATGGGTGGTATTTCCAGGTATCCAGACCGCCTGAGAGGGAGGAACAACCCAACTACCTGCATCGGTATAAACACGAATTATGCCTTCACTTGCGTACGCTAGCTGACCTCGCGGATGTTGATGGGGGTCCATATCAACATTAGAAGCTAATTGACCACATAACCCCATTATGGGTCTATCCGGATCTATGCGCTGCCCTATATTAGAGGGAAAGCGTTTCTCAAGTGTAACGCTCATACCGAGCCCGCCTTGGCTTGTTTGCGATACTTATTGTCATATTATCGATTAAAACACCTGACTAATCTTGTCACAATAGAAAATAGCATCAATACACCGAGTTTATTGAAATGAATACTTACTTAGATCGTAAACAGATGACTGCGCTATTCATGATAATAACCACCTTGTGTGGCATGATGTTTAGTCCCATCAGCGAGCTTCTCGATAACACACAGCTTATTTCAGCCTGTCTAATCTTATCTGCGATCATTTTGTTTGCGACCAGCGCGATACCGGAGCACGTCACCGCGTTGATATTTATGGTTGCGGCAATGCTTTTTGCAATCGCCCCCGCAGAAGTGGTTTTCTCTGGCTTTACCTCTACCGCTTGTTGGCTTATTTTTTCTGGCTTAATTATTGGCATCGCGATTAATGAGACAGGATTGGCCAACCGTATCGCTAACGCTTTTACGGGCCATCTAGACAGTAGCTATCTGAAACTCATCACCGGTATTGTCACCATGGCCACACTGCTGGGCTTTCTTATGCCTTCATCCATGGGACGTGCCGTATTGTTCATACCTATTGCCATGGCGATCGCTGCTGGATGTGGGTTCACCCGTGGAAGTAACGGTCAAATTGGGGTAGCCCTTGCAGCAGCCTTTGGTTGCCATGTGCCTACGTTTGCCGTATTACCGGCAAACGTTCCTAACATGGTGTTAATTGGAGCCGCGGAGACCATCCACGACTGGGCTCCAATGTATGCTGAATACCTTCTCCTACACTTCCCAGTACTCGGATTGATCAAAGCGGCACTGATCATTCTTAGCATTGTCTGGCTCTATCCCGATAAACCGCAACGCTCAAATACTCAGGTGAAACTTGAGGCTATGACCCCCCAAGAGTATAAGCTTGTCATTCTTATCACCATCACACTGGGTTTCTGGCTAACCGATTCGCTACACCATATTTCAGCGGCGTGGATCGGTCTAACAGCGGCATGCTTTCTATTAATGCCGGGTATAGGGCTGGTCGATCAAAAAAGCTTCAATAAGCTAAATATTGGTTCCATCATCTTTGTAGTCGGTATTTTAGGCCTTGGAACATTAATCAATTACAGCGGTTTAGGTACATTGGTGGGTAAACAGCTAAATATATGGCTACCGCTATCAACCGAACAAAGCCTACTAAGTTATTTAACACTTTCGCTCACCGCCTTTATCACCGGTATATTCACTACATTACCGGGTGTACCAGCAGTCTTAACACCATTTGCTGAACAGATGAGTGCCAATAGCGGCTTCCCATTAGAGACGGTGCTGATGACACAAGTGCTAGGTTTCTCGACCATTCTATTTCCCTTCCAGTCTGCACCATTAATGGTGGGTATGCAGATAGCAAAAGTGCCACTAA